>Ga0316193_10004744_pt1 | contig 10037 bp, 10 predicted proteins | sample MerIslsedime2_MG_FD_207735 | JGI IMG/M metagenome (GOLD analysis project Ga0316193, IMG submission 207735) | Coastal sediment microbial communities from Maine, United States - Merrow Island sediment 2 | ecosystem: Environmental > Aquatic > Marine > Coastal > Sediment | place: USA: Maine...
TGATTTATTTACAAGTATTATTGCAAGTCTCATAGTACCGGGAATTAAAGAAGCAATCCAAAGCACAAATGCTAGAATCTTTTATATTTTAAACATCATGACCAAATTTGGCGAAACGCATAATTTCAAAGGAAATGATTTTGTCCAAAAAGTCGAAACGTATCTTGGCCGGCAAGTTGATGGAATCGTCTGTAACAATAGAAAACCAACCAATAGACTATTGAAAAAGTATCTGGCAGAAAAATCTGAGTTTGTTGAAATTGAACAATTGGAAAAACGAATAAACAATCGTCTGATTTATGCCGATGATTTGTTGGATTCTTCAGATGAAATCGTGCGCCATGATTCGAAAAAATTGGCATCTTTAATTCAATCTATCATCTCCAAAGAACACTTTTTTGAGTGCGGGAAATTGACGAACGACCCTATTTTGATGCAATTTGTTCTAAAGGATTCCGCTAAAATACCGATCAAGTATAACAGAGTGAAAGCATTGCAAAGAATCGCTTATTCCATCGATTCATAAATTCGATGACGAATTTATTCACTCAGAACTTAGTGCTGAGTACACATTTAAAACAGAAGGATGATGAAGATACGTCATCATAATTGTGAACTGAAGCACTTAGTAACTCAACCAATTACATTACAAGCCTAAAAACATGGAAACTGATCTGATTGGCGTTAGCGCCAATATAGCTCGTGTGCGAGAATTGATTCAAGGAATAGCCGATACCGGTTTAAACACGGTGGTTTGCGGTGAGACAGGTGTTGGAAAAGAACTGGTTGTTAAGATGCTGTATCAAAATTCCGAACGGAACGGAGGCCCATTTATTAAAGTGAACTGTGCAGCCTTGCCCGATAACCTGCTGGAAAGTGAGATGTTTGGTTATGAACGGGGGGCCTTTACCGGAGCACAGCGAAAAATGCGGGGAAAATTCGAACAGGCCAACCGAGGCGTATTATTTTTAGACGAAATAGGCGACATGTCCATATCCCTTCAAGCGAAGCTGCTGCACGCGCTACAAGATGGCGAATTTATTCCTCTAGGTTCTGAAAAAACTGTTAAAAGTAATGCCTGGGTTATCGCCGCCACCAACCATGATCTTGCTATAGACCTAAAAGCCGGAAAATTTAGGGAAGATTTATACTATAGAATAAGCATGGCGAGCATAATTATTGATCCACTCCGCAAAAGGCCTGAAGATATAGAGCCACTGATCTCTTTTTATATTGAACAATACGTTTTACAATTAAAGGCCAGACAACCACTGAACCTCAGTAAAAATTTGATGGATAAGCTGACGGCTTATCATTGGCCGGGAAATGTGCGGGAACTGCAAAATGTGCTCAGACGAATTATTGTGCTTGGTGAAGGGGAAGAAAGTATCGATGCAATGATTCCTGTTACCGACCCCGGCCGAAAGGTCCACGATGATAGCAAAAAAGCAGGTATTGCATCAAAATTTATTAGATTTTCAGGGCTAAACGGTCAGGAGTTGGATCTCTCGAATTTGTCTCTCAAAAAGTTTAAAAAGCAGGTAGCAGATCAGGTCGAAAAAGATGTTATCTCTTATGTGCTTGAGAAAACCGGCTGGAACCGCACCCGCGCTACCCAAATTTTAAAAGTAAGCTACAAGACGCTGCTTACAAAAATAAAGGAATTGGAACTTAGACCTCTGAATAATTTCGAATAGTGAACCGGCATGCATGCCTGTAGCTGGAAGCGGCGCTGTAAGTCAAGCCACGAAATTTTAGTATTTCACCCTGCCCGTCAACACCTAAATCCAATCGGAGCAACTTCCCAACTCGTGCATATTTCCCCGACTTCATAAAAACATTACTTTTTTTTCATAGCAGAGTCTTTCAATAATCTCAAACTCTGGCTTATCCTTTTCTGAAATCAAATGCTATTTTCCCATATCATTTTGAAACCGCATATAATTTTTTATCTTTTCGACATCTTTTGTACCCCAAATTTGCGCTTTTGATCATCTGGCATAATTTATGCTGTCTTTATCTTCGATAGATGGCAGGGACGGAAAAATCCCTTAAGTCCATTTTCAAAAAAAAGGAATATAGCCCGACAGTGATGAGCCTTATTCGGCCAATTTGAATATCTAAAGTATTTCCATTTACGAGATTGCCATGGCAGATACAATTTCTAAAGCTGATGTTGCAGATTCTAAAGACCAGACAATATTAAGGGATATTGGCGACAGAAGAGTCGGTGTTGATCGCAGAAGATTCTCATATAGTTTGTATATTCCGGAACGAAGATCTCATGATGATCGGCGCAAAGGTAATAACCGGCGAAATACAAATCGAATTAAAACAAAATAGTAAAATGATTAATAATTGAAGCAATTAAATCCTACCCAGTCTTATAACTTCTTTAAAAACCTCATGATTTTCTAAGAGTTATCAAAGTAATCTTCTGCAGGTGTAAATCCTCAGCCCGCTTGATAGATTCATATTTATTTTACAATTTGAGCACTGTTGACAAAAAAAATGCTTAACTTCATAATAACTATCTGATACGAATAGAATTGAATGGCAAAAATCAACCTTAAATAACTTAGTTGCCTTTTTATTTTCGAAAAGCGATCTGATCCACATTTGATACTGATAAACTCCCAAAGGAGGCGGAGCAATGAAAGATCTGATCAGTTATATTGCACAGGCACTGGTTGATTTCCCGGATGAGGTGGAAGTTAGTGCAGTTGAAGGCAGACACACCACTGTATTGGAACTTAGAGTGGCAAAAAAGGATATGGGAAAAATTATCGGTAGACAGGGTAGGACCGCCCAAGCAATCCGAACTATTTTAAGCGCAGCATCGGGGAAAACAAAACAACGACACGTCCTCGAGATTATAGAATGATGAATGGTCACACAAAAAAAGGGCGCCCCAGCATAAACGGGAATGCCCTTTTTGTCTCCGGATCGGGCAATTAAACTACCGTGACATTTACAGCTCGGGGACCTTTTTGCCCCTCTTCTATGTCGAAGCTAACCCGGTCACCTTCACTAAGTGATTTGAAACCGGTTGCATTGATACCTGAATGGTGAACAAATACATCCGGACCCTCATCCTGTTCAATAAAGCCGTAACCTTTACGTTCATTAAACCATTTGACAATTCCATTGGCCATAGTGCCATCCTCCATCTTTTAGGTTTTTCGCGGTTCCAAACTTCAGGCTGCCAACTTGACAAATGGTTCTTTCCTTCAGAACGAAACCGGACCGCTTATAAGCCAGCGGCCTTATGAATAAAATAGTTCACTTACAACTTCCCCATAAGGAAGATTAGGACGCTTTCAGGCAGTGTACTATCAGTCATCAACATATCGCCGACCAAAGGGGTTTAAATCCGGATTGACATGATTAGGGGAAGAAAAATGGGTTTTGACGGTTTTTCCCATCCTGCCTGAGTACACAAAATGTTTTGCGATTTGGGTTAAAAAATTAAGCGGAGAAGGTATTTTGTACAAATTCATCTTTCTGTGATCAGATCACCGTCCGAGGCAGAACAGAAACTATTTCGATCCGGCGCCCGAGTGAGAAGCACATCACAAGCGCCGACGAAAAACCTCTGTAATGCAATGCATTCGGCTAAGGTTTAATCACATTACGAGTTATTATATTCCTTATCATCTTATGATGCAAGAAAAAATTGATTGCCGACTATATGAAGTGTAATAGTGCTTTGCAATTATCAATTTTTTTGTTAGGAGATTCCTAGTTTTGTGATATATTTGGCATTTGATTTTTCGTTCAGACTTATCGGGAATATTCTATCTCCGTTTATAGGGGGTTTCGTGCAACAATTTCAACTTGTTATGTTAAGTATAGGTAGAATTGTGCCGCTTTGGACAATTGCCTTAATAGTGACCGCAACAATAATTACGGGTGCGGCATCTGCAGCCGACAAATCCAAGGCTGTGACATCTGATGCAAAACCAGAAAATACGCCCATTATAATTACCGCCGAGCAACTGGATTCAGATAATAATGCAAAATTTGCTGAATTTATTGGTAATGTGAAGGCAATCCAGGCGGAATTTGTGATCACCTCTGATAAATTGAGAATTTATTACAAGGGAGAATTGTTGAATACCGAAAAGAAAGGAAACGATGAAGAGGCGTTGAAAAAAATCGTTGCCAGTGGCAATGTCAAAATAACGTCGGATCAATATATCGCTAAAACTGAAAAACTGGAATATGATACGGCATCCATGACGATTATTTTAACCGGTGAAAATTCTACGGTAATTAACGGTAAAAATTCCATTACCGGATCTAAAATTATACTTTATCAAAAAGATGGACGGGTCAAGGTGCTGGGTAGTAAAAACAAGCGCATAAAGGCAGAATTTTTTTCAAAAGGTGAAACATCGGATGCCTTCAAAGTAGGAAAACCCAAAAAATAATTTGGTTGAATGAACAACGAGATCTTTACCTATATCTTGTCTTTCAAGTTCCTCAGCTTTTGTAACTTTTCACGTCTGAACAGAAGTTCGATCCATTCTCGAAATAAAGGCACGAGCTGTTCAGGGTTCTTATTTGAATCTTTATGTATCTTTTTTTCGGCTTCAGCCAGCGCATTGGCAAAATCCTTTCGCGCCGGCGCCCCGGTCAGAAGGTGACGATATATTTCAGCAGCTTTTTCCCAATGGCCCTGCGCGGCATACACTTTTGCCATGGTCTCGGTGTAAATACCGATTTCCTTGCTCATTTTTTTTGTTCCAAATGGCTCTGGGGTTTTAAAATAACTTCATCCTCACCGATCATCCCAAGTTCTTTTCTGGCTACATTTTCTATGTACTCGAGATCATGTTTCAATCGATCGATTTCAATACCGATGGAAAAATTCTCCTGTGTGAGCCGATCGTTTTTTTCAACCAGTTTACTTCGTTCTTGTTTTAAAAAAATCAGATCCGCAAGCCCATGCTCACTGACAATGATAAAAAAGAACAAAGCTGCAAGCAAAAGAATCGCGGTTGATATCAAAATGCTTTGTGTCTTGGTCATTTTTTGCCTATACCTTTCCCGGCTAAAACTAAAACACGACTTAGTTCCGGGCTTTTTATCATATATGAACCGACTCCATAAATACAAAGCCCAACGGCAATACTGCCGGCAATTCCTGCTATAAGTCCGGACAGGGTGCTGTTTTTATCCGGAATCATAAACGATGCCGCCATGTGAACGGCAATCCCCATGACCACGGAGCATAGCAACGATCTGCAAACAGACTGTGCAATGCTTTTCCATCCCAAGGAACCCAGTCTGGTCCTCAAAGCACTCAGGAGAAGCCCCAGATTCAACATCGAAGCAAGTGAGGTGGCCAAGGCAAGTCCACCGTGAGCAAGCGGTTTCATCAGCACAACTCCCAGGACGATATTGGCAAATATCGATACGCATGCCATTCTTACCGGGGTTCTGGTATCCTGAAGAGCAAAAAAGGTGGCCGCAACTATTCTCACAGCCGAAAATGCCCAGAGACCCACAGAATAATATAAAAGTGCCTGGGCAGTCAACCGTGTTGCCTGGGCATCAAATTCTCCTCGTTGAAACAACAATGCAACGATGGGCTCTCGAAGGATGATGAGCCCGATCGTGGCGGGAATAGTAATAAAAAAAATCAGCCTTAGCGCCTGACCGAATGTGTCCTTGAGCGTACCGAGATCTCCGGTCGCAGCTTGTCGGGACAGACTGGGCAAAATAGCGGTGGCCATTGCGATGGCAAATACGCCAAGGGGAAATTGAACCAGACGATCGGCAAAATACAGGTAAGTAACGCTTCCCTGATCCAACAACGATCCCAGCAGGGTCCCGACCAGAATATTTATTTGATAGACAGCACCCCCTAAGATGACGGGTGGGACCAATGTGCCCACCCGTTTTAATCCGGGGTGGATCATTTTTGCCTCTTCCCAGAAATAGAATCCCGCTTTTATCAGAACCGGCAATTGAAGCGCCAGTTGGAGAAAACCACCGATCAGGACTCCGACAGCGAGTCCGATCACCGGCGGCGTCAGGGATGGGGAAATAAAAAACACGGATCCGATGATGGATAGATTTAATAAAACTGGTGCGAACGCCGGCGCTGCAAAGTGACCGAGGACATTAAGAATTCCCATGCAGAGAGCGACCAATCCGATAAAGAAAATATACGGAAACATTAAACGCGTCAGGGTGATCGTCAGGGAAAGCTTGTCTGCTGGAAATCCGGGAGCAATCATCCGCACAATCCAGGGAGACAACAAAACGCCGCAAATGGTAGCAATAATCAACACGCCGCAAAGCAATCTGAAAGCTGAGCGTGCCAGGTTAAAGGCCTCGGTCTGACCCTGCTTAACAATATATTCCGTGAAAACCGGGATAAAGGCGGAACTTAAGGAACCTTCGGCAAAAAGGCGTCTCAGCAGATTCGGTATTCTAAAGGCTGCAATAAACGCATCGGAGCTGAATCCGGCACCAAAAAACCATGCAATTACCGCATCGCGAATAAACCCCAAGATGCGGCTTGTGAGAGTTGCAGCCCCGACAACACCGGCGGCTTTTACTATCCGGGAATTTTCAGACATAGAATTTGATTATCGATAAATTTGATGGATAAATCTATAAAAATTCTTGACATGCCCATCATTAATTAATATCTATATGAATTTATAACAATTCAGAAAAGGAGTGTTTACCGTTGGCAAACCATAAATCGGCATTAAAACGCGCCCGGCAAAATGAATTGAGTCGTTTGCGCAATAAAGCAGTAAAAACGAGAGTAAAAAGTATCATCAAAGATGTGCGCTTTTCGGTTGAAGAATCATCAAATGGGGATGTTATGGCAAAAATGATTGCTGCCCAAACACTTATTGATAAGGCCTCAAAAAAGGGCGTGATTCACAAAAAGACCGCCTCTCGAAAAATTTCCCGCCTCTCAAAACTGGTCAATTCCGCCAAAATATGATTTTTCCTTCTTGAAAGAGGTAAACGGGCTGAAAATTTTTAACGGTAAAATTGAAATATTAGGTTGGAATCGATTCACTATAACCTGTATCGGGACGTTAAGGTGTCAAAAATCATCTGTTAACCGACTGAAAATTCTTTCCGATATTCGTTCTGACAGTATAGCAATGGCAAGGCTCTCGTTGCGGTCGTTTTCAAGCTTCAGGTCTGAAACATCATAGGCCTGTCGACCTGAAAGGCCTTTCGCCGCCCAGATGACTTCTCCGTTATGTTTGATCAATCTCAGATTGAGAGTCATGATAACTTCCCGTTCGTTGGCCACTTCCGTGCCGACCCGGGAGATCGTTCTAGTACGTATGCTTTGAATGACTCCCTTTAAAGTTGCATCCGCATTTATGGGATCGCTTGCCAGGCTTTTCTCTCTTTGCCGGGTAAATTCAAAAACAAGTTGATTCGTAACGACTCTTTCAATTCCGGCCTTTGATGTACGATTTTCAAAGATCTCAATGAAAATTTTTTCCACGTTATCGGGAAATCCACCCGAGCCGGCGAATCGATAACCGCAGGCGTACACCAAGAGTGCGCACAGAAAAGTTAGTGTGACAATCCTGACTTTAATAAACAAAATTCCTCCCTGAAATCAAGGGCTCCCTGACCTGATAGACCTTAGACCACGATGTTCACCAACTTATTCTTGACCACGATGACTTTTCGAATCACTTTGCCGTCAATAAATTTTAAGACCCGTTCATCCGTCAGGGCTCTCTCTTTGATGGTTTCTTGGTCGGTATTGGTTGCAACCTGAAATCGACTGCGCAGTTTACCGTTCACCTGGACCACAATCAACAATTCATCTTTTTGCAGTGCATCCTTGCGGTATTGGGGCCATGGAGCCAGAAGAACACTGGATCGGTGGCCGAGTGCCTCCCAGAGTTCTTCAGCAAAATGAGGTACAATCGGTGACAGAAGAAGGGTGAGCGCTTCCATTGCAAATCGCATCACTGCACGCTGTTCGCCGTGGTCTTTTTGCATGTCAAGGGCGCTCATGGTGTTAAACAGTTCCATGACGGCACTGATGGCGGTATTGAAATGGTACCGGTCTTCAATGTCCCTGGTTACCCTCTGAATGGTCTGATGGGTTTTGCGATACAGTTCCCGCAGTGTGTCTTCCAGATTGTCGGGGTTTCCACCAAAAGGCTGTACATCTTTTATCCCATCCATCACAACCGCCGCCAGCCGCCAGACACGGTTCAAAAAGCGAAAACCGCCTTCAACACCCTGCTCGCTCCATTCCAAATCCCGCTCGGGCGGAGCGGCAAAAAGGCAAAAAAATCGTGTGGTGTCGGCACCGTATTTATCAAGCAAAATATTGGGATCGATCACGTTCTTTTTGGATTTGGACATCTTCTCCACCCTGCCCACCATAACCGGTTTTGCACACATTTTACACAGACGCTCGGCGTTATCGGTGTTGATCTCCTCGGGCAGGAGAAATCCGTGTTCCGGACACGAAACCGTCTCCTTACACACCATCCCCTGGGTCAAAAGGTTGGTAAACGGTTCCTTGAATTTAACCAGGCCCTGATCATTCAACACACGGGTATAATATCTCGAGTAGAGCAAATGCAAAATGGCATGCTCAACCCCGCCGATGTACTGATCCACCGGCATCCAGTAATCGACGGCGGTGGTGTCAAAAATATGTGTGTCACATCGCGGACTGCAGTACCTTTCAAAATACCAAGAAGACTCCACAAAGGTGTCCATGGTATCCGTTTCTCGTCTTGCGTCTGATCGACCGCACTGCGGGCATGATACCCGAACGAAATCATCCAGATCGGGCAGTGGCGATTTGCCGCCCTCGAGCATATCAATATCCTCCGGCAGAATCACGGGAAGGTGCTCCTCCGGCACCGGTACGATGCCGCACCCCTCACAATGGATCATTGGAATGGGTGCGCCCCAGTATCGCTGCCGGGATATCCCCCAATCTCTCAATCTAAAACTGACAGTCCGTTTTCCGAGGTTATTCTGCTCCAGATGATCGGCAATTTTATCAAGTGCTTTTTGGTTATCCATATTGTCAAACCGACCGGAATTGACCATGACACCTCTGCCCACATAGGCTTCAGTCATGACTTGTCCGTCAAGATCCATATCTTCAGGTTTTACGACCACAATGATCGCCAAACCGTATTTTTTGGCAAAATCAAAATCACGCTGATCATGGGCGGGAACAGACATGACCGCACCGGTACCATATTCCATCAAGGCAAAATTGGCGGTATACACCGGCATCCGTTTGCCGGTCATGGGGTTTAGGCAATAGGTACCGGTAAAAACACCCTCCTTTTCATAGTTTTCGATGCTTCTTGCCGATCGGTCCTGCAGGGCAATGCGTTCGACAAACTCCCGGACTTCATTTTCCTGGGGGGTATCCCTTGAAAGTTTGGACACCAGGGGATGCTCCGGAGCCAGACACATAAATGTAGCCCCGAATACGGTGTCTTGTCGGGTGGTAAATACAGATATCACTTCATCGTGGTTTTCGACGGCAAAATCGATTTGGGCCCCAACGCTTTTACCAATCCAGTTTTTCTGCATGGTGATGACTTTTTCCGGCCATCCCGGCAATTTGTCACAGTACAGCAGCAGATCCTGAGCAAAATCGGTAATTTTGAAAAACCATTGCCACAGTTGTTTCTGGCGAACCTGCTGACCGCAGCGCCAGCACAAACCGGCTTCGACCTGTTCATTGGCCAGAACCGTCTGACAGTCTTCGCACCAGTTCACAAAAGATTCTTTTCGGTAGGCCATGCCTTTTTCAAACATTTTTAAAAACAGCCACTGTTCCCAGTGATAATATTCCGGATGACAGGTGGCAAGTTCTCTTTCCCAGTCATAACTGAAACCCAGACGTTTGAGCTGGCTGCGCATAGCATCGATATTGGCGTAAGTCCATTTGGCAGGATGGGTTTTATTGGCAATGGCGGCATTTTCAGCCGGCATACCAAATGCATCCCATCCCATAGGATGGAGAATATTGAACCCCCGCATGCGTTTAT
>Ga0316193_10004745_pt1 | contig 10036 bp, 12 predicted proteins | sample MerIslsedime2_MG_FD_207735 | JGI IMG/M metagenome (GOLD analysis project Ga0316193, IMG submission 207735) | Coastal sediment microbial communities from Maine, United States - Merrow Island sediment 2 | ecosystem: Environmental > Aquatic > Marine > Coastal > Sediment | place: USA: Maine...
TCCCCGAAAAGTGCTCCGGCCGCGGTTGCCGAAGATGCAGCTGAAGAACCTGCAACTGCACCGGAATAACACTGGCTCAAAAAATTCTAGAGAGGATTCATCATGGCTCGTTACTATCGTCGTCGTAAATTCTGCCGTTTCACGGCTGAAGGTACCAAGGAAATTGATTACAAGGATCTCGCAGTACTCAAGCAGTATGTTTCCGAGACCGGAAAGATTGTGCCCAGCCGCATTACCGGCACCAAGGCAAAATACCAGCGGCAACTGTCAACCGCAATCAAGCGCGCGCGTTACCTTGCACTGCTGCCTTATTGCGACGCGCACTAGCCAGTACGAATAACAGAAAGCTGCGCAGTACTTGCAGGCTATGAAGGCACTGGCTGCTTACATTGTCAGCGGACGCTGGCAGGCGGTACTGGCTGCCGCAATTTGTGGCTGCCTGACGGTTTTAATACCACTGATTGGCAGCATGCTGAGTTACGTGGCTGCCGCGATCGTGGCACTGGTAACGTTGCACATCGGCATCATGGCGGGACTGCAGGTCATGCTGATGGCAGCAGCAGTTACACTGCTGTTTTACCAGCTGGTAGGTGTGCAGGCTGTTGTTGCACTGGTACTGGTGTTGATGTTGTGGTTGCCGTGCTGGATGGCGGCCGCGGTTTTGCAACAGAGCAACACTCTGGGGCAGTCGTTGAAGGCTGCTGTGCTGTTTGGTGTCTGCCTGTTGTTGCTGGTGTTCAGTTTTTATGGCGATCCGGCAGCCTGGTGGCTGGCGCAGCTGCAGCTGGTTGAAGCAAGCCTGGCCGAGGCCGGGTTGTCGTTCCCGGCGCTGGCTAACGAAGAACTGCTGCGAGAAGTATCTGCACTGATGACGGGCGTTGTGATTGCGTCACTGGTTGTTGGTGTGCTGGCCAGCCTGTTGCTGGCGCGCTGGTGGCAATCAGTGCTGGTTCACCCGGGTGCATTCCGGGAAGAGTTTTATGAGTTACGGCTCGGTGTAACAAGCGGGCTGGTTACGCTGGGTGTTATGCTGCTTGCCCGGTTTTTACAGGGCGCTGTCAGTGACTTTGGTGCCCAGTTGGCAATGATCATGCTGGTGCCCTATTTGCTGGTGGGGCTGGCGGTGATACACAGCCTGCTGTATCGGGCAGGTCGTGGTGGTGGCTGGTTGATAGCGATATATGTGCTGCTGACGTTTGTACCGCAATCAATGTTACTGCTTGCGGCGGGTGGCTTGATTGACACCTGGGTTGATTTTCGTCGCCGGTTGGCACGTGACGATGGCAATACCGGTTTATAAGACAAGTTAATAGCTAGAGGTTGTAACAATGGAAATTATTCTGCTGGAAAAAATAGGCAACCTGGGCGCCATGGGCGAAAAGGTTAATGTGAAGCCGGGGTATGGAAGAAATTTCCTGGTCCCGCAAGGTAAGGCTGCGCCGGCAACGGCCGAGAATATCGCTGAATACGAGGCGCGTCGCGCGGATCTTGAAAAGGCGGCTGCCGAGGCGCTGGCTGCGGCAGAAGCGCGTCGCGATGTCCTGCTTGACAAGGTGATCACTATTGCCTCAAAGGCTGGCGATGAAGGCAAGTTGTTTGGTTCGATCGGTACGGCGGATATAGCCAGTGTTATTTCCGAGCAAATAGTCGCGGTTGAACGCAACGAAGTACGTCTCCCGGACGGTGCCTTCCGTACAGTTGGTGAGCATGATGTGCAAATTCAACTGCACACGGACATAAATGTTGTCGTAAAACTGATTATTGAAGCAGAATAGTAAAAACAGCGCGCATTAAATTCTGCAAGCTGTTGTAGCAGAAAAACAATACAGGCAGCCCTTCATCGGCTGCCTGTATTTGTTTCATGGTTCGTTATCCGGATGCATAAAGACGACCCGATTACAATGATGTCTTTATCCCGTGATTGTGATATTTATTACCTGTCGTCGAGGGGGCGGCAAGGTAATCACCCACTATTAAAATAATTCCATGGCCGAAACGCTTCGTTCAGCAGATGTAATACATTCCGAGACGGATGCACTTAAAGTGCCGCCGCATTCTCTGCAAGCCGAGCAGGCGGTGCTTGGCGGACTGATGCTGGATAACAGTACCTGGGACGTGGTCGCCGACCGTGTCAGTGAAGAAGATTTCTATCGCCGTAATCACCGCCTGATCTTTCACGCCATCGTCGAACTGGCGGAAAAGAATGATCCGCTGGATGCGGTGACCCTGTCTGAATGGCTCAGCCATAACGGTCTGCTTGATGACGTCGGCGGGCTGGCTGCACTGGGTGCGCTGGCGCAGAACACGCCAAGTGCGGCAAACATCAAGGCCTATGCCGATATCGTGCGTGATAAATCAGTTGCGCGACAGCTGGTGACAGTTGGTAACAGGATTGCCGGCAGCGCACTGGAGTCGGAAGGCCGGGATACCGCCGAGCTGTTGAATGATGCCGAGAAGCTGGTGTTTGAAATTGCCGAGCAGGGTAGTCGTGGCCGCCGTGGTTTCAAGAGTATCCGTACACTGCTGACAGTCGCCGTCGACCGCATTGACATGCTTTCGCAACAGGATAATCCACTGACGGGTGTATCCACCGGCTTTAGCGACCTGGATGACATGACCGCAGGTCTGCAGCCCAGTGATCTTATTATTGTGGCCGGACGTCCTTCCATGGGAAAAACCACGCTGGCGGTCAACTTTGCCGAGAATGCTGCCATTAAAAACCAGGTGCCGGTTGCGATCTTCAGCATGGAAATGCCGGGTGAATCGCTTGCCCTGCGCATGATGTCTTCGCTGGGCCATATTGATCAGCACAAGATACGCACCGGCAAGCTTGACGATGATGATTGGCCCAGGCTGACGTCTGCTGTCAGCCTGCTGGATGCGGCGCCGATTTTTATAGACGACACGCCGGCCCTGTCACCGATGGAGATGCGTGCACGTGCGCGGCGCCTGAAACGGGAGCATGGCATCGGTCTGATTGTGATCGATTATCTGCAGTTGATGCAGGTTGGCGGCACTAAAGAGAATCGCACCACGGAAATTTCCGAGATATCAAGAAATCTGAAGGCCCTTGCCAAGGAACTGGAGGTGCCGGTGGTTGCGCTGTCCCAGTTGAATCGCAGTCTTGAGCAACGCTCGGACCGGCGACCGGTGATGTCAGACTTGCGTGAGTCCGGTGCCATCGAGCAGGATGCAGACGTCATCATGTTTATCTATCGTGACGAGGTCTATAACGAAGACAGTCCGCACAAGGGGCTCGCCGAAATCATTATTGGTAAACAGCGTAACGGTCCGATCGGTATGCGCCTGCTGACATTCAGGGGGCAGTTCACGCGTTTTGAGAATTACGCATCCGATAGCCAGTACAGCGGCGGTGAGTTTGGATGACCCGACCGGCGCGGGCGCATATTAACCTGCAGGCCCTGCAACATAATTTCTCCCGCGTTCAGCAAGCGGCACCCCGCAGTAAAATCATGGCCATTATCAAGGCCAATGCCTATGGTCATGGGCTGGTCAGGATAGCGCAGGCATTGCCGGGCGCTGATGCCTTTGGTGTTGCCTGTGTCGATGAGGCTATCAGTCTGCGCGAGGCCGGTTTTGATCGGCGCATCGTGTTGCTGGAAGGCCTGTTTACCGCCGAGGATATCGGGCTGGTGAACGCTTACCAGCTGGATGTGGTGATTCATCACGAAACCCAGCTGGTATTGCTGGAGCAGGGCAGTCTGCTGCGGCCGCTGGATGTCTGGGTAAAGCTGGATACCGGCATGCACCGGCTGGGCTTTGCACCTGAACGTGTTGAGGCTATAACCGCGCGCCTGCGAGCCATTCCACAGTTGGGGACTATTCGTTACATGTCGCATTTCCCCTGCGCGGATAACCTGGAGAGCAACTCGACCTCAAGCCAGCGGCAAACGTTTCTGGATGCGGTCGCGACAAGTGTTGAGGAACAGACACTGGCCAATTCCGCGGCCATCCTTGGCTGGCCCGATACCCATCTTGACTGGGTACGTCCGGGTATCATGTTGTACGGCGGTACGCCGCTGGCCGGTCGCAGTGCCACGTCACTGGATCTGCAACCGGTGATGACTCTCAGTACCCGCCTGATCGCCGTCAACAAACGTCGCGCGGGTGATGCCATCGGCTATGGTGAGGACTGGGTCTGTCCGACTGACCGGCAGATTGGTGTGGCGGCGATTGGTTATGGTGATGGTTATCCACGGCATGCGCCCAGCGGCACCCCGGTGCTGGTCAATGGCAAGCCGGCCAGCCTTGCCGGACGTGTTTCCATGGACATGATTTGTATTGACCTGGCAGACCACCCGGGCGCCAGCGTCGGTGATGAGGTGGTTCTCTGGGGTGAAGCTTTGCCGGTAGACGAGGTGGCTGCCCTGGCCGGTACCATTTCCTATGAACTGCTCTGCGGCGTGGGTTCGCGGGTGCAGTTCGAATACAGCTGAATAAAACGGCTGCCCCGGCTGTTTGCCTGCCAGTCATCGTGCCTCTGCCAGGCTCATCCCGGAGGTGCTATCCGGGATTCTTTTTTGGCGTACACAAAAATACTTTTCTGACGCACCGGTGCGTAGTTCGGCAGGTGACGGCTGCTGCTTGTGCGGTTACTCTAGGCGGAACATATGGCGAAGATCAAAACAGTTTATATCTGCAGCGCCTGCGGTACCCAGGTGCCGCAATGGGCAGGGCGCTGCGGTGAATGCGGCGGCTGGAATACCCTGTCAGAGGGTATTCCAGCGGCGACGCCGACCACTAATTCGCGTTTTGCCGGCTACAGCGGCGGCAGCGCCGGCAGCGTGACGCGCCTGTCCGCTATTCAGGCGGACAGGCAGCTACGCGCTTCTGTAGGGATGGCCGAGCTCGACCGGGTGCTGGGTGGCGGGCTGGTGGCGGGTTCAGTGGTGCTGATTGGTGGTGACCCCGGTATTGGAAAATCGACCCTGCTGTTACAGGTGCTGGCGACGTTGTCCGGCGAGATGCCTTCCTTGTATGTCACGGGTGAGGAATCGCTGGAGCAGATTTCCATGCGCGCCGGGCGGCTCGGCATCAAGGGTGAGGCTATTCGCCTGTATTCGGAAACATCGGTGGAACGCATTATCGCAACCGCGGACAAGGAGCGACCACAGGTGATGGTGCTTGATTCCATCCAGACCCTGTACACGGAACAATTGCAATCAGCGCCGGGTTCGGTTGCGCAGGTCAGGGAAAGTGCTGCGCAGCTGGTGCGCTTTGCCAAGCAGTCCGGTATTGCCATGTTCCTGGTCGGTCATGTTACCAAGGAGGGTCAACTGGCGGGGCCGCGCGTGCTGGAACATATGGTCGATACCGTATTGTATTTTGAAGGTGATCCCGGCGAGCGCTATCGCATGCTGCGCGCCATCAAGAACCGCTTTGGTGCCGTTAATGAACTGGGCGTCTTCGCCATGACGGAGTCCGGTTTGAAAGAGGTGGCCAATCCCTCGGCTATTTTTCTGTCACGGCACGAACAGGCCGTGCCGGGCAGTGTGGTGATGGTGACCTGGGAGGGTACACGTCCGTTACTTGTTGAAGTGCAGGCACTGGTTGATGATAGCCAGTTTGGTAACCCGCGCCGGGTGACCCTCGGGCTGGATCAGAATCGGCTGTCCATGTTACTGGCAGTGTTGCATCGCCACGGTGGCTTGACGCTGGGTGACCAGGATGTCTTCGTTAATGTGGTGGGTGGTGTGCGCGTCAGTGAAACGGCCGCTGATCTGGCGGTATTGCTGGCGGTGATGTCCAGTTTTCGTAATCGCCCGTTGCCGGCCGATCTGATCGTGTTTGGTGAAGTAGGGCTGTCCGGGGAACTGCGACCGGTACCGAACGGCCAGGAACGCATCAGCGAGGCGGTCAAGCACGGTTTTCACAAGGCGATCATTCCCGTGGCTAACAAGCCACGTCAGTCTATCAAGGGACTGGAAGTAACTGCTGTACACCGACTGTCGCAGGTGCTGGAAAAAGTAGCTGAAGAACTTTGATTCTCGGGGCCGCTGCAATGACTTCAGTTTGAAAAGCTGATGCCGGGTAATGCTGTTTATCGACACAAAGCAGGGATTCGGATGATGTCACGGATCTTTGCGCAATCGTAATTTGATCGAACCCGTATCAACTCACCTGCCTGCACGTTATTCACACAGTATTTGCAGTCGTCCAGCTTCGCAGCGCGCTTGCCCTGACTGTTTATCAAGGTGGCTGTGCAGGTGGAAACAGCAAGGCGAAACTGTAAACTCGACTAAAATAGCCAAAAAAAACCCCGCCGGAGCGGGGTTTTCGTATCGGTAGTTATTCCGATCAGGTGTTGATTATGCGGTAACGTTGGCAGCCTGCAGACCCTTGGGGCCTTTTTCTACCTCAAACGTGACCGTCTGACCTTCGGCCAGGGTTTTGAAACCCGAGCCCTGAATCGCGTTGAAATGTACGAATACATCTTCACCACCGTCAGACGGGGCAATAAAACCAAAACCTTTGGACTCGTTAAACCACTTTACTGTACCTGTAGCCATATTACTTATACCTTAAAAAATTAAACAATTAGTGTGTTGCATACAGGTAATGGAACGAGGAATTCAGGGGGTCACACGGAGGGAACAACCAAAACTGCCAATAACAAAATCTGTAGCTCGACACACTATATGGGAATTTCTCCAATATAGCCAGATATATAATGATTATTTCAGTGAGACAAGTTTAAAACTTGCCGGAATAAGCAATATCGCCGGAGAACAGCAATCGAGTCACACCGGGCGCACAGCATTTCAGCCAGGACTTCCGGGTCGCATTCGAATCAGTCCTTCAGGTGCGAGAGTGAATCAGCCACCCGATGTGAAGGTTTGTTGCCACTGCTGTAACCAGGCAGCTGGCAGCATCAGTATTGAGAGCGAATTCCCGGGTGCAGGTTCATGTCCTTGAAACCATCGTATGCGTTCAGACACAACCTGTTGGTTTGGGTAGCCCCCCGTACTTGGTGATCGGCTTCATTGGGCCGGTCATCCACATCTTGAATATCGCTTTCTGGTCTTCGCCTATGAATTTGGAAAACTTGCGAATCGGTGGCACCACGGCGTGTTCCTCGTAATATTCGCGCGCCTTGAGTATTTGCTGCCACTTTATATCGTCCAGTTCCACACCATCGGCTTGCGCCATGGCATGTGCTATCTCCTCTGTCCAGACACTGCTGTCGGCCAGGTATCCGTCACCGTCGCGCTCGGGTAGTTTCATTGTTTCTCCTCATGTAAAGGTCGGTAATGTCAGGTTGCAAAGGCAGAATGCCTGCCTACTTTTCTTCTGTTTTGTCCAGCTGCAGCGACAACGAGTTGATGCAATAACGCTGCCCGGTGGGTGCCGGTCCATCCTCGAACACGTGTCCCAGGTGGGCGTCGCAGTTCGCGCACATTACTTCCACGCGCTGCATGCCGTGACTTTCATCACTTTTCGTCCGAATGTTTTCATGGACACCCGGGCGTATAAAGCTGGGCCAGCCGCTGCCGGAATCAAATTTATCATCCGAGTGGAACAGAATGCTTGAGCAGCAAACGCACCGATATACGCCGGCGTCCTTGCAGTCGTTATAGATGCCCGTGAACGGTCGCTCGGTGCCTTTGCAGCGGGCTACCTGATACTGTTCCGGCGTCAGATGTTCGCGCCATTCATCATCGGTTTTGCGGGTCATTTTGTTTCCTGTCGTCTGCGCCTGTGTAAATGGGTGCTGTAGCCTGTTCGATTTTTTGCAGGAACTCGGTGGCTGTCGCTACACCGATTTCAGCTTCTGCGCGTGCCTGCAGATCTTCGTTGTCATGTGCTTCTTTCTTTGCCCAGTGAAGAAATTCACTGACGGCTGTAATTTGCTCGTTGACCGCCAATGATCTCAGATAGTCACCTGGCCGCGCCTTGACGCGGTTACCCTTTATGACTTCAAGGTTGAACAGGAGTTTCATTTGTGTATTTCCCCGGTTTCAGTGTGTTGCCGGTTTTGCAATGCGGGGTGTATGCGCACAGTCTTCACCATGTTTTCCTTTATTTGCACGATATCCACCGGGTGATTATCCAGCAACAGGCTGGTGCCGGTTTCCGGAATCATTTCCATGTATTCGGTGATCAGACCATTGAGTGTCTTCGGTCCGTCGGTGTCCAGCGACATCTTCAGGGCGCTGTTCAGGTTACGAATATTGATTGAACCATCTACCAGCCAGGTGCCATCTGCCTGCGGCTGGACATCCTCGATGTGAGCGGTAGGATCAGAGGTGAATTCGCCGACAATCTCTTCCAGAATATCCTCCAGTGTCACCAGTCCCTGTATGTCACCGTACTCGTTGACGGCAAAGCCGATGCGCCGATGTTCGCGCTGGAAGTTCAGCAGTTGCCGGTTCAGTGAGGTGTTCTCCGGAATGAAGTAGGGCCCGCGTGCAACGCGTTGCAGCGCCTCCGGATCGAGCTGGTCCCGGTACAGCAGTGGCAGTACATCGCGCATATGCAAGGTGCCAATGACATTGTCGATGCTTTCACGAAACAGCGGCAGTCGTGTGTACTGGCTGTCCGACAGCTGCTTCTTGGTTGATTCCCAGTTGTCTTCGGTGTCGATCCCTGTAATTTCGTTACGCGGCACCATGATGTCTTCCACGGTGACCTTTTCAAGGTCCATCAGGTTCAACAGCATCGACTGGTGACGTTTCGGAATCAGGGCGCCGGCTTCGATGACTACGGTACGCAATTCTTCGTTGGTAAGTGCCTGTGAGGGCTGGTGTTCCGGCGACACACCCAGCAGTTTCAGCAGGCTGTTGGCAATGACGTTTACCACCCACACAAACGGGTATAACAGTTTCAGCAGGGGGGTGTAGACATAGGCGGCCGGGTAGGCGATGGCCTCGGGATGCAGGGCAGCCAGGGTCTTCGGGGTTACTTCCGCAAACAGCAGGATCACCAGCGTTAACAGCATGCCGGCTGCAAACACCGGTCCGGTATCGTTGTATATACGCAACGTGATCAGTGTCATCAGTATTGATGCCAGTACGTTCACAAAGTTGTTGCCGAGCAGAATCAGCCCAATCAGGCGGTCCTGGCGTAGCAGTAATTTTTGCACGCGTATCGCGCCCGGATGTTGCTTGTCCGCGAGATGGCGCAGGCGATAACGGTTGAGCGTCATCAGGCCTGTCTCTGAGCTTGAAAAGAAGGCGGAAAGCAGTATCAGAAAAAACAGTGCTGCAAACAGCACGCTAAGTGGGGTGTCATCCAAACGGGGACAGTCTCTTGTTGGTTAATGAATCAGTATTTTACAGAAAAACCACCGCAGCTGTCAGTCAGCGGCCGGTGATGAGGTGATTACCGGAGCCAGGATCAGCCAGCCGGGCTGGCCAGTACCAGTTCGAGGACAAACTTGCTGCCAAAATAGGCCAGCATCAGGAAGATAAAGCCGCCGATGGTCCAGCGGATAGCGGTGCGACCGCGCCAGCCGAAGCGCCAGCGCCCCCACAGCAGGACGGCAAACACACACCAGGCAACGATGGAGAGGGTCGTTTTGTGCACCAGTTGCTGTGCAAATATATCCTCCAGAAACAGTGCGCCGGTGACCAGTGCCAGGGTTAGCAGGGCGAAACCGGTAGCAATCATCTGGAACAGCAGCGATTCCATTGTCTGTAGCGGCGGTAAAGCCCTGATAAAACCGCCGGGGTTGCGGTTACGCAGGTGACTGTCCTGGATGGCAAGCAGAATTGCCTGCATCACGGCCAGTCCGAAAATACTGTAGGCCAGCAGCGAGGTCAGAATATGGCTGCTTAGCTGCCACGAGCCAGCGCTGGTAATTAGATGAGGCGCGGGGTAGAGCAATGTCAGTGCGATAGTGATAGCGGCTAAAGGAAATACGGCAATGCCCAGGTTTTCTACCGGTTCCACGAACATGGACAGCAGTAGCAGCAGCGAAGTGGTCATGGTGACCAGTGAAGCTGCATGAAAAATGCCCAGGTTGAGGCCGGCGGGCGTCAGCAGCGTGGAATACAGCAGGCTGGCGTGGATGATG
>Ga0316193_10004746_pt1 | contig 10035 bp, 8 predicted proteins | sample MerIslsedime2_MG_FD_207735 | JGI IMG/M metagenome (GOLD analysis project Ga0316193, IMG submission 207735) | Coastal sediment microbial communities from Maine, United States - Merrow Island sediment 2 | ecosystem: Environmental > Aquatic > Marine > Coastal > Sediment | place: USA: Maine...
ATCCAGGCTCAGGGCCGAGATCTTGGACGCATTGCCGGCGGTGCCGAAGGCCTCGTAACGGGCCTTGCAGATATCCTTCATGCCCTTGGTAGCTGCAATCAGGAACTTGCGCGGATCGAAGTTGGACGGGTTGTCATGCAGATGCTTGCGGATGGCGCCGGTAGAGGCCATGCGCAGATCGGTGTCGATATTCACCTTGCGCACACCGTGCTTGATGCCCTCGACGATCTCTTCGACCGGCACACCATAGGTCTGACCCATGTCGCCACCATATTCGTTGATCATCGCCAGCCAGTCCTGCGGCACGGAAGAGGAACCGTGCATGACCAGGTGGGTGTTGGGGATACGGGTATGGATCTCCTTGATCCGCTCGATCGCCAGGATGTCGCCGGTCGGTGGACGGGTAAACTTGTAGGCGCCGTGTGAGGTTCCGATGGCGATGGCCAGGGCATCCACACCGGTCTTCTTGACGAAATCGGCCGCCTCTTCCGGGTCGGTCAACAGCTGGCTGTGATCCAGCACGCCCTCGGCGCCTATGCCGTCCTCTTCACCGGCCATGCCGGTTTCCAGCGATCCCAGGCAACCCAGCTCACCCTCTACCGAGACGCCACAGGCGTGCGCCATCTCAACGGTGCGGCGTGTAACGTCAACGTTGTAGTCGTAGGACGCCGGCGTCTTGCCGTCTTCACCCAGCGAGCCATCCATCATGACGGAGCTGAAGCCAAGCTGGATCGAACGCTGACAAACCGCCGGCGAGGTGCCGTGGTCCTGGTGCATGCACACGGGAATGTGTGGCCACTCCTCGATCGCCGCCAGAATCAGATGGCGCAGGAAGGGCGCGCCGGCGTAGCTGCGCGCACCGGCCGAGGCCTGAACGATGACCGGAGAATCGGTCTCATCCGCCGCTTCCATGATAGCGCGCATCTGCTCGAGGTTGTTTACGTTGAAGGCCGGTACGCCATAGCCATGTTCGGCGGCGTGATCCAGCATTTGACGCAGGGAAATCAGTGCCATTGTCTGCTCCTTGTACGAGATATCTTAATCAAAATTTAGGTGGCCATCGGTCGGGAAATGTTCGCCCACGCGGACGATCTTCATCACATTGGTCCCGCCCGAGACGCCATTCAGGTCGCCCTTGGTGATGATGACCAGGTCGTCATCACGCACCGCCCCGCGACGCTGGAGCTCTTCGATCACCTCGGTGTTGGCCTGGCGTGAATCAATACCGGGCTCGAGGTCGAAACTGACAGGATATACCCCCCTGAACAGGGTGACTTTTCTACGCGTGGCCACCTGGCTCGTCAAGGCGTAGATGGGAATACCCGATGAAATCCGCGACATCCACTTGGTGGTCGATCCGGATTCGGTCAAGGCCGCAATCGCCGTGACCCCAAGGTGATTTGCAGTGTACATGGTCGACATCGCGATGGCCTCGTCGATACGTCCGAACACCGAATGCAGGCGATGATGAGACTGGCGCGTCTCTGATTGCTTTTCCGCCTCCTTGCAAACCCGGTCCATGGCCTCAACGGCCTTCACCGGGTACCTGCCTGCGGCGGATTCGGCCGACAACATCACCGCGTCGGTACCATCCATCACCGCATTGGCGACATCGAACACCTCGGCCCGCGTAGGAATCGGGTTCTGGATCATCGATTCCATCATCTGGGTCGCAGTGATCACCACACAATTCATCTGGCGCGCCGTACTGATCAGGTGCTTCTGTGCCGCGGGCAGCTCGGCATCACCGATCTCGACACCCAGATCGCCTCGCGCAACCATGATGACATCGGAGGCATCGACGATCTCCTCGATACAGCCCATGGCCTCCGCCCGCTCGATCTTGGAGACAATGCCGCCCTGGCCACCGGCCTCACGCAGCAGCTGCCGCGCAATATGCACGTCTTCCGCTGCGCGCACGAAGGAAACGGCGAGATAATCAGCCTCGAGCCGTGCGGCAAACCTGATGTCCTCTCTGTCCTTGTCGGTCAGAGCCGGCGCAGAGAGGCCGCCGCCCAGCTTGTTGATGCCCTTGCTGTTCGACAGGGTGCCGCCGATCACGACCTTGCATCGCACCTCCGTATCCTGGACCTCATCCACCCAAAGCACGATCAGTCCATCGTTCAGGAGCAGCGTGTCGCCACGGGCCACCTCCTGATGCAGGGTCGGATAAGTGACGCCGACACGTTCCTGGTTTCCCTGGTTCACGTCCCATCCGGTATCCAGGATGAAACGATCGTCCGGGTCCAGTTCGACCTTGCCCCCGACGAATTTTCCACAGCGAATCTTAGGGCCCTGCAGGTCAATCAACACACCCACCTGACGGCCACTGGCACGCGCGCGGTTACGCACCCAGTCCGCGCGCCGCTCGTGATCTTCATGGGTGCCGTGCGACATATTCAGTCGAACCACATCCACGCCGGCGGCGATCATCTCATCCAGCACCTTGGGGTCATCCGTGGCGGGACCCATGGTGGCTACGATCTTTGTGCGTCTAAGCATCTGCCCTTCTTAATGGGTGGCCCACAGGCCTCCCGTTACTTTGTTCACTTGCCTGCCGCTTCTTCCAGCATGGCTACCGCCGGCAGCGTCTTGCCCTCGAGGTACTCCAGGAAGGCGCCGCCCGCGGTGGAGATGTAGGACACCTTGTCGTAGATGTCGTACTTCTGGATTGCCGCGATGGTGTCACCGCCACCAGCCAGACTGAACCCGTCCGCATTGGCTATCGCCATAGCGACGGTCTTGGTGCCCTCGCCGAACTGGTCGAACTCGAACACACCCACCGGACCGTTCCACACGATGGTGCCGGCCTTCGAAATGATCTCGGCCAACTCTTTGGCCGAATCGGGACCGATATCGAAGATCATGTCGTCGTCTGCCACGTCACCGGCGGCCTTCAGGGTCGCCTCGGCGGTCTCACTGAATTCCTTGCCGCAGACGACATCGGTCGCAATGGGGATGCTCGCGCCGCGTGCCTTCATCTTCTCGACCAACGCCTTGGCGGTGTCAACCAGATCGTCCTCACACAGCGACTTGCCGACATTGTTACCCATGGCCTTGAGGAAGGTGTTGGCAATGCCGCCACCGACCACCAACTGGTCGACCTTTTCCGACAATGCCTCGAGTACGGTCAGCTTGGTCGAAACCTTGGAACCGCCCACGATGGCAACCATTGGGCGCGCCGGTTCTGCCAGCGCCTTGGCCAGGCTGTCGAGTTCCTCCGACAGCAGCAGACCGGCACACGCGACCGGGGCGAACTTCCCCGCCCCATGGGTCGAGGCCTGCGCACGGTGAGCCGTACCAAAGGCGTCCATCACGAACACATCGCACAGCGCGGCGTATTTCCTGGAAAGCGCTTCATCGTCCTTCTTCTCGCCGACATTGAAGCGCACGTTTTCGAGCAACACGACCTCGCCCTCAGCGACGTCGAAGCCGCCTTCGAAGTAGTCCTTGATCAGGCGGACTTCCCTGCCCAACTTGGCCGACATGTCATCCGCGATCGGCTGCATGGAGTTCTCTTCGTCCACCTTGCCCTCTTCCGGGCGACCGCGGTGCGACATCACCATGACCTTGGCACCGGCCTTCATGCAGTGCTCCACGGTGGGCATGGATGCCGTGATGCGGGCATCAGAGGTGACTTTGCCATCTTTGACCGGCACGTTCAGATCGGCGCGGATCAACACGCGCTTGCCGGCAAGGTCCAGATCGGTCAGCTTGATGAAAGCCATGATGCGTACTCCGTTAGTTTCTTTCAGAGATATTTGAAAAGACTGCTGCCTTTGCGAATGACTCTGGGAAAAAGGGCCAGGGGCCAGGGGGCCAGGGGCCGGGGGCCGAAGATCAGCAGGTCCCCGCCCTCACCCCGGCCCCGGGCGCCCGGCCCGCGGCCCTGTTATGCCGCTACATGCTTGGCGAAACGCAGCATGTTGCAGGTGTAGCCGTACTCGTTGTCATACCAGGCGACGACCTTCACGAAGGTGCTGTCCAGCGCGATGCCGGCGCCTGCATCGAAAATCGACGAGTTGCCGTTACCACGGAAGTCGGTCGCGACGACCTTGTCTTCGGTGTAGGCCAGGGTCTCACCGATGCCCGGAGCCTCGGAGGCAGCCTTCATGGCGGCACAGATATCGTCGTAAGAGGCCCCCTTATCGAGCTCCACGGTCAGGTCGACCACCGAGACGTCGGAGGTCGGCACGCGGAAGGCCATGCCGGTCAGCTTGCCGTTCAGCTCAGGAAGAACAACACCCACGGCCTTGGCCGCACCCGTGGAGGACGGGATGATGTTTTCCAGGATGCCACGACCACCGCGCCAGTCCTTCATGGAAGGGCCATCAACGGTCTTCTGGGTGGCGGTAGCGGCGTGGACGGTGGTCATCAGGCCACGCTTGATGCCCCAGTTGTCGTGCAGGACCTTGGCCACCGGTGCCAGGCAGTTCGTGGTGCAGGAGGCGGCCGAGATGATGGCCTGGCCGGCATAGGTCTCGTGGTTGACGCCATAGACGAACATCGGGGTGCCGTCCTTGGAGGGAGCCGACATGACGACCTTTTTGGCCCCTGCGTCGACGTGCTTCTGGCAGGTCTCTTCGGTCAGGAAGAAGCCGGTGCACTCGAGGACCAGGTCTGCGCCGACGTCACCCCAGGCCAGGTTGGCCGGATCACGCTCTGCGGTCAGGCGGATGGTCTTGCCGTTGACGATCAGGTTGTTGCCTTCGACAGCGATGTCGCCTTTGAAGTTGCCGTGGACCGAGTCGTACTTGAGCATGTATGCGAGATAATCGGCATCCAGCAGGTCATTGATACCGACGACCTAGAGATCGTCAGAAAAATCCTGCGCGATCGCACGGAAAGCCATACGGCCGATACGACCAAAACCGTTGATACCTACTTTGATAGCCATTTCAAAATTCTCCTAAGAGCGTTATGCAATTCTTGAATGAGTCGAGATGACCGGACCACGCTGTACTGCGTGGCCGGGCATCTGATTCGATCGGATTAAGCCGCGACCTCGTCGATCGCCTTGCCGACGTTCTCGGCGGTGAAACCAAAGAGTTTGAACAACTCGCCGGCCGGAGCGGACTCGCCGAAGGTGTCGATACCTACGACCCGGCCGTTGCTGCCGACATACTTCCACCAGCCATCGGTGACAGCGGCTTCGACGGCGACACGCGCGGTCACGGACGAAGGCAGGACCGACTCCTTATAGTCGGCATCCTGGGCATCGAACACGCTGGTGCACGGCATTGAGACGACCCGCACCTTCTTGCCGCTGGCCTCGGCCGCCTCGACGGCGATGCCAACCTCGGAGCCGGTGGCGATCACGATGACGTCCGGCTTGCCGTCGCAGTCGCGCAGTACATAGCCGCCACGCGAGATATTGGCGATCTGTCCGGCATCGCGGGTCTGGAACGGCAGACCCTGGCGCGAGAATATCAGGCAGCTCGGGCCGTCGTTCTTCTCGACCGCCGCGCGCCATGCGATCGCACTCTCGACGGTGTCGCAGGGACGCCAGACATCCATACGCGGGATCATGCGAAGGGTCGGAATCTGCTCGACCGCCTGGTGGGTCGGGCCATCCTCGCCCAGACCGATGGAGTCGTGGGTGTAAACGAAGATCGACTGCACCTTCATCAACGCCGCCATGCGCAGGGCGTTGCGTGCATACTCCGAGAACATCAGGAAGGTCGCCCCAAAGGGAATGAACCCGCCGTGCAGCGCGATGCCGTTCATGATCGCCGACATGCCGAACTCGCGCACGCCGTAGTTCAGATAGTTTGCCGCAGGCATGTCTGCACGCATCGGCTTGTAACCCGACCATTCGGTCAGGTTCGAGCAACCGAGATCGGCGGAGCCGCCGAACAGTTCCGGCAGTGCAGCGGCATAGGCCTCGATGGAGTTCAGGGACGCCTTGCGGGTTGCCGGGGACTCGGCCTTGTCGTTGCACTCGGCAACGAATGCGTCGGCCTTGTCAGCCCAGTCCGCAGGCAGATCGCCGGCCATGCGACGCGTGAATTCGGCGGCCAGTTCAGGGTGCGCTGCCTCGTAGGCGGCGAATTTTTCGTTCCAGGCGGCCTCGGCGGCAGCGCCCTTCGCCTTGGCATCCCAGCCGCTGTAGATATCGGCAGGCACTTCGAATGCCGCGTGATCCCAGCCCAGTGCGGCCTTGGTCAGGTTGATTTCGTCTTCACCCAGGGGCGCGCCATGCGATGCGTGACTACCGGCCTTGTTCGGCGAGCCGAAACCGATGGTGGTCTTGCAGCAGATCAGCGTCGGCTTGTCGGTCATCGCCTTGGCAAACTCCATCGCCTTGGCAATGGCTGCCGGATCGTGACCGTCTACATCGGGGATCACGTGCCAGCCGTAGGCCTCGAACCGCTTTGGAGTGTCATCGGTAAACCAGCCCTCGACGTGGCCGTCGATCGAGATACCGTTGTCGTCCCAGAATGCGATCAACTTGCCCAGGCCGAGGGTGCCGGCAAGTGAGCAGGCCTCATGCGAGATACCTTCCATCAAGCAGCCGTCGCCCATGAACGCATAGGTGTTGTGATCGACGATGGTGTGGCCGTTCTTGTTGAACTCAGCCGCCAGCGCGCGCTCGGCGACCGCCATACCCACGGCATTGGTGATGCCCTGGCCCAGCGGACCGGTAGTGGTCTCCACGCCCGGTGCATAGCCGTATTCAGGGTGACCCGGGGTCTTGGAATGCAGCTGACGGAAGTTTTTCAGGTCGTCGATGCTCAGATCGTAACCGGTCAGGTGCAGGAGCGAATAAATCAACATGGAGCCGTGGCCGTTCGACAATACGAAGCGGTCACGATCTGCCCATTGCGGGTTCGTCGGGTTGTGCTTCATGTGGTCGTTCCACAGCACCTCGGCGATATCCGCCATACCCATCGGGGCACCCGGGTGACCGGAATTGGCTTTCTGAACGGCATCCATACTCAACGCGCGAACGGCGTTGGCAAGCTCTCTGCGTGAGGACATGAGTCCCTCCTGTCAAAGACAAAGAATTTTTCGTCCCCCGGACAAATACCCCGGAGGCGAACTGAATTCGTGTTGTGGCGGGCCTACCGCAGCCGCACCATGACGGCTGGTGGCGGTGGGTTGCACCTACGTGAGGGCGTCGTTCTGCCTCTGACTAAACCTCAGCCCGATGACCATACGTAAGGGCGGGTATTCTCACCTAGTCATGGGAACAGGGGCAATAAGTAATTCCCCGAATATTCAAATACACCCATAAACCGAGAGAATCGACCCCGCACAATTTTATAACAGATTGTTTTTACTATGTTTTGTTGTGGCTTACTCGATCCACTTTATCGAGCAGCCCATGCTCGGGATCTGTTCCAGGGGCCCCTTGCCGGTCATTGCAACCAGTTTCATGGCCTCAAAAAGGTCTCGCCTGGCTTCCGTCGGCGCCGCTTCTTTACGGCTTTCATCCAGCCTGCCGCGGTACTGCAGTTCGCCGGCTGCATTGTAGCCAAAGAAATCCGGGGTGCAGACCGCACCGTAGGCCTTGGCCACCGCCTGCGACTCATCCAGCAGATAAGGGAAAGGGAACCGGTTCAACTCGGCCACCGTGCGCATATTGTCAAATGAGTCCTCGGGATAATCGGTCGGGTCGTTGGACATGATGGCAACGCAGCCCAATCCCAGCCCCTTGAGATCGGTGGCATCACGTACGATGCGATCGAGCACGGCCTTGACGTAGGGGCAGTGGTTGCAGATGAACATCACCAGCAGACCCTTGTCTCCCATACAGGTATCGCGGGTCCAACGGCGCCCGTCTACGCCGGGCAGATCAAAGTCCGGCGCAGCCTTGCCGAAATCGCATACGGGTGTCTGCAAAGAAACCATCAAATTCCCCTTTTTTTCTGAGGCCAGAATAACTTTCCCATTCTTCCAGAATGCGCAGACCCCCTCAAGCGTGTAGAATCGCGCGCCGACAGGCGCCCGGTTGCGGATCCGCTGTAACTTACAAATTCTTCCTTTAGGAGTGGGCGATGGCTCGTGATTTCATCTTTACCTCGGAATCGGTTTCCGAGGGGCACCCGGACAAGATGTCGGACCAGGTCTCAGACGCCGTCCTGGATGCCATCCTGGCCGAGGATCCCCACGCCCGCGTCGCCTGCGAAACCTTATTCAAGACCGGCATGGTGATCATCGCAGGCGAGATCACCACCACCGCGAAGCCCGATTACGAACACATCATCCGCCGGACCATCAACGATATCGGTTACACCAGCTCAGAGATGGGATTCGACGGCGAGACCTGCGCCGTTCTGTCGGCGATCGGCGTGCAATCGCCCGATATCAACCAGGGCGTGGACCGCGCCAAGCCCGAAGAACAGGGAGCCGGCGACCAGGGCCTGATGTTCGGCTATGCCACCAACGAGACAGATGTCCTGATGCCGGCGCCGATCCAGTACGCGCATCGCCTGGTCGAACGCCAGGCCGATGTGCGCAAAAAAGGCATCCTGCCGCTGCTGCGCCCGGACGCCAAATCGCAGGTCAGCCTGCATTACGCGGATGGCAAGCCGGTCGCGATCGATGCCGTGGTCCTCTCGACCCAGCATTCCGCCGAGTTCGCCGGTGCCACCCTGCAGGAAGCGGTGATGGACGAGATCATCAAACCCATTCTCGACCCCACCGGCCTTTTGACCAAAGACACCCGTTTCCATATCAACCCGACCGGCAGTTTCGTCATTGGTGGACCGATGGGCGATGCCGGCCTCACCGGCCGCAAAATCATCGTCGATACCTACGGGGGGGCAGCACGCCACGGTGGTGGCGCATTCTCGGGCAAGGATCCATCCAAAGTCGACCGATCAGCGGCCTATGCCGGTCGCTACGTGGCCAAGAACATCGTCGCTGCCGGTCTGGCTGATAAGTGTGAGATCCAGGTTTCGTACGCGATCGGCGTGGCCGAACCCACTTCGATCATGGTGGAGACCTTCGGCACCGGAAACGTGACCGATGAACGCATCACCGAACTGGTGCGTGAGCACTTCGACCTGCGCCCATACGGCATCCTGCGCATGCTCGACCTGCTCAACACGGAAAAGATCAAATATCTCAAGACCGCCGCCTATGGGCACTTTGGCCGTGAGAACGAGGGTTTCAGCTGGGAAAATACTGACAAGGCCGGTGAATTGCGAGACGCGGCAGGCGTCTAGAAAATGAAGAATGCCAGCCCGTCCGGGCTGGCTTTTTCGTATCGGCCTCGGGCAAGCGGCCCCGTCGGCGGGGTTACTCGCTCTCTTTGACCGTTTCGCGGTAGGCGTGCCAAGTGGCGTGACCAATCAGGGGCAGCACAAGCACCAGTCCGATGTATGCGGTGACGAATCCGATCAGCATCAAGCTGCCGATCAACGCGGCCCAAAGGGCCATCACACCCTTGTTCTGAAACACCGCAGCGACGCTCGTCAGTGCGCTGGTGATTGCATCAGTATTGCGGTCAAGCATCATCGGCAACGCAACGACACTCGATGAAAATACGATGGCCGCAAATATCGAACCTACCGCACTTCCGACTGCCAGAAACTCGACCCATCCCAACACACCGAGTTCCTCTCCGACTGGAAAGAACACATGCACCATCGAGGCCGCGCGCGCCCACACCAGCAGTACGACCAGCATCACAAGTGCAAACAACATCTCGTTGCGCAGATGATTTCGGCTCTCCCTCCAGCAGATCCCGAGGCGTGGCTCACGCCCCTGCTCGAGTTGGCGGCTGATTGAGTACAGACCGAACGCCAGCACCGGCCCGCTCAAAATGAACGCCATCGCCAAGGTGAACAAGGCTACCGTGTTCCCTTCGCCCCAGGCCAGCCAGGTGATCAGATATCCAAACAGGACCAGGCCGAGACCATAGGTGAGGCTCTGCCTGGGGGCGCGTTTGACATCCTGCCAACCGAGTCTCAGCCAGCGGAAAGGCGCATCCAAGCCGAGCTTGTTGCAGGGATAAAAAAGCGGTTCTATTTCAGGGTCGACCTCATCCGGGCGGACCACGCTGGGCTCAGCCATTACTTCCTCCTT
>Ga0316193_10004748_pt1 | contig 10034 bp, 6 predicted proteins | sample MerIslsedime2_MG_FD_207735 | JGI IMG/M metagenome (GOLD analysis project Ga0316193, IMG submission 207735) | Coastal sediment microbial communities from Maine, United States - Merrow Island sediment 2 | ecosystem: Environmental > Aquatic > Marine > Coastal > Sediment | place: USA: Maine...
GTCGCCTTCACGGCGCAGGAGGAAGCCGCGGCCAGCCACGTTCCGGGTCGGCAATGGGCCAAGACCGTGGAGGTGCTGCTCGACGGGCGCCCGGCGATCTGCGCGATTCCTGCCACACGTCGACTGGACCTCGACAAGCTCCGGGCGATCACCGGCGCGGAACGAGCGCAACTGGCCACGGAGGGAGAGCTGGCGAGGTTGTTCCCGGATTGCGACATGGGCGCGATGCCACCGATCGGAAAGTTGTACGGCCAGTTGACCTTCGTGGACGAGGAGCTCAGAGAGGCCGAGCGGGTCGCGTTTCACGCGGGTGACCACCTCTCGGCGATCGAGATCGCGTATTCGACGTTCGAGCGACTGGCCGACGCGATTCCGGGGGATATATCAGCCCCGCTTCGCGAGACCATCTGAGCCGTCCGGTTGCGTGACACGGCGTTCCAGAATCGGACAGCTTCCCGGCGCCGCGGACGACCGGTGAATTGACGCAACCTCTTCGATTGGCGAGAGTTCGGCGTATACGGTCGCGTGGCACGACCCGTGCCCTCCATACCTGCGTGCGGAGTTGCGCGCGCGAGCGCGGATCCAGTAACGGTGAGCGGGGGCGGGCATGACACGACTGGTCCAGGACGTCCGATTCGGGATGCGGTTTCTTCTCAAGCATCCCGGCTTCTTCGCCGTAGCAGTCCTGACTCTCGCGATCGGAATCGGCGCGAACACGGCCGTATTCAGTGTCATCCACACGGTCTTGATGCGTCCGTTGCCGTACGCCGAGCCTGACAGGCTGGTTCTCCTGCGTCACCACATCGGGAGCCTCGGCTGGTCCGACGCCCCGCTGCCGCCGGCCGACGTAATCGATTTCCGCGAACGAATGCCCGCCCTTTCCATGGTCGCAGCTACCGACAGGACGTTCGAGTTCAATCTCACGGGCGGAGGTCCGCCGGAAGTCGTCCGTGTCGCCTCGGTGTCCTCGAACTTCTTCGATGTCCTCGGAGTGAAGGCTGAGCTGGGACGCACCTTCCTCCCGGCGGACGGTTTTGAGGGCCGAAGTCGAAAGAACGACCACAAGGAGAAGATGCTCGCGCCAGCCGACAGCGATGACGAGCATGCCCGGGTCGTCGTCGAGTCGAAGCGCAAACAGGCGGACGGCAAGCTCGTAGACAAGAAGAAGTACGCGGTCGAGCTGGAACGACGTAAGCTGGCCAGCTCGAAGTCGGAGCCGGCGAAAGGACCGGATTCGGAGCCAGACGCCGCTGCGACCACCGGTACGGCCTCCGGGAGCCATGTCGCGCCGGATGGCGCGATCGCGGACGACGGGATGATGCCGTCCGTGGTTCTCAGCCATGGACTGTGGAAGCGCAGGTTCGGTTCGGACCGGAATGTGGTCGGGCAGAAGGTCGTGTTGAACGGGGCGCCCAGTCGCGTGATCGGTGTGATGCCTGCAGAATTCCGTCTGCTGATGCCGGAGAACGCCGGAATCCCGACGGCGATCGACATGTGGACCGCTGACCTGATTCCGTATTCGGTCATCGGACGGAACAGTCCGAACGCCAATCGCCGCGTCCTCGGGCGACTCGCGCCAGGGGCGACGCTTGCCGAGGCGCGCGCGCAGGCCGCGACCGTCAGCCAGTGGCAGCGTGAGAACTTCGAGTATCACCAGGCCGGCGACATTTCGGTGGACGTGAAGCCGATGCATGCCGATATCGTGGCTCACGTCCGACCCGTGCTTCTGGCACTGTTCGGGGCCGTACTACTCGTGCTCCTCATTGCCTGTGCAAATACTGCCAATCTGCTGCTCGTCCAGGCCGCGGCCCGGGAACGTGAGATCTCGATCCGTGCCGCTGTCGGAGGTGGTCGCCGCCGCATCGTGCGTCAGTTCCTCACCGAATCCGCGTTGCTCGCGGTCATCGGGGGACTCGCGGGACTGCTGCTGGCTCGCTGGGCCATCGATCTACTGCTTGCCCTTCGGCAGGCAGGCCTGCCCAGGCTCGAGACCGTACCGATCGACGGGCCGGTCCTGTTGTTCACGGCAGCGGCAACGGTCGTGGCGGCCCTGGTATTTGGAATCGTTCCCGCGATCAACGCGTCGCGCCCGGACTTGAATTCTTGTCTGAAGGATCGCGGCGCTTGCGCCACCAATCCCGGACAGCGGCGTCTGAGGCACACGATCGTGGTTGGCGAGGTGGCGTTGGCAATGGTCCTGCTGGTCGGTGCCGGGCTGATGTATCGCAGCCTGGAGTCTCTGGAAGCGGTCGATCTCGGGTTTGAGCCGCAGGGAGTGCTCACGTATCGGATCTCGCTTCCGCAGGTCCCTTACGACGATGTCGACAAACGCGCCCTGGCACTGGCGAAGATCGAAGCGGAAGTGGCGGCCCTGCCGGGAGTGAAGGCAACGGGATCTACTCAAGTACTGCCGCTCGGGGGACAGTTCTGGACATCCCCCTACCAGGTGCCGCTCGAGGCAGAAGGTGCTGCCCGTGCCGGTGAAGCCGACTACCGGTATGTCACACCGGGGTTCTTCGAGGCGTTCGGTGCGCGCCTTCTGACAGGCCGATTGCTGACTGTGGAGGACGAAAAGAAGGCCCGCAAGGTGGTGGTGGTAGACCGGGCGATGGCAGCCCGTTCCTGGCCGGGTGAGGATCCGGTCGGCCGGGTCGTCGAGGCGATGACGCTCGGGGGGCCGGTCCAGGAGTGGAAGGTCGTCGGGGTCGTGGAGAGTATCGTGTCGGAAGGGCCTGAGTCCGGCGGGCGAGAAACCCTGTACTTCCCCTATAGTGCCCAGAACGCCTTTTTCTCGATGACGATGGTGGTGCGGGGAAGCGGCGATCCCAAGAAACTGGCAGCTCCGATCCGCGAGATCGTCGCCGGGTTCGACTCAGACCTGCCGGTGGCTGGGATTCGCACGATGGAGAGCTATGTCAGGGACTCGACGGCGGCCATGCGCTTCGTCTCGGTCCTGCTCGCCATCTTCGCCGCTATGGCCCTGTTGCTGGCTGGAATCGGACTGTACGGAGTCGTGTCCGCGATCGCGCGCCAGCGGACGCGCGAGATCGGCGTCATGATGGCGTTTGGCGCCGGGCGGCCACAAATCCTCGCCCGCGTCGTCCGGCGTGGTGTCACTCTGGCGGTTCTCGGCCTTTCCATTGGTGCCGTGGCAGCGCTGGCGCTGACCCGGGCTCTGTCAGGTCTGTTCCCCGGGATTCCGAATACAGACCCGTTGACCTATCTGGTCGTCGGTGGTGTTCTGCTGCTCGTGACGATTCTGGCCAGCCTCCTGCCGGCGCACCGGGCGGCCCGTACCGACCCGATCCAGGCGCTGCGCTACGAGTAGCTGCCGGAACCCTGGGTTCCGCGAGGCTGTATTCTGTTCGATTCCGGACAGTGTTCAGCCATCCGCTCGCATGACAGGGGACCCACGCTCATGACGCAATCACACAAGCCGCTCGCGGCCCGGAGTTCCGTGCTGCTGGGCGCGGCCCTGCTCGTTGCTGCGGGGCCGAATCCCACGGTAGCCCAGACCGTTTCAACCGTCCCGATTCATGAATGGACAGTGCCATGGCCGGATACCCGCCCACGGGATCCGTTCACGGACGTGGCCGGCGGAGTGTGGTTCGTGGGCCAGACCGGGGACTACATGGCGCGTCTGGATCCGGCGACGGGGTCGTTCGCCCGGCATGACCTGCCGGAGGGGACGGGCCCGCACAACCTGGTCGTGGCCGATGACGGATCGATCTGGGTCGCCGGGAATCGCACCGCAGAGCTGCAGGTACATGACCCGACAGAGGGTCTCCTCGCACGGATCGCGATGCCGGATCCGGCTGCCCTCGATCCTCACACCCTCGTGTTCGCCGACGACGGGACGCTCTGGTTCTCGGTCCAGAACGGGAATTTCGTCGGACGCTTCCGGACGTCGGTCGATCCGGCGCAGGTCGAGTTGATTGCCGTTCCGACTCCGGCGAGTCGCCCGTACGGAATCGTCCTGACCGGAGACGGCCGGCCGTGGTTCACGGAATTCGCGGGCGGGAAGATCGGGACCATCGACCCCGAGACACTCGAACTCAGGGAATACGACCTGCCGCGACCCGAGACCCGTCCGCGGCGGCTCATGCTCACTTCAGACGGCGCGGTCTGGTATGTCGATTACGCGGGCGGGAAGCTGGGCCGGCTCGATCCGTCGGACGGCTCGGTCCGGGAGTGGACGGCGCCTGGCGGCTCCGAGGCCCGGCCCTACGGAATGGCGGTGGACGAGCGGGATGTCCTGTGGTTCGCGGAAACCGGGCCGAACCCCAACCGACTGGTCGGCTTCGATCCGGCCAGCGAGCAGTTCTTCTCCGTAACCGAGATAGAGAGTGGCGGGGGTTCAGTGCGACACATGCACTACGACGTAGCCAGGGGCGACCTGTGGTTCGGAACCGATGCCGGCACGATTGGTCGGGCCGACCTGTCGAACGTGGAGCTGCCGTGACACCGCCTGTCGGAAGTGGACGCGGTGCGTTGATCACCGGCGCATCCGCCGGCATCGGGCTGGCTCTCGCACGGTGCATGGCCGCCGATGGCTGGAGCCTGGCGCTCACTGCACGGAATGAGGCCGCGCTGAACGCGCTTGCCCGGGAACTGCACGACCGACACGGAGTCGACACGCTGATCGCGCCGCATGATCTGGCTGACACGGCCGGGCCGGCTCGACTCGAAGAGACCCTGGTGGAGGCCGGATTCACCGTCGACTTCCTGGTCAACAACGCAGGATTCGGTACCTGGGGACCGTTCACGGAGCAGACGCTGTCCAGCCAGCTGGACATGCTTCGCGTGAATGTGCTGGCTCTCACGGAGCTCACGCACCGGTTCGTGGCTGGAATGCGAAACCGCAACTGGGGTCGTGTTCTGAACGTCGCGTCGACGGCGGCCTTTCAGCCGGGTCCAAACATGGCTGTGTATTTCGCGTCGAAGGCGTACGTCCTGCACTTCTCGGAGGCGCTGCGCGAGGAACTCGACGGAAGCGGAGTGCGCGTCACGACGTTGTGTCCGGGTCCGACCGCGACTGAATTCCAGGACCGCGCGAGGATGACTGGAAGCCGGGTCGGCGCAAACGCATTCATGATGGAGGCCGATCCGGTCGCCGAGGCCGGGTATCGAGGAGCGCTCGCCGGGAGGGCCGTCGTGGTCCCGGGGATCGCGAATCGCGTGGGCTCGTGGCTGCCGCGGTTCGTGCCTCGATCGGTTACCAGGAAGGCGGCGGGCTTCGTGAACTCTCCCCGCTGATCCCGGCCGCCGGGGCGGCGATCGCCACCCCGGCCTGCCGGGTCAGGCAGCCGGCTTCAGAGTCCTGCCCAGCCAGTCAAAGAACACGCGGTGCCACAGGACTCCGTTCTGCGGCGACAGAATCCAGTGACCTTCCTCGGGGAAGTAGAGGAATCGTGCGTCGAGTCCCTTGAGGCGCGCTGCCGTGAACGCCTGCATGCCTTCCGTCACTGGAACCCGGAAGTCCTGTTGCCCGTGAATGATCAGGATCGGTGTGTCCCAATTCGCCACGAACCGGTGTGGTGAGAACTCGTCGTAGCTCGGCGGCCGCGGAGTCTCCCAGTACGGTCCGCCGAGGTCGAAGTCCACGAAGAACAGTTCCTCCGTGGCCCCATACATCGACTCCAGGTTGAACACCCCGGCGTGGGCCACGAATGTCTTGAATCGCTTCTCGTGGTTGCCGGCGAGCCAGAACACGGAATAGCCGCCGTAACTGGCGCCGATCGCTCCCAGGCGTTCCTCGTCCGCCCATGGTTCGGCCGCGACCTGATCGATCGCGCTCAACAGGTCGTCCATCGCCTGGCCGCCCCAATCACCCGAAATCTGCTCTTCCCACGCCTGACCGAACCCCGCTGTGCCCCGTCGATTCGGTGCCACGATGACATAGCCGTTGGCCGCCATGAGCTGGAAATTCCACCGATAGGAGAAGGACTGGCTCATCGGGCCCTGGGGCCCGCCCTTCGCGTACAGGAGTACCGGCCACCGACGATCTGGATCGAAGTCGGGCGGATAGATCACCCAGGTGAGAATCTCTTCGCCGTCCGTCGCCGGGATCAGCCGCTGCTCGACCCGGCCGAGCGACATTCCGTCGAGCAGAGCAAGATTCTCGTCGGTGAGCGCCACCGCGCTGCCGTTGCCCGGATCCACCCGGTAGATGTCGACCGGCGCCGACATCGAGCGGCGCGTCGCGAGCAGCACGTCACGCCCACCATGCCTGGCGACGCCAAGGGAAGTGTAGTCGAACACGCCTTCCGTCACGGGCTCGATTCCCTCGCCGGCGGCGTCAGCCGCGAAGATCTGAACCGTGCCGTGCGTATCGCCCGTTACCCAGATCGTAGAGCCGTCGGTCGACCAGACCGGCCCGTGCACCTCGTCGTCGTAGTCAACCGACAAATTCCGCCGCTGACCGGTATCGAAGTCAAGCACGTACAGCCGGTCGAGGTCCGCCTCGTAGCCGTCCCGTTCCATGCTGAGCCAGGCGAGGCTGCGTCCACCGGGAGAAAACGAGGGCTCGACGTCGTAGCCCAACATTCCCTCGGTGAGATTCGTCGTCGATCCACTCGCCAGGTCCACGAGGTACAGGTCCGAATTCGTGCTCCGCGCGTACTCGACACCCGATACGGTCTTCGCCGTATAGACGATTCGCTCGCCGTCCGGGCTCCACGCGATCTGTTCACCACCTCCAAACGGAGAAAGAGGTGTATCGATCCGTTCGCCTGGCATCAGGTCGCGCGGCTCTCCGATCGAGCCGTCTTCATAGGGCGCCACGAACAGGTGGCTGTAGTCGTACTCGTGCCACGAATCCCAGTGCCGGTACATCAGGTCGTCCGCAATCCGAGCCTCTGCCTGCGGCAGATCCGGATACAGCTCTACGGTAGTCAGGTCGAGCTTGACGGGCGCCGTAAACGAAAGCCGTCCACCGTCGGGCGAGTATTGCACGTTCGATATTCCGCCAGGAACGGCCGTCACCTGCCGGATATCGCTGCCGTCCGGCCGGATTTCGTGCCATTGCCGGCCATCGTCAGTGCTCGCCAGGAACCCGATCCACTCGCCGTCGGGTCGCCAGGCGGCACCGCTCTCAGAGCCGTCGAGATCCGTAATGCGACGGGCCTCACCTCCCGCGACCGGCCTCAGCCACAGGTCGGTGTTTCCCTTGTTGGCTCCTACATCGTAAGTCCGGACACCGTAGACAAACGCCTGGCCGTCCGGTGAGATGGAGGGGGCGGAAATTCGCTGGATCTCCCACAGCCGCTCAGGCGTCATGACGTCCTGTGCCGCTGACAGGGTCGGGAACAGCACGAGGAGTGCCGCCGAGAGGGGAATCCACCTCGTCGTATTCTTCATGTCTTTGCCTCCGGGGGGGAACAGGTTCGACCGGATGCTGGCCCGCCGGCGCGCCCGGGGCAACCCGTACTGTCGGACACGCCGACCGATTATCTTGGCGGATGCCCCGGTGGAGCGGGACGGGTAGCTACCCGTGGGCCGTCCCTGGCCGATAGATCCGATGAGGAGCCGGAAGATGCGAAGAGATATCTGTCTGTTCATGCTGCTGACTGGAGTCTTTCTGATGACCTCGAATCCGGCCGCCGATGCGCAGGAGGCCCCGCGCCCGGAGCGCAAACCTGTCGAGCTCACGAATCATGGGGTCACCCGCGTCGACGAATATTACTGGATGAGGGACCGAGAGGACCCGGCCGTCATCGCGCACCTGGAAGCCGAGAACGCCTGGACGCAGGTTCGGATGGCCGGCACGGAGGAACTCCAATCCACGCTGTTCGACGAAATCGTCAGTCGGATCCCGCCGGACGATGACTCGGCGCCCGTCCCGCATTCGGGCTGGTGGTATCAGAGCCGGTACGAGGCCGGGAACGAATATCCGGTCCACGTTCGTATGGAGGGCTCGCCGGACGGCGAGGCACAGGTGCTGCTGGACGGAAACAAGCGAGCTGAAGGGCATTCCTACTACTCGGCGCGAGTGAGCCCGCTGGGGGTGAGCCCCGACGGCCGCACGCTCGCCTTCGCGGAAGACACGCTGGGAAGGAGATTCTATACGATCCGGTTCAGAGATCTGCAGAGCGGCGAGTTTCTGTCTGACGAAATCCGTTCGGTGACGGCGGCCATGACGTGGGCGAACGACTCCCGGACACTGTTCTACACGAAACAGGACCCCGAAACGCTACGCTGGAACCAGGTCTATCGACACCGGCTCGGAACCGATTCATCCGAGGACGCGCTCGTGTACGAAGAGACCGATGAGACGTATTCCAGCTGGATCAGTCGGTCCAAGTCCGGACGCTTCCTGCTGATCGGCTCGAGCCAGACGCTGGCTACGGAGTATCGCTTCCTGGACGCGGATACACCCGACGGCGAGTTCCAGGTCATCCTGCCGCGCCAGCGGAATCACGAGTACTCCGTGGAACACGACGGAGACAGTTGGCTGATCAAGACGAATCGTGAAGCGAAGAACTTCCGGCTCGTGCGGGCGCCGATCTCGAATCCCGGACCGGAGACCTGGGAGGAAATCCTGCCGGCGCGGGACGATGTCCTGTTCGAAGACTTCGAGTTGTTCACGGACAACATCGTCATCCAGGAACGACGGGACGGACTCGTGCACCTGCGGGTGCTCGACCTGTCCGGTCGGCCTGATCACGAAATCGAATTCGATGAATCTGCCTATGTCGCCTGGCTGAGCACCAATCTCGAACTCGATTCTCCGTACGTGCGGTACGGCTATTCGTCGATGACGACGCCGTCCTCCGTGTACGACTACGAGCGCGACTCGCGGAAGCGAACTCTCCGGAAGCGCGACACGGTGATCGGTGACTTCGATCCCGCGGACTACGTAACGGAGCGGTTGCACGCCACGGCGCGCGATGGAGAGCGGATTCCGATTTCGATCGTCTACCGCCGGGACACGGGTGGGGACCTCTTGACCCGACCGCTGCTCCTGTACGGATATGGTTCGTACGGTGCCAGCATGGATCCGGGCTTCAGCACCGCACGTCTAAGCTTGCTCGACCGGGGATTCGTATATGCGATTGCCCACATCCGGGGCGGAGAGGAGTTGGGGCGGCGCTGGTACGAAGACGGCAAGCTGCTCAACAAGAAGAATACGTTCAATGACTTCATCGACAGCGCGGAGTACCTGGTAGAGACGGGTCGAGCGGATCCGAATCGGCTGTTCGCGATGGGCGGCAGCGCGGGCGGCCTGTTGATGGGGGCGGTCGTGAATGACCGCCCGGACCTGTGGCGGGGCGTGATCGCGGCCGTCCCGTTCGTCGACGTCGTAACGACGATGCTGGATCCAACGATTCCGCTGACGACGTCGGAGTATGACGAATGGGGCGATCCGAATGACCCGGTTTACTTCGAGTACATGCTGTCCTACTCGCCGTATGACAACGTGCAGGAAGCTGCGTACCCGGCCTTGCTCGTCACGACGGGGCTGCACGACTCACAGGTGCAGTACTGGGAGCCGGCGAAATGGGTTGCCAGGCTGCGTGACCGCAACACGGGTTCCGAGCAGGTCCTGCTGCACGTGAACATGGACGCCGGCCACGGTGGACAGTCCGGCAGGTTCCGGCGATTCAAGGAGACGTCGATGGAGTACGCCTTCCTGATCGCCCTGGCGGCCAGCACGACGTGACTGGTGAACGCGCCGGTTGACGAAACAGCCTGCTCGGGTGCCACTATGTAGGGAGAGGGGTCGTTGCACGAACTCAGCCTTGCGATGGACGTCTGCCGGATCACCGAAGACCACGTCGGTCGTGCGTCTCTCGGCCTGGTGCGAGAGGTCGGCGTCGTGGTGGGCGACCGTTCGGGTGTCGAATTCGGGACGTTCGAATTCTGCCTCGAGAGTCTACTCTCGGCGCCGCCGTTCGTGAACGCCAGGTTGCAGATCGAACGGACGCCGGGTGATGAACTGCGGGTCACATATGTGGAGGTCGATGATGGCGATTCGTCGGATTGAAGTCCGCGAGAAGGTGATGGCCAAGAACGACGAGATCGCCGCGGACGTG
>Ga0316193_10004749_pt1 | contig 10034 bp, 8 predicted proteins | sample MerIslsedime2_MG_FD_207735 | JGI IMG/M metagenome (GOLD analysis project Ga0316193, IMG submission 207735) | Coastal sediment microbial communities from Maine, United States - Merrow Island sediment 2 | ecosystem: Environmental > Aquatic > Marine > Coastal > Sediment | place: USA: Maine...
GCGGAAACATACGGGCTGGTCATGACGGTGTACGAATCTCTCCGTCCTCTCTACCTTCAGTGGGGTATCGACCTGCCTGCTGCCAATGGCGATGACAGCCATCAACTGCCGGTACCAGCGACCTATGTCATCGACCGCAACGCCACCATTCAAGCCGCCCATGTGGATAAAGACTACACAAAACGTATGGAACCTGAAGCAATCATAGCGGCATTGAAAGCACTGGGGTGATTTTTCACTAGGCGCTGTCCTATAGTCTGCCTACAATGACCTGAACCGGCCAAACCAGAACCAGACCGCTCCTACAGGTATTCGATCATGAAAGACTCACTGACATTTACTCGGGACCTGTAACTTATGGCTGACTTTGCCAAGGATAACGCGGCCTCAACCCCGCGCACCATCTACCTGAAGGACTACCAGCCGCCAGCCTATCTGATTGACGGGATTTCGCTGCGCTTTGAACTCGAGCCTGCGACTACCAGAGTAACCAGCCGCATGGTGGTCAGGCACAATTCCGGGGTTGCGGTGACCGACACCAGGCTACAACTGCATGGGCAGAACCTGGAGCTGGTAGCGGTGCAAGTTAATGGCAAAACACTGAATGAAGCCGCTTACCAGCTCGACGACGAACAGCTACTGCTGGACGGGCTGGAGGATGGCGCAGTCATTGAAATCGAGACCCTGATCCACCCGGACAAGAACACTGCACTGGAAGGCTTGTACGTTTCCAGCGATATGTTCTGTACCCAGTGTGAAGCCGAGGGTTTCCGCCGCATCACCTATTTCCCGGACCGTCCCGATGTCATGACGTGTTTCACCACTACCCTGGTGGCCGACAAGACCCGATACCCGGTGCTGCTTTCCAATGGTAACCCGATCGAACAGGGTGAAATGGAAGACGGCCGCCACTGGGTTACCTGGGAGGACCCTTTTCCCAAGCCCAGTTACCTGTTCGCGCTGGTAGCCGGCGATCTTTATTGCCAGGAGGACAGCTTCCGAACCCGCTCCGGCCGGGATGTCAAACTGAAAATATTTGTCGAAGCGGAAAACAGTGACAAATGCGATCACGCGCTTGATTCACTCAAGCAGGCCATGCAATGGGATGAGGACACCTATGGCCGCGAATACGATCTTGATATTTTCATGATCGTGGCAGTCAATGACTTCAACATGGGCGCAATGGAGAACAAGGGGCTGAACATTTTCAATGCCTCCTGCGTCCTCGCCAGCCCGGAGACCGCTACCGACGCTGACTACTACAACATCCAGAGCATTATCGGTCACGAGTATTTCCACAACTGGTCGGGCAACCGTGTCACTTGCAGGGACTGGTTTCAGCTCAGCCTGAAAGAGGGCTTTACGGTATTCCGCGACCAGGAATTCAGCGCCGACCTTAATTCGCGCCCGGTAAAACGTATCGCCGACGTAAACGTATTACGCAGCTTCCAGTTTGCCCAGGATGCCAGCCCGATGGCGCACGCTGTGCGCCCGGATGCCTATATCGAAATAAGCAATTTCTACACGGTGACCGTGTATAACAAAGGCGCGGAAGTTGTGCGCATGATCTGCAACCTGGTAGGCCGCGAGGGCTTCCGCAAGGGCTGCGATCTCTACTTTGAACGCCACGATGGGCAGGCAGTTACCACGGATGATTTTGTTGCCGCCATGGAAGCCGCCAACGGCATCGACCTGTCTCAATTCAAGCGCTGGTACAGCCAGGCCGGCACACCGGTCATCAGTGCATCCGAACAATACGATGCACAGGCACAGACCTACCGGCTTACCCTGACCCAGCAATGTCCGGCCACGCCCGGACAGGAACACAAGGAACCTTTTCATATTCCTGTCGAGCTGGCGTTGCTGGATTCATCGGGACAGGCGCTGATGCTGCAACTGGAAGGCGACAGCAGTCCGGCCGTCAAGCACCGCATGCTGGAACTGAAACAGGCCTCGCAGCAGTTCGGGTTTACCGGCATCGGGAAAAAACCTGTGCTTTCGCTGCTACGCGGCTTTTCGGCACCGGTAAAACTGGAGATGGCACGTTCCGATGAAGAACTCGCCTTTCTGTTTGCCCATGACCCGGACCCTTTTAACCGCTGGGATGCCGGCCAGACACTGGCGAGCAAAACACTTCTGCAGCTGATTGGACAGGTTCAACAGGATGCCCCGCTGTCTTTGCGTGAAAGTTTTATTCAGGCTTTCCGAAAAACGCTGCAACACCCGGACCTCGACTCCGCCCTGGTTTCCCAGGCACTGACCCTGCCATCAGAATCCTATCTGGCCGATCAATGCGATACCGTCGATGTCGAAGCCATTCACACAGCGCGGGAATTTATGCGCAAACAGCTGGCGGAACAGCTGTACGAAAGCTTCCTGGACGCCTATCGCGGTCACAGTTCGGATCAGCCCTACCGGTTTGACGCGATCAGCATGGGAAGGCGTTCACTGCGCAACCTGTGCCTGTCTTACCTGCTGGAAAGCGGATCCGAAGAGGCGCGCGACCTCTGCCTGGCGCAACTGCAACACGCTCACAACATGACGGATACGCTGGCTGCGCTGTCCTCACTGTCTCACCACGACTGGCCGGAACGCGTAGAACAGCTGAACCGCTTTTACGACACCTGGAAACAGGACCCGCAGGTAGTCGAAAAATGGTTCGCCATACAGGCCGGGTCACGCTTGCCGGACACATTGCAACAGGTCGAATCGCTGATGACACACCCCGCCTTCCGGATCACCAATCCAAACAAGGTACGCGCCCTGGTCGGCAGGTTCTGCATGGGCAACCCGATACGTTTTCATGCGTCTGATGGCGAAGGCTATCGTTTTCTTACCGACCGGGTACTGGAACTCGACAGTATCAACCCGCAGATGGCCGCCCGCCTGGTCAGTGCCCTGAGCCGCTGGAAGCGCTTTGATGGCGAACGCCAGACCTTGATGCAGGACCAACTGAAACGGATACTTGCCGCAACCGACCTGTCCAGGGACGTGTTCGAGATCGTATCGAAAAGTCTGGACTGAATGTTCCCACCGACCCTGTAGGAGCGGTCCCCTGACCGCGAAGACGTCCCACACCAATCGCGCCGAAGGGCGGCGCTCCTACAGGGGCGGTTGGGAAACTGAACCTTGATTTCCTGTCTTCCATCCCCATTTAGTGAGGCAATGCTAATTCAGACAGGTAGATATCGTGTCCCGCTCTAAACATGTAGTTTGCCCGCATTGCCAGACGGTCAATCGGATCCCGGAGGACAGGCTGGATCAGCAGCCGAAATGCGGCAAGTGCAAGGAGCGCCTGTTCACCGGACAGCCGGTTGAACTGTCAGATGCTGAATTTGAAAAGCACCTGCGGCGCAATGACATTCCGCTGGTGGTCGACTTCTGGGCGCCCTGGTGTGGTCCCTGCAAAATGATGGGGCCTCATTTCAAAACGGTAACATCGCAAATGGAGCCAAGGGTTCGCTTCGCCAAGCTCAATACCGAGCATGCACAACGAACCGCAGCGCAATACGGAATCCGCAGCATCCCCACTGTTGCCATGTTCAGAAACGGCCGCGAGGTCGCCCGACAGGCCGGGGCAATGGACGCGCGCACACTGAGCAACTGGGTCCAGTCCCAACTTTAACTTACACAGCGCAGTGCATGCTCGATAACTTCGGTACCGGCACCGGCCCGGTGTGCGTGTTCACTGATGTATCGTCGCCAGGCGCGCGCACCCGGCTGCCCCTGGAACAAACCCAGGATGTGGCGCGTCATTTGTTGCAGACGCACGCCCCCGGACAGTTCAGCTTCCACGTAGGGTAGGAAGCGCTGGATGATCTGGAAGCGGTCAGGCGCAGGGCCTGTATCACCCGCAAAGCGCCGATCGACATCCGCCAGCAGCCAGGGATTGTGATAAGCCTCGCGTCCGATCATTACCCCGTCAACCTGCTCAAGGTGTTCCTGAACAGCATCCAGCGTTTTTATCCCCCCGTTGATATGAACCGCCAGTAGCGGAAAATCCTTTTTAATCCGGTAGACCCATGCGTAGCGGAGCGGCGGTATCTCACGATTCTGCTTTGGACTCAGGCCACTCAACCAGGCCTTGCGTGCGTGTATGATCAGGCTATCCAGCCCTGCCTCAATCAGTATTGACACAAACCGGGATAACGCCTCGTAGCTGTCCTGCTCGTCAACACCAATACGCGTCTTGACCGTAACCGGTATTGCGACAGCCGCCTGCATGGCCACCACGCAGGCGGCCACACGCTCCGGCTCCAGCATGAGGCAGGCGCCAAAGCGGCCTGACTGGACGCGGTCACTGGGACAGCCGACATTGAGGTTAACTTCCGCAAAGCCCGATTGTTCAGCATAGCGGGCACAGCTGGCCAGTTGATCAGGCTCGCTGCCACCCAACTGAACCGCCAGTGGCTGCTCGGACGCATGATAGGCCAGCAAGCGATCACGATCGCCGTGCAGCAGCGCAGCGCTGGTTACCATCTCTGTATACAACCGGACACGTCGGGAAATCAGGCGCAGGAAGTATCGGCAATGACGATCTGTCCAATCCATCATCGGCGCCACCGAAACTGGACAATCACTCATGGGCATACGCGTCATTCTATATAAAACGTCATGGGTAACGAAACATTTGGGCTACACTGTGAGTCAAACAAGCCGCTAGCCTGCAACAACATACCACCACAACAGGGACAGGGAGACCAGAATATGCCCATACCGGATACCGGGTTTATGCTTCGCTCACTGGAATTTCTTGCCTCCTTCTTTGTGATTTTTGTCGGGCTCTGTGTCCTGGCTATGGTGGTGGTCTATATCCTCGATGTCACCCAGACCAAACAGGCCATTCGGCGTAATTACCCCGTCATTGGTCACTTTCGTTACTTCTTCGAAGAGATCGGAAAATTTTTCCGGCAGTATTTCTTTGCCATGGATCGCGAGGAAATGCCCTTCAACCGTGCAGAACGCTCCTGGGTTTACCGTGCCGCCAAAGACCTGGACAATACGACCGCGTTTGGTTCGACACGCAGCCTGTCCCTGCCGGGTACCGTTTTGTTTGTGAACTGTCCCTTCCCGACGCTGGGTACCGATGCGGCCCCGGTCGGGGAAGTCACCATCGGCCCTCTGTGCGACAAGCCCTATGTTACCAACTCGCTGTTTAATATCTCCGGCATGAGTTTCGGCGCCTTATCCAAACCAGCCGTACTGGCACTTTCGAACGGTGCCGCGAAGAGTGGCTGCTGGATGAACACTGGCGAAGGCGGACTGTCATCCTATCATCTCGAGGGTGGTGCCGACCTGGTCTTCCAGATTGGCACAGCCAAATACGGTGTGCGCGATGCGCTTGGCAATCTGAGCGATGACAAGTTACGCGAAGTTGCCGCACATGAACGGGTCAGGATGTTTGAAATCAAGCTCAGCCAGGGCGCCAAGCCTGGCAAGGGCGGCATTCTGCCGGGGGGCAAGGTGACCGAAGAGATTGCCCGGGTTCGCGGCATCCCTGCCGGCGAGGACTCCATAAGTCCAAATCGCCATCCGGATATAAACTCGGTAGGCGACCTGCTGGACATGATCGAACGTATCCGCAGCGTGACCGGTAAGCCGGTCGGTTTTAAAGCTGTCATCGGGTCCTATGGCTGGCTGGACGAACTGTTTGCCGAAATTACAGCGCGTGGGGTGCAGTCCGCACCTGATTTTATCACCATCGACAGCGCCGACGGTGGCACGGGTGCTGCGCCCATGAGCCTGATGGACTACATGGGTTTGCCAATACAGGAAAGCCTGCCTCTGGTGATCGACAAACTGGATGAACACGGGCTTAAGGAACGGACAAAGGTTATCGCCTCGGGCAAGCTGATCACCCCGGCTGAAGTTGCCTGGGCCTTGTGTGTCGGCGCCGATTTTGTTGTCTCCGCACGTGGTTTCATGTTTTCCCTCGGTTGCATACAGGCCCTGAGTTGCAACAAAAACACCTGCCCGACCGGCATCACAACCCATAACCCCAGGCTACAGAAAGGTCTGGTCCCGAAGGTCAAGGCCGAACGCATTGCCAACTATGTGAAGAACATGGTGTATGAGGTGGGCGTACTTGCCCATTCCTGTGGTGTACGCGAACCAAGAGAGTTGCGTCGCTTCCACGCCCGGATTGTTACCGAGAACGGCCAGTCAGTTTCCCTTACTGACCTGTATGCCGCGCATGCGGCCAGCTCGAGACTGAATCATAAAGACTAACCGGGCCCACCAATAAACAGCTAGCTCAGCCTGGTCGCACCCATTAATATATACGCAACAGAATAAACAAAGGATTTGACAGTGAGTGATAACAAGATTCTCGTCACCGGGGGTGCCGGCTATATCGGCAGTCATGTGGTACGCCTGCTGACCCGTGACGGCAGACCGGTCGTGGTACTGGACAACCTGTCTACCGGCTTTGAGAATGCCGTGCTGGGGGCCGAACTGGTTGTCGGCGATACAGGTGACTCTGAAGTTGTCACGCGCCTGCTCGACGAACACAAGGTGGATACCGTTCTACACTTTGCCGCGCACACTATCGTGCCGGAATCCGTGTCCGATCCACTGAAATACTACGGTAACAATACCTGCTGCACACGCAATCTGCTGGAGTGCTGTTCGAAAGCCGGGGTTAAGCATTTTATCTTCTCGTCAACAGCTGCTGTTTACGGCATACCGGACGACACCTTCTGCACTGAAGAAAGCCCGCTGTCCCCTATCAACCCCTATGGCACCTCCAAGCTGATGAGTGAAATGATGCTGCGTGACCTGGGCAAGGCAACGGATATGCGCCACGTCATACTGCGTTACTTCAATGTCGCCGGTTCAGACCCCGACGGGCGTATTGGCCAGTCTACCGAAAAGGCGACACTGCTCATCAAGGTCGCCGCCGAAGTTGCGGTCGGCAAACGCGAGCAGCTGTATGTATTTGGAACTGACTACCCCACTGATGATGGCACCGGTGTACGCGACTATATCCATGTAGATGATCTTGCCGAAGCCCACATCAAGGCACTCGACTATCTGCGTAACGGCGGTGACTCAGTGACACTGAATTGTGGTTACGGGCACGGCTACAGTGTGCGCGAAGTCATCGATGCCGTTAACCGTGTAAATGGAACGCCGATAAAGGTGAAAGAGGAACCGCGGCGCGCTGGCGATCCGCCTGCCCTTATCGCCAGGGCAGACAAGGCAAAAGAACTGCTGGGCTGGGAACCCCGTTACGACGATCTGGATTTTATTGTGAAAACATCCCTGGACTGGGAACGTAAATCAGGCTGAAGCCTGTATTTTACGGCCGCGGCGTTGACGCACAGCGTCGGCGAGCTGATCGAGCAACGGGACGGTATCTTCCCAGCTGATGCAGGCATCGGTAATGCTCTTGCCATATTCGAGTTCTGCACCCGGGCGGCAGTCCTGCCGTCCTTCTTTCAGGTGGCTTTCGATCATGGCACCGACTATGCGCTCGTCGCCGGCCGCTATCTGTGCAGCCACATTCCTGCCGACTTCGATCTGGCGGGCGAACTGTTTGCAGCTGTTTCCGTGACTGAAATCTATCATCAACCGTGGCAGCAGGCCTGCCGCTTCGAGTTGCTCTGACGCAGCCGCAACACCTTCGGCATCGTAGTTGGGTTTTTTTCCGCCGCGCAGGATGATATGACAGTCGTCATTACCTGCAGTCGCGAATATAGCTGAATGACCCGCCTTGGTGAGGGCCATGAAGCTGTGCGGCTGTGATGCGGATCGAATCGCATCGATTGCAATATTAAGGGCACCGTCAGTACCGTTCTTGAAGCCTACGGCACAGGATAAACCGGACGCCAGCTCACGATGCACCTGGCTTTCCGTGGTACGCGCCCCGATTGCGCCCCAGCTGATGAGGTCAGAGACATACTGCGGTGACATCAGATCAAGATATTCAGTGGCTGCAGGCACACCGGAATCATTCAAGTCCAGCAACAGCTTACGGGCAAGCCGCAGCCCCTTGTTTATCTTAAAGCTGCCGTCGAGATCCGGATCATTGATCAGGCCTTTCCAGCCGACAGTGGTACGCGGCTTTTCGAAGTAGACGCGCATGACGATAAGCAGATCGTCTGACAGACGTTGTCTGACCTTTTTCAATCCAGCGGCATACTCCAGCGCAGCGTCGGGATCGTGGATTGAACAGGGACCGACAATGACCAGCATGCGGTCATCTTCACCATGCAGCAGCCGATGAATCGCCTGCCGGGTCTCCAGTGTAGTGCGTGCAGCATTTTCACTGACGGGAAATTCAGCCTGCAGTTCCGCATAGGGAACCACTTCACGAATATCAATAATTCTAAGGTCGTCAGTTTTGTACGACATCATTCAATACAATCAGCGGGTTGGCGACGGACAACGTCAAAAGGAAAGAGTATACACGACACCCTTCGGCGGAAGCTATTCAGCCCTGCCCTGAGGTACCGAGAGGCCAGGCCTGTCACCCTGGAGAATGTAGTTTGCTGAGAAATTGGTCGGGGCGAGAGGATTTGAACCTCCGACCACCTGCACCCCATTCCGTTTGTTACAGTATAAGTGGTTGTATTTACTAATATCAATCGGGGCGCCCGTTGCACCAATTGCAGGACAATGCATATCGCCGCATAACAGGTCCCGCAAAAGTCCCGCAAGCAGGATGCGTATTGTATCTGGAATCATTTTTCAGAACTACACGCATACCTGAAGGATTCGAACCAACGACCTGTCCTTCCCGAAAACTCATATCACACATTATCAAGCCGCCACCCGTTCATAATGGCTATGTAATCCACCGACCTCTGGAAATTGTACTACCTTTCCAATTGCTGGCAGCTGCACTGATCGCGAATCAGGACTATCCATCCCCAGCGACAGATGCGTGCGCCAACAGTGGTAATAGTTGAAATAGCGGGTCAGGATTCGTTTCAAATGACGATCGTTCAACACGACGACATGATCCAGGCAATCTCGCCGGATGCTGCCAATCACGCGTTCGACAAACGCATTCTGCCAAGGGCTTCGCGGCGCTGAGAGCACCTCTTCAATGCCCATGCTTTGGACGCGCCTCTGGAATCGGCGTCCATAAATAGCATCTCGATCCCGTAGTAGATATTTCGGTGCCGTATCACAGGGAAAAGCTTCAATGATCTGCTGACCGGTCCACTGAGCGGTCGGATGCTCCGTTACATAGAAGTGCACAACCCTGCGCCGATGATGTGCGAGGACCACCAAAACGAACAGCACCTTATTTCTCACGGTTGGCACCACGAAGAAATCGATAGACACCAAGTCCCTGACATGATTGTTCAGAAAAGCCTTCCACGTCGGAGACGGTGGTTTCCTGGAGCGCACCCAGTACTTCATGATCGCGAAAACGCTTACGCTGCCAGGCAATCACGGTAGACACAAGTAGTAACAGCGCGCAAACAATCGGCTTCATGGCTCTGAATCCTTTTCGGCAGCAACAACGACCGAGGATCTCACATTGACGTCGCTCCTGAAAAAGGTCAAGAATATCAGGCAGTACGAATTATCGGGAAGGACAGGTTTGAAGCCTGATCCTGCAAGCCGATTCCGAGGAGCATGCCCTCATCTTTCATGCAGCATGGCTGCAAATGGTATTAATCTCCAGTGCGTGGCTTCGTAGCGATCATTCCCGCCCGCTTGTTCACACCGGCCAGTATCGGGCTGGACGTTGATTCCGGCATACCGGCATCGGTAGCCATTGTAGCTGCCTCAGCGATCGCATCGTCCATCCGCTCGGCCAGGTCCGAGAAGATACTATCCATATCTTGCTCGCGAAGCCCGGTCTTTTGACCGGTCTGGTAAAAATGCCGGAGCTGGATCTGGTTGAGGCGATAATAACCCTTGTCCCCGATCGACATCGCCAGCTTGACCTTCTGAACCGGGAATTCTCGGTAAGGTGCGGCAGACATCACGTCATAGAGTGGCGTCAGCCGGTAGCCACCCGGGGTGAGAAAGATGGAGAAGTTCTTGGCGTGGCCGTCGATGGCGGCCAGCAGCCA
>Ga0316193_10004751_pt1 | contig 10033 bp, 9 predicted proteins | sample MerIslsedime2_MG_FD_207735 | JGI IMG/M metagenome (GOLD analysis project Ga0316193, IMG submission 207735) | Coastal sediment microbial communities from Maine, United States - Merrow Island sediment 2 | ecosystem: Environmental > Aquatic > Marine > Coastal > Sediment | place: USA: Maine...
GCCTGGGAGGGCCCAAGGCCCTCCCCTACGATCACGGCTGGCGTGGGGGCGGGGCTTGTCCCCGCCCCGAAACGATCGCGGCAGGCTTGTAGAGGAGGGGCTTGTCCCCTCCCCGAATCAGACGCCGCCGGTACCAAGCAGAGGGCCGGCCACTACGATCAGCGAGGCCTTCAGGCGTTCACAATCGGGAGGAACGTCCCAAAACCGGACACTTGCCCAGACCACCACAATTCAGTGTAATTCCAAGACAACAAAAAGCTTAGGCCAACTTCTGACGGTTGGCACGCGGGCTGCTATGACAGGGATCGGGAGACGAGTCTTGGATATCGACCGATCAGACGTGGCACGGGGCAAGAGAAGGAAGCGAGCCCTCTATCTGTCGGCGGCGGTGCTTGCCGCCATCGCCGTCTCTGTCGGGCTGTCCCAGCTCGAACCCGCGGCTCCGACCGTCGACTCCAACTCTCTCTACATATCCACCGTAAAGCGAGGTGAGATGCTGCGTCAGGTCCGGGGTCCCGGAACGCTGGTACCCGAGAACCTGCAGTGGATCGCCGCTGCCAGCAATGGCCGGGTCGAGCGTGTCCTGGTTCTTCCCGGCACAGAGGTCTCTGCTGAGACCGTAGTTCTCGAGCTCAGCAACCCCGAGCTGACTCAGGAGGCTCTCGATGCCGAGGCCGGATTGAGGGCCGCCGAGTCGGACCTAGAGGTCCTGCGAGCTCAACTCGACAGCCAGATCCTCATGCAGGAGTCCAATCTGGCGCAGGTCGACTCCGAGTTCAATCAGGCGAAACTTCAGCTCGAGGCCGATCAACGGCTGTTCGAGGAAGGTCTCCTTCCCGAGCTCGAGCTGAACCAGTCCCGCCTGGCCATCAAGCATCTCGAGAAGAGGCTCGATCTCGAGACCCAACGCTTGGAGAGAAATCGACAATCGGCCGCCTCTCAACTCGAGGCTCGTCGCAGTCGGCTCGCCCAGATGCAAGCCCTTCACGAGCTGCGCAGGGACCAGCTCCAGGCGCTTCGTGTGCAGGCCGGGATGGCCGGCGTCCTGCAGGAGGTGCAGGTCGAAGAAGGCCAGCGGGTCACCGCCGGCACCACCCTGGCGCGGGTCGCACAACCAGGCAACCTGAAGGCCGAGTTGAGGGTCCCCGAAACCCAGGCCCGAGATCTGCAGAACGGCTTGGTGGCCTCCATCGATACCCGTAACGGGGTTGTCGAGGGCCGGATCTCACGCGTCGATCCGGCGGTACGTGAAGGCAGCGTGACCGTGGACGTGATGCTGATCGGACAGCTCCCCAAGGGGGCTCGTCCCGATCTCTCCGTCGACGGGACCATCGAAATCGAGCGTCTGGAGGATGTGCTCTATGTGGGCCGCCCAGCCTACGGTCAAGCCCACCAGACCGTAAGCCTCTTTCGCTTGGATCGGGAAGATGAGATGGCCCACAGAGTCCAGGTTCAACTCGGTCGTACTTCGGTCTCCACTATCGAGGTCCTCGCAGGTCTCGAGGAGGGCGATCGAGTCATTCTTTCCGACACTTCGACCTGGGACGACTACGACCGCTTGAAACTGAGATAGCTGAACCGAATCGAGCTCGACAGGAGGCAGAATGACCACCCAAGGCAAACCACTCATTCAGATGGACGGCGTCAAGAAGGTCTTCTACACCGATGAGGTGGAAACCCACGCCCTGACCAATGTCCATCTGGATATCCAAGAAGGGGAGTACGTCTCCATCTCGGGACCCTCTGGTTGTGGCAAGACGACCCTGCTATCCATTCTGGGTCTTCTGGATTCGCCTTCAGGCGGGCGCTACACGCTCAACAACCAGGAAGTTGCCGGTCTGAACTTCGCTCAAAGGGCCCGCATCCGTAACCGGGAGATCGGCTTTATCTTCCAGGCCTTCAATCTGATCGGCGACCTGACGGTGTTCGAGAACGTCGAGCTGCCCTTGTCCTACCGCGGCCTGCCGGCCAGCGAACGCAAAGGACGAGTCATCGCAGCCCTGGAGAAGGTCGCCATGTCCCATCGAACCAAGCACTATCCGGCACAGCTGTCTGGTGGACAGCAGCAGAGGGTTGCCGTTGCTCGGGCCGTTGTGGGCCAACCATCGATTCTCCTGGCCGATGAGCCGACGGGAAACCTGGACTCCAAGAACAGCGAGTCCGTCATGTCCCTGCTGGATGACCTCCATGCTCAGGGAGCCACCATCTGCATGGTCACCCATGACCCGCGCTGGGCTCGCCACGCGAACCGCAACATCAGCCTCTTCGATGGTCGCATCGTCGCTGAAGAGACGCTCTCAGAGCCCACACGTGAACGGGCAGAGATCCTCGCGGAACTGACGGATGCCTGAATTCCTCCGCGATCTGCGCCTGGCCATCCGATCCCTGAGCAGGGATCCCAAGTTCAGCCTGGGTCGTGATCCTGACGCTGTCCGGCCCAACCTACCTCTGACCGAGGTCCGGTCGATAGCAGCGGTGGTCGATCAATCTCTCGAGCCCTGGAAATGGAGCGCGCCGGGCGACTGCTGCGTTACGATGAGAAGCGGTGGGTAGCGACAAACCATTCATCCTGGTGGCCGACGACCAGCCCGATGTGCTGGAGTCCATGCGGCTTCTGCTCAAGGGCGAGGGCTATCGCACCGAGCTGGCCAGCTCGCCCGCAGCGGTTCTCGAGGCCGTTGGAAATCACGAATTCGACGCCGCCCTCATCGACCTCAACTACACCCGCGACACCACCTCGGGACGCGAAGGCCTCGATCTCCTGGATCGCCTGCGGGAGCTCGATTCCAGCCTGCCCGTGATCGTGATGACCGCGTGGGGCTCCATCGAGCTGGCTGTCGAGGCGATGCGACGAGGCGCGGGAGACTTCTTCGAGAAGCCCTGGGACAACGACCGGGTGCTCTCGATCGTGCGTACGCAGGTCGAGCTGCATCGGGCCCGCCAGCGTGGAGAACGTCTCGAGGCCGCTCACCGGGCTCTCCAAGGTGAAGAAGAACCGGATTTCATCGCCGGATCCACAGCCATGCGACCGGTCTCCGAGCTCATCGAGCGCGTCGGCCCGTCGGACGCCAACGTCCTCATCACCGGCGAGAACGGCACCGGCAAGGGGGTTGTCGCGCAGCTTCTGCACAACGTCTCGAAGCGCGCCTCCCGACAGCTCGTCACCGTCAATATCGGTGGTCTGACGGAGTCCATTTTCGAGAGCGAGCTCTTCGGGCACACCAAAGGTGCGTTTACCGATGCCAAGAGCGATCGCATCGGTCGCTTCGAGATGGCCGACGGTGGCAGTCTCTTCCTGGATGAGATCGGCAACCTCGCCCTGGCCCAACAGGCCAAGCTTCTCCAGGTGGTGGAGACCGGCGAATTCGAAAGAGTGGGCGCGTCTCGTACCCAGCGTTCCGATGTGCGTATCCTCTCGGCCACCAACGCGGACCTGGAGGCCGAGGTGGGAACAGGCCGGTTTCGCAAGGACCTCCTCTATCGTCTGCGCACCGTCGAGATTCCCATTCCGCCCCTACGACACCGAATCGAGGACATCGAACCCCTGGCCCATCACTTTCTGGCTCGCTACGCCAAGAAGTATGGCAAGGAGATGTCAGGGATCGAGCCGGCGGCGCTGGCCGCCATGCACGCCCACGGGTGGCCCGGCAATGTACGCGAGCTGGATCACGCGATCGAGCGCGGTGTGCTCATGGCCCGCGGCAATCGGATCGGTGCCACGGACCTCGGTCTGACCCCGGGCTCCGGCCCAGAGACGAACCTGGAGCACCTCGAGCTCGCCGAGGCCGAGCGACAACTCATTCGGACTGCCCTGGACCGGCGCCAGGGGAATGTCAGCCTGGCCGCCGCGGATCTGGGCCTGAGCCGCAGCGCCCTCTACCGACGACTCGAGAAGCACGGACTCGGTTAGGAGCCAGGCCAGGATGAGCAGACTCGGACACATCCTGCGCCGGCTCCGGTTCGAGACTCGTCTGCTCATCCTGGCACTACTCATCGGGCTTCCCGGATCGGTGGCGGCACTTTGGATGCTCGGGCGGTCTGCTCTCAGCCCGTCGATTCGCTGGATCCCGATGCTCGTCCTGGTCGCCCTGTGGGTCGCACTGGCGCTCTTTCTCCGTCATCGGGTGGTCTATTCGTTACGTACCACCGCCAGCCTGCTCGATGCTCTCGAGCAGGAGGACTACTCCCTGCGGGCTCATCGAGAGGGACCCGACGACGCTTTGAACGACATCTTCGACGAGATCAATCGGCTCAGCGAGCGGCTGAGCAACCAGCGACTCAGTGCCCTCGAGGCTACGGCTCTGCTGCGCACGGTCATGGCTGAGATCGACGTCGCGGTCTTCGCCTTCGACCCAGACCAGACCCTGCGATTGGTCAACCGCGCTGGCGAGCGGATTCTCGCCCGCCCCGCCTCCAGGCTCATCGGCCGTAGCGCACGCGAGCTCGGGCTGGATGACTGGCTCGACCGGGAGCTCGCGTCCCCGGTGGAGAGATCCTTTCCGGGGGCGGTGGGACGCTGGGGGGTTCGTCGAACCGGCTTTCGACAGGAGGGTACGCTGCATCAGCTGCTGGTGATTACAGATTTGAGCAAGACCCTTCGCCACGAGGAGCGACAGACCTGGCAACGCCTGATAAGGGTCATGGGTCACGAGCTGAACAACTCCCTGGGACCGATCAAGTCCTCGGCCGAAACCTTGCAACGGCTCGTCTACAGAGAAGCCCCCGCAGGCGAGTTCCGCGACGACCTGAATAGCGGCCTCGACGTCATTCGGCAGCGATCCGATGCTCTCAGCGGCTTCGTGGCTTCGTACTCACAGTTGGCGCGACTGCCTGAACCCAATCTCATCCCCTTCGAGATCGCCGAAGTTGTCAGCCACGTGGCAGCTGTGGAGTCGAGACTCACCGTCGAGAACCAAGGGGGACCCGAGCTGACCGTGCTGGCCGATCACGCGCAGATCGAGCAAGCCTTGATCAATCTCCTCAAGAACGCGGTAGAGGCATCGCTGGAAACCCAGGGCGGAGTGAGGATCGCCTGGCTCAAGCGGCCAGAAGAGTGCGAGATCGTGGTCGAAGATGAGGGACCGGGAATGCCCGACACCGCGAATCTCTTCGTGCCGTTCTTCACTACCAAACCCGGAGGCTCCGGAATCGGCCTCGTCCTGAGCCGCCAGATCGCCGAAGCGCACGGCGGCAGCCTGACGCTGGAGAATCGTGCCGGCGAAAGTGGCTGCCGCGCCCGACTACGTCTGCCTCTCGCCTGAGAACCGTCGACAGAACAGACTCCCCTGCGTGTTGGTCAATAGGTCAGGTTCCGCACATCACCGAGATCGGTGTCGTCATAAGTGAATTCCTCGAGAGGCTGGCCGCTGCCTCAGACTCTTGACGCTGCGCGGGACTCGCTGCCCGCTCAGCGCACCTGGATCTGAATGGTGTGCAAGCCGGGCGGCAGCTCGAATGCAGCCTTGTCGAACCTGGGCGGGCCAAAGGTGCCCCGCGCGTCGTTGGAGAACCCGTAGGGCTCGGCGGGCGGACCCAGAGTCGTGCGGTCGAGCTCGCCGTTGTCGTTGAGATCGTGGAAGACCGCCACCGCGTACATGCCGGCTGGCAGGTCGGCCACGCTCCAGGTCGCCAGACCGTCCCGTGGGGCCACGGTCTGCGAAGCCACGGCGTCGGTTCGCTGGTCGAAGCTCTCGGACGAATCGAACAGGGCCACGGCGACCGAGCCCTCGTCGCTTTCGAGACCGCCAATCTCAACCGTCAACGTGGCCACCCCCCCAACTCGGGTCGTTCCCACGACTTCCGCCGGCTTCGTGGACTGCGCGGCGCAGGCAACGCAAGTCAGCAGCACAGCGGCGAAGGGCGGTCGGCAAACCCTCACGCCAGCGAGCCTCAGACCCGCTCCCAACGACGCGCGATCCAGCGGGCCAGAAACAGGAAGACCAGGGTAGCGGCGAGCAGCGCGGCGATCTGCGGCAGCAGCTCGTGGAGCGGACGGTCGTACCAGAACACTTTGCGGTAGGCCTCGAGAGCCCAGGAGTTGAAGGTCCAACGTCCCAGCTCCCGAATGCCCTCCGGCATCAGAAAACTGGGAAACATGTTGCCGCCGAGGACCGACAGCGTCAGAATCACCACCACCGCGACCCCGTTGAGCTGTGTACGAGTGCGGCAGGCCACGGACAAGATCAGACCGAAGGCCGCGGCAGCGGCCGCCACCGCGATCGTCGTCACTGCGAAGCCGGCAAGGTGACGCGGCGTAAACAGGTCGAGGCCGAACGCCAGCGCGGCCCAGACAAACATGACCAACACCTGGGTCGCGCCCAAGACCGCGAGGAACAACCAGCGACCGAGCAACAGGCGGGTCATGCCTACCCGGGCCGCCATCAGACGCCCCAGCACACCGCTTTCGCGCTCCTCCAGCAAAATGGCACTGCGCCCAGTGACTGCGAACATCAGGAACATGACGCCCAGCCCGGCGGCGAAGAAAGAGATGGAGGGACGCTTGCCGCCGGCGCCGACGGCGTCGATCACCAGCACCGGCAAGGGCTCGCGCACTTCACCCGGATCGGCGCCGAAGTAGGTTTCGGCAAGCAGCTCCGCGGCGCTCGACTGGACGAGCCCGCGCACCAGCTCGGCGGCGAGGGGGTTGGAGCGGTCGGCGTGCAGCTCCACCTCCCCGTTGCCCGGCGACTTGCCCGGAACGGCGGGCTCCAGCCCACTGGGCAGGATGAGCACCACGCCGACGTGCCCCACGTGGACCTCTGCGAGCGCCGAGGCGCGCGCTTCGGTTTCGCGCCGCTCGACCACGAGGCCCGGCTGCGCGGCCATCCGGTCGGCGAGATGGGAGGCGAACGTCTCGCCCACATCCGCGACCACGATCGTCTGCACCGCGTGCGTCGAGGCGGTGTCCATCGGTGCGAAGACCGCAGCGAAGACCGAGAAAAACACCAGCGGCAGCACGAAAGTCAGCACCAGCGCCACGCGGTCGCGCAGCACCGACAACAGGCTGATCATGAAAACCGTGCGGATCACTCGCGCAGGTCCCTTCCGGTCAGTTGCATGAACACCTCGGCGATTCCCGGCCGCCGCACATCGAGCTGGACCACGTGGCCGCCAGCTCGCCGGACATCTTCCAGCAAGCGCGGCAGCTCCTCGACCACGTCGCCCAGAGTCGCTGCCAGGGTGGATCCGTCGCAGCAGACGTTGTCGCCGAATTGGTCCGGCGACAGCTTGCCCTCTATCTCGAGCGTCAGCGCGGCGTGGTTGCCGACAGTTTCGGCGACCAGCTCACCCAACGTACCCGAGGCGATGGAACGGCCCTCGTCCATGATCACCAGTCGATCCGACGTCCTCTCCAGGTCCCCGAACTCGTGGGTGCTCTGCAGCAGCGCGGTGCCGTCCTGACGGACTTCCTCGAGCATGCCCAGAATCCGCTCACGGCCCTGTGGGTCGACCCCGACCGTCGGCTCATCCAGTAGCAGCACGCGCGGACGGTGCAGGACGCCGCAGGCGATGTTGAGCCGGCGCTTCATGCCGCCGGAGTACGCGGTGACGCGCTCGTCCGCCCGCGATTCCAGACCTGTCCAACTCAGGGCCCAGCTCATCGCCTCGCCGAGCTGCGGTCCGCGCAGACCATTCAGGCGTCCGAACGCCCCGAGATTCTCCCGCGCCGTCAGGTGCGGATAGAGTGCGATCTCCTGTGGGACCCAGCCGATCAGCTGCGGCTGCGGGCCACTCACCCGCTGACCGAACACCTCGATGATGCCGTCGTCGAGATTGATCAGTCCGGCGATCGAGTGCATCGCCGTGGTCTTGCCTGCACCGTTGGCACCGAGAAGCCCCAGCCACTCGCCGGGACGCAGCTGCAGGTCGAGCCCGGCCAACGCCATCGAGGATCCGAAGCGCTTCACCGCTCCCACGACCCGGACGGCCGGGGTCTCGACCGAGTCTGTGTCAACCGCTGACTTGTGCACGGTTCTTCCACTCGACGCCGCGACCTATGCGGCGCAGAAACCAAGAGTACCACTGGATCAGAACCAGGATCGCTACCCCGAGCGGATGCAGCAATGCGCCGAAGATCGACTGCCGAAAACGCAGCGCCAGCACCAGACGCGTCGCGATGCCGACCACGGTAGCCGCCACCGCGATCGACCACCAGGTGTCGCGCGAGTCCATGACCCATCCGGCCACAACCAACACCGGCGGCACCACGTAGGAGACGAGGAGAATGGCACTCCAAACCCAGATCGCCAGCCTGCCGGCCATCCCCTCGTGCGCATTCTTGGCCAGGCCCCGGATCACTTCGCTCGCGTTGTGGTACATGCGGCACGTCGCCACCTGGGTCGCATCGAAGAGGTCGGTCTTGAACTCCGCTCGCCGGAAGGAACGGGGCAACTGCAGGCCGTCGTGAAACGAGGCCCGGATTGAGGCGTGACCGCCGCTGCGCTCGTAGGCTGGACGCCGCACCAGGAACAGCTGCCCACAACCGGCGGCGAACGACTCGCGACCCGAGCGCCGCATCGCCGGTAAGGGCAGGTACCCGAGCAGGATGAAGTGGATCAGCGGGATGACCAGACGTTCCATCCAGGTGCCGGTGATCTGACGCGGAAAACCGCTGACCAGATCGCTCCCGGACGCTTCCAGGAACCCGACCGCACGCGCGACACCGTCGGGATCGAGCACCACATCGGCGTCCACAAAGAGCAGCACCGCACCGCGAGCCGACTCCGCCAGCGCATGACAGGCGTGCTGCTTGCCGGCCCAGCCCTCCGGCAGCGGCGGCGCGGGCTCGACGCGCACCCGCGGGTCACGAGCCTCTATCGCCTGCACGATCTCGACCGTGCGGTCGGTCGAGTGGTCATCCATCACCACCACCTCCAGGTCCACGCCACGGCTCGCCAGCGCTGACTCGACCACCCGGGCGATGTAGCCTTCCTCGTCGCGCGCCGGGATCAGGATCGACACCAGCGGCGTCTCGCGATTCTCGCGCAGAGGTGGCGTGCGGTAGCACTGTAGATTGACGCCAACCATCACGGCCGCCACGAGAGCCAGCACGAGTCCCGCTACGCTGAGCCAGAGGAGCGTCATTCGCGTTCGTCGCCGTGGGCAGAGTCGAACCTGCGGCCCGACAGCCAGGCCTTGAGCCGCCGATTGATGTCGTAGGTGCCGCCGACGCCCGTACGCCCGAGGAGCAGAGTGCGGAAGCGGGTCGCGTCCCGGTTGATCGCCTCCTCCGCAAGGTCGTCCATCGTCTCCGTCAGATGTTCGGCGAGTAGTGTGTCCAGGTCCGCAACGCTCTTGTCCGCGTTGCTGGCGACCTCGAGAGGACGTCCGAAGCGCACCAAAGCCTCCGGCCGGCGCTCGTTCCAGAACGGGTACTCCACGGCCAGCGGCACCACGATGCCGCTCTCCAGACGCCGCATCAAGTGGGCCAGGCCCGGCTGCAGCACCAGCGGCCGCTGGCGGGTGTCCGCAAACTCGCCCTGCACCGTGATCCACAACACCGTGTTCGGAGCAGCCAGAATCGCGCGACTCGTTTGCAGGAAGTCGGCCGCGCCCCTACGCGTCGAGCGCTCGACAGGGTAGCAGCCCAGGCGCCGGAACATCGGGTACTTGGCCAGCGCTTCGGCGTCGAAGGGCCCGAACATCCGGCGGTCCGGGATCAGGGCGTTGGACAAGTAGATGAACAACACAGGATCCCACCATGAGGGGTGATTCGTGTAGATGATGTAGGGCTGGTCGCCGCCCGCTGGTGGCTCGCCGGCCAGCGAAAGACGGACGCCGTCGAAGTTGCGACGAAAGTACCCCCCCAGCCAGCGCGCGAACCAGCGCATCATGCGCGGCGAGTACCTCCGCAGGACCTCGGGTTCTGGATTCGGGCCGCTCACGGTCGGGATTCGCTTTCCTGGGCCAAGGCTCGCTGCCATACTACCGTCTCCAGGCATCGGACGTCCCGGCGGCGTCGATTCTACCAAGGAGCCTCAGATCGAACGTACACCCGAGATCGTGATCATCGGTGCCGGACCCGGTGGCCTCG
>Ga0316193_10004753_pt1 | contig 10031 bp, 13 predicted proteins | sample MerIslsedime2_MG_FD_207735 | JGI IMG/M metagenome (GOLD analysis project Ga0316193, IMG submission 207735) | Coastal sediment microbial communities from Maine, United States - Merrow Island sediment 2 | ecosystem: Environmental > Aquatic > Marine > Coastal > Sediment | place: USA: Maine...
ACCGCAAAGGATCCAATTCTGTTTGCAGGAGGTGATACTGATCTCTATGGATATTGTTTCAGTGATCCAGTTAACTTGTCAGATCCTGCAGGAATGAAGAGAGGTGAGCTCGTCTACTTCTCGCGTAGACCTGGAAGCGATTTTCCTTATCACGTCGGCTTTGATCTGGGCAATAACCAGATTCTAATGTTGACGGGTGGCAAAGTGGCATCTGTCGATCTAAAATCTTACCTAAACAAAACGGGGTACGGCATTGTTGGTTACGCTGATATTAGTAATTACGTGACTCCATGCGAGTTCAAAAAGAATGTAATGGACGAGAAGGACTCTCTTGAAGCCAATTTCCGTAATTGGGACCCATCAGGAACTATGTGCGTTGATGTGATAATTGCAGGCTTTGGAAACTCGTATTCAAGATTAAAAAACGACATTCGCCAGAATTATGGTATGAATTCTAATAGTTATCCAACGGACATTAACAACGCATACTTTTGGAGAAGAAATACTACGTATGTACAGTTCTTCAAAGGTACAGGGAAATTCCGAAGATGAATCGCAGAATATTTATAGCACATGTATTAGTATTAATTACATGCCTTTGTTTAGGTTACGCTCCCGCTTCTAGAGGAGCAGAAAATTCTGTTGAACAAGAGAATGACAAATATATCGTTTTAATTGAGAACGAAAATGTATTAGTCATTCTTAGAGCAGATAATCAAACGGTAGTTCGACGAAAGTTCAATTTCACGATTATAAATCTCGAAATTTGTCCTAGCTATCCCTTTCTATCTTTTGTAGGCTTGTCCGAGAAATCTGGAAGTTCCGTAAAGAGTTACTTTATTTATGATTTGGAGCGTGATAAACTTTATGATAAGAACCTTCATCTTGATATCTTTGAACGTAGGTGGTCACCGAGAGGAGAATATACCTACGTGAACAACCACACTTCGATTTTCTTGGTTCCAACGAAATACCTAGCAAATTATTTGGAATCCCAGCTAGATGAATCCAAAATCATTGAAATAAAAGGTCATCCTCTAGGGTATGTATGGCAGGTGACATGGTTTGGAAACAATATCGTTTATGGAAGCGGCATTGGTGACATGGAGTGCTGGGGTTTTTTTAATACTGCAAAAAAGAAGAATTTCTTTGTATCTTGTTGTGGGATATTTAAAGGCAAAATGACTGTAGGATTGTGTAATAAAAGAACAAGGGAGCCTGAGAGAATTTTGAAGATTTTGATATCAAAGGCTGAAGCGAATGAATTGCATGAAATCTCAAAGGATTTTCATGAAGAAGTTTTAAAGATGACCAGTAAGTAAAACCGTGGGAAAACTGGAAAGAGTGGGATGTCCATAAGATTATAAAAATCTTTTCAACAGGCAAAGTAGACGGCGGTTGAGATTTTTCTTAACCGCTTTTTTCATTTTTGGAGGAGCTATGGGCGAGCCTCGAGGAGTCTGCCTCCTATTCATCCTTGACCTGAAACTTGTATGTAGCTCTTATTGTTGGCTAAAGGAGAGCTTCCATCTTCATCTTTTAGCTGCTAAAGTGCGAGCATAAAAACATCTGCTCTTTGACAATGCATTTATGACCGGCAGAGTTTATTCCAAACTCGCATCAGGGGTTCAAAGTTTTTTACAGCCCCATTTTTAGGGGCAAACGGGATCTAAGCTATCGAATGCGTTAGGTAAATCGTTGCGCTTACGACCAAACTGCATCGGACTGTTACCTTACCGCAAAGGATCCTCTGGGCTTCTGGGGAGGTGATTTTGATTTATATGGTTACTGCCTGAACAATCCGGTGAATTGGGTTGATTTTATTGGGTTGATTGTTTTGCCTCCCGACCCAAGTGGCCTACCTAATTGTTGGCAGTATGATCCATCACATAGAGATCCACATGGTATGCGCTTTAGACATCCTTCAGGAGACATTTTGGATTTTCATATTGGGCGGCCAGGAGAAACAGGTATGAAAGCAATTGATCACTGGCACCACAATGAAGGCCGTGAACATTTGTTGCCAGGAACAGAGATTTCTGGTGGAGCTTGCCCAGACCAAGAAGACAAAAGAACTTTACGGGAGAAAATCAGGGATGCTTGGAGAAACTTCAATGAGTTCATGCAGAGAATGGTTCCGAGTAAACCACCCAATCCGCATTATCCGGTTGTTCCAGGTCCCTTCGGTATTCCGGCACCGGCGTGATGTAACATACAAGAAGGTACTTTTAGTATGAGACTTGAAGATATCGAAAAAATGTTACCCAATGGCTTTCATGACGCTTTATTGGAACGTATTTGCGTAGACTATGTGAAACGTTGCGCCAGGCTTGATCTTCATGTTTGGATAGGAGATCTTCGTTCGCAAGATAAAGAATCACGGGAGGCTTATCGTGAAGGGCAGTTGCGACTAGATGATCTTCTGTTTTGCGTGATTGAACCACCCGACCCCACGTACTCGTACTACGAGTCGGGGAGCTTAATACTCGGTGCGGGTTCTCTGAAATCTACTGAGATAACATCATTACCTCAACTACCAGGCCCGTTGCCTGAGGGTGCATTTACTCACTGGTTCTTTGTCCAAAAATGGAATGCTTTCATCTATGTAGCCGCAATGGATGCGTATTTTGAATGGAAAGATGGAGACGGCTTGGAAAAGGAACAGGTTTAGCCTGCAGGATCATAGATCGCACTTTAGCGTTACATATTTGCAGATTACAAGGCGGTTGTGGGTACTCCTCTAACCGCCTTTCCTTTTAGGAGAGCTTCCATCTTCTTTCTTTAGCTGCTAAAGTGCGAGTGAATGGCCAGCTCTTTGACAATGCACCTATGACCGGCAGAGTTTATTCCAAACTCGCGTCAGGGGTTCAAAGTTTTTGAGCGCCCCCTTTTTAGGGCCGAAGTGGATGTAAGCCGGTGAATGCTTTAGGGAAATCGGCATGCTTATGATCAGACTGCATCGGACTCACTCCTTACCGCAAAGGATCCTATCTTCTTTAGCGCCGGAGATATTGATCTCTATGGATATGTTCAAAGTGATCCTGTCAATTGGATCGATCCCTCTGGGCTAAAGATGTACTATCCCCCTGAGTCCCCTCAGGAGCAAAGACTCAAACAAATTCCGCAGGAGAGTTTCAAACTAATAGTTCAAATCGTTTTTGGCTTGGCCTTAGAGCAAGTAGTACCATGTAATCTAGCCACGAGAAGGGTGCCTCCAAGCAAACTAAAGCATATCTTCGGTCAGGCACGCCATAATCTTGATGACCTAGTTAGACAGTTTGGTTCAGAGCTGAAGGCCTTTGAAGCCATCCAGGAGGCCACAGAAGCAGTAGTGAGAAATAGAGGGCTGACCGGCATTTTTGAAACCAGCGTGAAGGTCGGTACGCAAAAGATCACTGTTAGAGGGAAAGTCATCGAAGGTGTCGTCAAAATCGGAACAGCGTTCAAGCCATAGTGCTGTGAGAAAGGAATGTGAATGGTTGACGACTTACTAGAATTGGAGCGTCAGGTTCTTCAAAAGTTACTTTCAGGCGAGCATCCTATAATTGGCGAGCTTCGAGCCCAGCTTGCTGGACTTCGAGTTGCGGATCGAGAGCTCACAGGAGCGGGGTTCATGACTTCATTCACAGTCAACCGGTCGCTTAAGCCTAAAACCCTTCAAGGGGTGAGTTTCAAGTTTGGAGACGTCGTAGCGGATATACAGGGATTAGAGCAAGGTGCTGGGTTTCTCCTGTATGTGAAAGACGGTTGCATTGACGCGCTGGAAGGATATACGTTCGACGAACCCTGGCCAAATACTACTGGCCAGTTTAGGTTGTCCTATGTCAGCGAGGACCGAAGGGAACTATCAGAGCTAGATCAGTATACGGCGTCAAATCATTTAGTCTAGCGGGCGAGGTAACTCCTTGCAAGAGAAGGAATTGTACTTTAACTTTAGAGAGCAACGAATGTGATCAGCTCTCAACATGAGACAAGTTGGCTGAAGGCGGTTGGGCTTTTTTCTTAACCGCTTTTCTTTTTTATGTTTGGAGGAAGCATGCTGATAGGCCAAGGGCTCTTTTCTTCTCTCCTTGGTCTGGAACTTGTATGTAACTCTTATTGTCGGCTAAAGGAGAGCTTCCATCTTCATCTTTTAGCTGCTAAAGTGCAAAAAAACATCTGCTCTTTGACAATGCATCTGTGACAAGATCTGCCGAGTTTGTTCAAGACTCGCGTCAGTGGTTCAAAGTTTTTGAGAGCCCCATTTTTAGGGCCGAAGTGAATTCAACTCTCTGAATGCGTTAGGTAAATCGGTGTGCTTATGACCAAACTGTGTCAGACTCACTCCTTACCGCAAAGGATCCTATCCTATTTGCCGGAGGGGATGTTGACCTCTATGGTTACTGTTTAGGTAATCCGATTACTTATATAGATCCTACTGGTGAGTTTGTACTCGTTGGATCCGCTGCTGTCTACGGTACTTATGTTTTAGCAACGGCAGCGGTGGCTACTACAGTCGCAGTATTTCACTATGCCGCTCCGGTTTTTGCAGATATAGGCAGGTGGTTGGGGGGCATTCTATTTAGTGAGTCTGGTGATGAGGGTGGTGAGGATATTTATGTTCCAGATGATAAGCCGTGCACTAAGGCAAATGAGGCTACACCTGGTACACCAGATCCAGATGATCCCGAGTTCTTAAAACAATTAAAACGCGTTAAATCAAAGGCCGGCCGCCGAAGGTGGGTTGACTCCAAAGGCCGCATTTATGAGTGGGATTCAAGGCATGGTGAACTCGAGGTTTATAATAAGAGAGGACGCCATATAGGAGTCCGCGATCCTAAAACAGGAAAGTGGACTAAGCCACGTGTTCCCGGCCGTAGAATTGAACCATAGTTTGATCAGCGAGGGTGAAAAGTGAAGCATTGTTGCGAAAAAATGGCTTATTACGTGGGACATGAAGACGAGATCATGTATTTTTTTGAAAAGTTCAACGAGTATCTAATTCCTGTCCACGACGGTGGTTCCAGTGGCATCCTGATCCGGTTCTGTCCATGGTGCGGCAAGAGACTCCCCGACTCTACGCGTGATTAGCCATTCTCTAACTTAGCAAAAGGATGGAAGCCTAGAACAGAACCTGAAATACAATTAAGTGTGGTCATCGAGCTCTTGTCTTGACTTGAATAAGAATGGCGAAGGCGGCTGAGGGATGATGCTTCAACCGCCTTTCTAATTAGGGTGAGCTTCCATCTTCCTCTTTTAGCTGCTAGAGTGCGTACGACTAATCAGCTCTTTGACAATGCAACTGTGACAGGCTTAGTTTATCCTAAACTCGCGTCAGGGGTTCAAAGTTTTTTGCACCCCTTTTTTGGGCGTAAACGAGATCTAAACCGGCGAATGCGTTAAGGAAACCGATGGGCTTATGATCAAACTGCGTCAGACTGTTACCTTACCGCAAAGGATCCAATCTTCTTTGCTGGGGGGGATACCGATCTTTATGGGTACGCAGAGAACAACCCTGTCAGTAATATCGATGAGTTCGGGCTTCTACGCATAAAACCTGGTTATGAGTGGCATTTTGAGCAGTTATCGCAGATTAATGAAGGCTTAACTTTGATGCTTCATTGGATGGAGAATCAGTTGCCTGAAGGATGGGAAATTGAAGTTACCGAGGCACTTAGGACGTATGAGGAATATAAGAGGTTATATCCTTATAAAACACGGGCTGATTTCTCAAAGAACAGGCACGCGAGATACTTGGCCTTAGACGTAATAGCTGTGAGAAAATATGATTCTCCGTGTATAACAGGCAGTGTCACAATTAATCAGCTAGCAGACCTTGCAAGAAGAGCAGGTTTCAAGGGCATTGGTATTTACGATAAACATCTTCACATTGATTTAAGAGTGCTATCTGCAACGTGGGAAGGAGAATCAAAATGAGAACCTCTCTTTTTTCTTTGATATTAATATTTTTGATAATGCCTATAAACGTATTTTCGCAAACACCAGAGGAATATCGAGTTAAAGACTCTAATCTTAATTTTGCTGCAGCTGAATCAAACCTGAAGATGGTGGAAAACGCTTTAAGAGATTTTCGAAATCTCACCGAAATGATTATTACTGATGACGTTATGGAAAAACTGAAGTCAGACGGAAGCGCGGAGGTTAAAATAAAGGCCACAGATTTGGAAAAGATATCCAATATAAATTGGTCGATACAAAATATTGGTTTCCATAACTGGATACTCGTTGTCAAGGGGACTCTACTGAAATCAGACTATCTAAACAAAAAACGTGAATATGAACTTGCAAAATGTAAAGCTGATTCCCCGAAAAGAGATTTGGCAGAATTGAAAGAAGCTGTGGACACTGCTTTTAAGCAATATCAAGAATTTCTGTCTAAATCCGTCTATGAGGACTAGCTGGGAAATCGAAGATCATAAACATAGAGCGTAAATTAGACACAGGAGAAGGTTAAGTAAGTTAGTCAAACCCCTTCATCCCTTGCTTAGGGCGGGTGGTCGGGGAGCGGAGGCTGTCAGAGAATCAGGCAATTTTATGTAAGAACTTGCAAGAGCCGCGATCAGCTTTAGTTGCTGGCGCGGCTCTTTTGCGTGGTGATTACAGAAAATGGATTATCAGATGGCCAGCGGGAGGCTCTTGGACTTCACATAAGATCGAGTAATATGCAATTTCCTAGGGGTTCAGTCGGGCTTAACATAAATCCCTTATTCACTGTTTCAGTCCTGAAAGCCATAGCACAACATAGTGTTGTTGGTCAAAAGCAAGGCCGAAGTGTGTTAAATGAATTCTCTACCGGTTTGGTGTGACTTCATATAGTAGCGCTTTGGTCACTCGTCATTTAATACCGACTGATCGGAGCAGAAGCACTGCCACAGTGGCCATTATTCGTAGCCTTAGGTAGTTCTAGGTTCCAAAACCTGAGCATAAGTTCTAAAACTTCAAAGCAGTTCTACATCCTTCGAGAGGGATATATGAAACGTTGTCCATCCGTCTCCTCGAGGTTCCATCCACACCCTGCCCCCATGGCGTTCTGCTATTTCTGTCACTATAGCCAATCCAAGGCCAACTCCTTCAACCGCTTTATATGTCTCACCCCTGCGAAAGGCCTCAAAAATCCTTTCATATTCTGCTTCTTTTATGCCAGCACCGTCGTCGCTTACGGAAAGAGTTTGAAATTCTTCAGATTCTGCATAGCCAATTCTAATCTCACTTAAGTCTTCGCCGCCGTATTTTAGTGCGTTATCAACAAAATTTCTTAAAATCCTAACGATAGACAACTTATCTGCCTTGACCTCTACCATGGCCTCGGGTTCTAGCCACTTTATTTGACGAACAGCCAGCCGAGGAGAAAACTCGTCTCTAACGATCTGCAGAATATCCTTTATGTTTATTCTCTCTATCTTTAGAGGTGTTTCCTTCGTGGCGATGTAGACATTGATCTTTTCAATGAGCGCCGCAACATGCACGGAAGCTTTTAAGATTTGATCACAGTAGCTCTTACCCCTATCATCAAGAGCATCCTTGTAGTGTTTATGTAGAAGCTCTGTCAGTCCGTAAATGCCAACTGCAGGGCTTTTGAGATCGTGTATGATTGAATAAGCGAAGAACTTCAATTTCTCTGAACTGTCACGTAATGCCTCCTCCATCCTCTCTCGTTCAGAGATTTCAAGGCGTAATTCTTCATTGGCTTCTGCAAGCTCTGCAGTTCGTTCCTCGATGCGATTCTCCAACTCTTCATGAGCCGCGCGCAACTCCTCGTCCGCCTGTTTCCGCCGCTCAATTTCATGCCTTAGTTGTTCATTTGTTTTGGTTAACTCCGCGGTCCGTTCCTCAATTCGCCTTTCCAACTCGTCGTGGGCTTTCCTCAGAGCCTCCTCCGCCCGTTCCTTCTCGTACTTCAACCTCTTCTCGTTGAGGGCATTTTCTACCGTTCTTGTCAACTCATCGAAATCAAATGGTTTCCTGAGGTAGTCGTAGACCCCTTTGCGGAAAGATTCTAAGGCTGAATCTGTGGAAGGGTATCCGGTCATAACAATGATTGAGGTCATAAGACCTTGGCTATTTATGTAATCTATTACCTGAGGACCGCCAGTCTCAGGCATAACCATATCTAACAGGATAAGGTCTATCTCATTTTTCCCAAGTAGCTCTAGAGCTTCTCTGCCATCATAAGCAGTAAGTATTTCAGCGGTTTGGTTGCTTAGAAATCCCCTCAGGCTGTTGCATAGACTCTGGTCATCGTCGACAATCAGAATTTTGGGATCATAAGCCATAGCTGCCTCGCGACATGAACTGAGAATTCCTAGCTTCAATTCACAAGAGCCTCACTCGCAATTATATTCAGGCATGAAGATAGGAGCATTCCATGGGTGTTGTCAATCAGTAATACCATCAGGATAAAAGCCCTATTGCTCACGTGAGGACAGGAGGTATGACTCATACTGTGGATACTGATGAGAAATACAAATTCTACCCACAAGGTAGAGTACTTTATACATTTATGTGTAGCACTGATTTTGCTTCGCCAGCTTTAGTTTCTTGGAGGACTATTTCGCCGACTTTTAGAATCTTAGCTAGATTCAGATCGTAAGGCATTTTTGCGCCTCCTTTTACTCACGTTGCAAAATTAATCTCTTTTCGCGAATCCAGCAGTTTCATACAAAGACTCAATTTTTCACAGGGTACAACTAATTCAAGCATGTGTAGACCTGGGTCGATTCATCACGAGAACCTTGACTTCCCACTGAAAAAGTACCTCCATCTTGGTACTGCCTATCACCTTGCGGACAAAGCCGGGGCCGTAGCTGAGGTGTTCGATAGCCTGGCCTACCCTGTAAGAACTACTCTGGTCATAGGACTGAGGCCTTATGTCTTCGGCATTTTTTCTATAATTTTGCCACTCCTCTAAAGGTTCTTTTGGCCGAGAGGACTGACCCGTCTTTGCATGTACGCGGCCCTTTGTTTGGCGCTTGGTGGACGACGCTCTCTTTGGCTTGGCCTCAGGCGAAGGCCGGTAACGGTGCTGCCCCCAGCAGCGAGTGCAAATTACTAGGTGGACCCTGCCTTCCACCATGGCCACCACCCGGTGGATGGTCTCCTCCTTGCAGCGGGTACAAATGGAGTCGATCTCGTCACCAACTGATATCATTTTTTTCTGGTAGTGCATATTCTAACTGTCGATTAGGTCGAGGGGAGTTTCTGACAAATTCAGTTTTCAGATTCTGAGATAAGTTCTAGCGCTGTTCGGTGGGATGGGAGAATGCAAGAAATGGTCCATGAACTGGTGATCGGACGCCATTGTTTGCCAAGGCGCGTGGTGATTGAAGTGACCTGTTAGTTATTCGGCGGATACAGGTTTAAGATTGGTGGAACCTTCTGCAACCCGAGGGCAGAAACACTCGCAGAGAGGATACTTTCTGTTGCAGTCCCAGCAATAGACTTTTTTTTCATCAAAGGACCATGAAAAATGTTTGTGACCGCATGGTCACTGTTTTGGATAATCAGGGGAAAAACCGTTTTTGGGTGTAGGCATTTCTAATACTAACCTATTTGTCAGAGAACTTCTTTCTTGTACTTCTTCAGAAGGTCTTGAGCCACTTTCAAATTACAGGAATGAGGGAAGAGTAGCAAGAAAAAATGCCCCCACTGACCAGTGCAGCGAAGGCCAGTAGGGGCGGCATGCATAGTGGGTAAGGTAAACGTGGAGAAAACCCTACCCGCTTCACACCTTACCACAAGAGAGATGGAGTTTGTGAATAGTGTCGGTTCGTTCCTGAGATGCCAGAGTATTATCTAGGAGCTATTGGAATGTCTATTCAGGGCCAGATTATAAAGCCACGATGTCGCTCTCCAAATTGCTAGTGTTGCCGTCATAACCGTGAATCCTATCAACGGAGTAGCTATCGAGTATTCAGGCCATCCCCATTCTGACACCGGCACATTCGTCAGATAAGCAATGCATATAACGATGGCAACCGGGAAAACCACCTGGAATAGGAATGCAAGATACTTTATCAACATTTTTATCCCTC
>Ga0316193_10004754_pt1 | contig 10031 bp, 9 predicted proteins | sample MerIslsedime2_MG_FD_207735 | JGI IMG/M metagenome (GOLD analysis project Ga0316193, IMG submission 207735) | Coastal sediment microbial communities from Maine, United States - Merrow Island sediment 2 | ecosystem: Environmental > Aquatic > Marine > Coastal > Sediment | place: USA: Maine...
CTTCTTCAGACAGGCCCGTATTTATTAAAACTTCAATTTCTTTTTTGTACTCTTTATCGAATTTCACGTAATAGTTCCCTACAAGTTTATCTCCCTTAAGTCCTGTTTTTTCAGGTGTTTCACCCTTGCCAAACTTTGTCCAGGCAACCATGCTTTTGCAAATGTGAATTCCGCGATCATTAATGATCTGGGTCTTATAAACTTTTTTGCCGGAAGCTGAAAGTATTTCAGCTACAGCGTAACCCAATAAGTTATTTCTTATATGACCTAGATGCAATGGCTTGTTCGTGTTTGGAGATGAATACTCCACCATGATGGCATCTTCTTTGGTTTCCACAAACCCAAATTTCGAGTCGTTTGTAATTGAATTAAAAAATGTGACATAATAATTATCGCTGATCACGAGGTTTAAAAATCCTTTGACCACATTGAATTGGACAACTAATGCTGCGTGTTCTTTGATGTATTCACCTAATTTACTGGCTATTTCAAAAGGGTTTCCTTTGATGAATTTTAACAGGGAAAATACGACAATAGTAATGTCTCCTTCAAAATCTTTTCGGGTTTCCTGAAACTCGATCTGATCGATATCAAGCCCATAAATTGATTGAATACCTTTTTTAACTATTGGATCTAGAATATTTTGAACCACGATATTTACTATTTGTTATGAGCGGCAAAAATAATTATTTTACCGCGATAATGGATATTTATATTACATTTGATTCAAGCACCTATAGAAATGGAGAGAATAATTAATGAATTGCCCGAAAAAGCAAAAGAAAAATGGGTGGAAAACAAAAAGTATTTTGCTAAATTAAAAAAAAGGCCACCTAAAAGACTTGATCTTATCGTGCATGAGATTCACGATCTTGAATTTAAATCAACCAACTGTCTTGATTGCGCCAATTGCTGTAAAACTACAAGCCCTATTTTTACTGAAAAAGATATTTCAAGGATTTCTAAATACTTGAAAATGAAAGAGCATCAATTTATATCTCTGTATTTAGACAGGGACCAAGATGATTTTATGGTTTTAAAAAGTGCTCCCTGCACTTTTTTGGCAGAAGATAATTCCTGCCTTATCTATGATGTTAGACCCAGAGCATGTAGCGAGTATCCACATACCAACAGGAAAAAGTTTATTAAGATAACGGATCTCACTTTAAAAAATACTGAGGTTTGTCCTGCCGTTTTTAATATTATTGAAAACTTAAAAAATAAAGTACCATTATAATATACATTTACTCAGACCAGCGTCAGCGTCGTTATTCATGTGAAGGCGCGCTTATGGATATATCAAATATTTACTTCGTATTTGCTCAAACTTATCAATATCAACCTTCCATGTGGCTCTGATTTCTTCAGAACTCATGCCGCTTTCAATCTGTTTTTGAAGCTTCTCGTTTCCGGCATGCGCGGTAAAGGTTTTGCCAAAAAAATCTTTACTGGACGGCGTCTTGTGATAGGCATCTAAAAGCCATTCAAGATTTACTTTACTAAGTTTGGAGGTACTGGACAAATCTATTCCAAAACAATTTTCACCCTTGAATTTTGGATACTTAGCCCCAAAATTGGCTTGGGGTATATAATTGAATTCGGATTCCGGAAAGAATGGAGCCCCATAGCGTTGAAATTGATATTCGGTTCCCCTTCCTGCATTGATAATAGTGCCTTCAAAAAAGCCCAGACTGGGATATAAGTTTATTGACAAATCATTGGGTAAATTTGGGGAAGGGCGGATATGTAGACTATAACTTTTATCATGACTGTAATTCGCAATTGGAATAACCTGAAGTTCACATGTTACGCCATTGGCTAGCCATAATTCACCATTAACCATTTGGGCATATTCTCCGATGGTCAATCCATAAACCAAGGGTACGGGATGCAAACCAAGAAATGACCTGTACTCAGGCTCTAGCATGGGCCCATCAACATAATGTGCATTTGGATTTGGTCTGTCCAAAACGATCAAGGGAATTCCTTGCTCGGCACAGGCTTCCATCATATAACTCAAGGTGGAAATGTAAGTGTAGAAACGCACTCCAACATCCTGAATGTCAAATAATACGAGCTCGATACCTTTAAGTCGTTCCGGTCCTGGTTTTTTATTTTTGCCATAAAGGGATAACAAAGGTAATCCCGTTTTTAAATCTTTATCATCAGCCACTTTCTCTCCTGCGTCCACTTGACCTCTGAATCCGTGTTCAGGTGCAAAAACCTTTACAATATTTATATTAAGACTTAGCAGGGTATCAACTAAATGCGTATAAGGATGATTAGAGATGCCGTTTCCTTCAGACTTAACAACAGAGGTTTGGTTTGCAACAAGGGCAATCTTTTTACCTTTTAAAAAAGGTAAATACGAATGGGTCAGATCAGCCGCAGGAATTATCTTTAAAGTATCTTGTAACTTAGGTGAAAGCTCATTATAACTTAGGCTTCGAAGATGATTTTCTGAGGCATTACTTTTAAATGATATGAATACAAAAAGGAAAATGATTAATTCAGTTACTAAAATTAAATATGTATTTTTGGACTGAATTAAACTTTTCATGTCAGTTTGAATTACGAGTTGTTTATTGCAAAGCGCATTATTGCATCAAAGGAACACAAAAATAGTGTTTCGTCTCCTATAATAAAAATTTCCGTATTGGCAATCGCCATCGGAATTATTGTGATGCTTTTTTCGGTGGCTACCGGAGTCGGACTTCAAAAAAAGATCAAAGAGAAAATTTCAGGGTTTAACGGGGATATTCAGATCAGCACCTATGATACTAATAATTCAAAAATAACGGTAAATCCAGTAGATAAAAATCAAGATTTTTATCCTGATTTTCCAGCAGTTCCCAATGTTAAAAAAGTTCAGGTATATGCCACAAAGGCAGGGATTATAAGAACTCCGGATGAATTTGAAGGCGTTATTTTAAAGGGTGTTGACACAGCTTATGACTGGTCCTTTTTCAATGAATATATTGTTTCAGGAAATAGGCCTGTAATTGGCGATAAAGTGTCTAATGAGGTGCTGATTTCGGCTAAAACTGCCGGTCGATTAAGGTTGGAAACAGGTGATTCATTCCATATGTTTTTTGTAAAAGATGATCCAAATAAAGCGCCTAACTCCAGGAAATTTACAGTGTCGGGAATTTTTAATTCAGGCTTCGAAGAATTTGATGAGACCTTTATCATTGGAGATATAAAACATATACAAAGAATAAATAAATGGGAAGCTGATCAGGTAGGTGGATTTGAAATATTTGTTCATGATTTTGACAAACTAAAAGAAACGGGTTTTGAGATCTACAATTCAATAGATCCGTCTCTGAACGCTTTTACTACTGCTGAAAAGTTCCCGGCCATTTTTGAATGGCTGAGCTTGTTCGACACCAATATTATTGTGATTATCGCCATTATGATACTTATTGCAGGAATCAATATGATCACTGCTTTACTTGTGTTGATTCTTGAAAGAACGCAAATGATAGGCGTATTAAAAGCGCTTGGGAATCACAATTGGAGCATTCGAAAAATATTTTTATACAATGCGGCATATCTTATAGGTAAAGGGATGCTATGGGGAAACGCTATTGGAATAGGGCTCTTGCTCATCCAGAAATATTTTGGTTTAATCACTCTGGATCCTGAAACTTATTATGTTAATCAAGCTCCGGTGCACTTGAGCGCCTTTTCATTGTTGTGGATCAATTTAGGGACCTTAATTCTTTGTTTACTAATGTTAATAATCCCTTCATTTATTGTTAGTAAAATTAGTCCCGTAAAAGCAATAAAATTTGATTAAATTTGCATTCCAAAAATGAATCAAAATTCATTTTGGTTATATAGGTATTAAAAACAAATTATATTGAGCATATGAATTACGATATTATTGTCATTGGAAGTGGACCTGGAGGATATGTTACCGCCATTAGAGCTTCTCAATTAGGATTTAAGGTAGCGGTTGTAGAAAGGTCAGAACTAGGTGGCATATGCCTTAACTGGGGTTGTATTCCAACAAAGGCATTGCTAAAAAGTGCTCAAGTGTATGAGTATTTAAAACATGTGGATAGCTACGGCCTAAAGGCCAAAGAAATTGATAAGGATTTTTCGGCAATAGTTAAAAGAAGCAGAGGTGTAGCAGACGGAATGAGCAAAGGCGTTCAGTTCTTAATGAAAAAGAATAAAATAGATATAATTGAAGGCTTTGGGAAAATAAAAACCGGCAAAAAAGTTGAGGTAACGGATGCTGATGGTGGAATTAAAGAATTCAGTGCTGATCATATTGTAATTGCAACCGGAGCAAGATCAAGAGAATTACCGTTTTTACCTATTGACGGTAAAAAAGTTATTGGATACCGACAAGCGATGGTATTGCCAGAACAACCTAAAAGTATGATCATCGTTGGATCGGGCGCTATAGGTGTTGAGTTTGCATACTTTTATAATTCAATGGGAACAGAGGTGACCGTAGTGGAATTTCTTCCAAATATTGTGCCTTTGGAAGATGAAGAGGTCTCTAAACAATTTGAACGCTCCCTAAAAAAGTCTAAAATTAAGGTGATGACCAATGCCAGTGTTACGAAAGTTGATACGTCGGGCAAAGGAGTCATTGCAACTGTCTCAACCAAAAAAGGAGAAATTACGCTGGAAGCGGATATAGTGCTTTCGGCCGTTGGAATCAAATCAAATATTGAAAATATTGGCCTTGAAGAAGTGGGGATTGTTACCGATAAAGATAAAATTTTAGTTAATGATTTTTATCAAACCAATTTACCGGGATATTATGCTATAGGCGATATAGTTCCCGGACCGGCTCTTGCTCATGTAGCTTCTGCAGAAGGAATTACTTGTGTTGAAAAGATTGCGGGACTAAATCCTGAGCCAATTGATTATGGAAATATTCCAGGATGCACCTACGCAAGTCCTGAAATTGCAAGTGTTGGATTGACAGAGCAACAGGCGATTGAAAAGGGCTTTGATATTAAAGTTGGAAAATTTCCTTTCTCGGCTTCAGGTAAAGCTTCTGCTGCCGGTACCAAAGATGGTTTTGTAAAAGTAATTTTTGATGCCAAATACGGAGAATGGTTAGGTTGCCATATGATTGGTGCTGGAGTAACTGATATGATCGCCGAAGCGGTTTTGGGTAGGAAACTGGAAACAACAGGTCATGATGTTTTAAAGGCCATTCACCCTCACCCAACAATGAGTGAGGCGGTTATGGAAGCTGTTGCTGCTGCCTATGGTGAAGTGATTCATCTATAAATTAGAATTAAACAATATTATTATAAAAATAAGCACTAAATCAGTGCTTATTTTTTTTTGGAAAAAGGATATATGCAATCGTCACCTCGTTCCACTTGGCTGACCTAGATTTGTTACTGAGATCACATTCAATTCTATTTAAAAAGACATTTAATTACCTGACAGTCAATTTTTAATAATAAATTACTTATATAATTAATTTTGAAAATTGACAGGCTTTAGATGATAAATTTGAAGGGAAGAATCTTATCTTTGTAAATGGCTGTTTACTTAATAGATCTGGTCATGGAATTCGATGAATGCATATAGAGAAAATCTATTTCAATATAAAATTTTGAAATGAATTTTGAAAGACTTAAACGAGATTATACCATAAATTTGCACTATAAATCACAGAAAAATAATAATCTTTAAAAAACAATAAATTATGGCTTTAGTAGGAAAAAAATTCCCAAATTTTGAAGTAGATGCGATGAATGAAATGGGTGACACATTTAAGATCAATGTTTTTAACGAAGCAGTTAAAAATGGTAAAAAAGTTTTGTTGTTCTGGTACCCAAAAGACTTTACTTTTGTTTGTCCAACTGAGATAAGAGCTTTTCAGGATTCATTGGCTGATTTTGAAGCTAGAAATACAATTGTTATTGGAGCTTCAGTTGATACGGCAGAGGTTCATTTCGCTTGGTTGAATACTTCTAAGGATAATGGCGGTATTGAAGGTGTAACTTTTCCTTTATTAGCGGATACTAACAGAAATTTGTCCTCTCAATTAGGAATTTTGGACGTCGTTTCGGAAAGCTATGATGACGAAACTGGTAATGTAATGATTGATGGTTCCTATGTAACATATAGAGCTACTTATTTAATCGATGAAGAAGGCAAAATTTTCCATGAAAGCATAAACGATATGCCACTTGGTAGAAATGTAGGTGAATATTTGCGTTTGATTGATGCTTACACACATGTTCAGGAAAAAGGTGAAGTTTGTCCAGCTAACTGGGAAGAAGGTAAGGATGCCATGGACGCTACAAGAGATGGTGTTGCTTCTTATTTAAGTTCACATTAATTAGAAATTGGGATGATTGAGAGATCATCTGATAAAATACTCATATTATGTTAACAGAATTGACAGAAGACAAGTTGTCTCAAATCGTTTCCGAGAACCCTAAAGTTGTGGTGCAATACATGGCAACCTGGTGTGGAAATTGCAGAATTATGAAGCCAAAATTCAAAAAATTGGCATCTGAAAATAACGACATGGAATTTGTATTGGTTGACGCCGAGAAATTTGCAGAATCAAGGAAGTTAGCTCAGGTAGATAATTTACCAACATTCGCAACCTTTGTAAATGGGGTAAAGGTGAATCAGACACAAACTAATAAGTTTGACGTTCTGAAAGCACTCGTAGATGAAATCGTTTAAATGCTAAATTTAGATCATTATGAAATTACCTGTAATCAAACACCTCACTGCCTTTATAGAGAAAAATGATGAAGATTATTTAGTAGAGGCCATTGAAGTATTGGAAGATTTAACTGAAGTTAGTTCTTTAAAGGACGAGGAATTAGATGTAATAGGAGAATTGATTTCTAATATGTACGGAGCTTTGGAAGTTCATGCAGAAGTAAAGAATGGGGTTCCAAAAAAGGAAGCCCTCAATGGTTTTATGAAAAGGGTTCTGGGCTCAATAGATCAGTAGTCTGAATCCTGATTAATTTATGCTATAAAAGCTCCCTAATTGTTTAGGGAGTTTTTTATTTTATGTAACTTTGAATAAGAAAACAAATATTCAAACATTATGACAAAAATAACACTTAAAGGAAATCCAATAAAAACTATTGGTAAATTACCTAAAGTAGGTAAGAAAGCACCAAAATTTAAATTGGTAAAGACCGACCTTAGTACTGCCCGTCTAAAAGATTTTAAGGGTAAAAAAGTATTGATCAATATCACGCCAAGTATTGATACTGGAATTTGCGCAAATTCTTTGAGAAAATTCAATGAAACTGCCGCAGGTTTGGAAAATACAGTTGTTCTGAATGTGTCAAAAGATCTTCCTTTTGCTCATGGTCGCTTTTGTGCAGCTGAGGGAATAGATAATGCGATTACTTTGTCTGATTTTGCCAGAGGAAAATTCGGTGAAAGATATGGGGTCACGATTAAAAATGGGCCTATGAAAGGGCTCTTATCCAGGGCTGTTGTTGTAGTAAATGAAGATGGAATTGTTTCTTATACTGAACAAGTTCCTGAAATAGCACAAGAACCTAATTACGAAGCTGCTTTAGAAGCCTTGAAATAAGATTGGCTGAATAAATAGAATAAATTTTCAGTTAGTTTGGCTATGAATAATCGTGATTTGGGTTTTTTTAAAGGAAGATTTAGAAGTCTAAAATTTGCCATCAAAGGTACTTGGCTTTTGATCACTACCGAACACAGTATCATGGTGCAGGTATTTATTGGAATTTCAGTTTCAATATTGGGATGGATACTAGATATATCTAGCCTGGAATGGATTTTACAGATTTTCGCTATCGGAATGGTTCTGGTAGCGGAATCTTTAAACACGGCTATTGAAAAATTATGTGATTTTATCCATCCGGATTACCATAAAAAAATCGAATTTATTAAAGATATTTCTGCTGGTGGGGTTACATTTGCAGCGATTTCTGCCATCCTTGTCGGAATGATCATATACCTTCCTAAAATCGTGTAAATTTCATATTTTTTCGAATTGGGTATGGAGGTTTGAATCCGAATTTATTTGTGTATTTTTGTGACCTATGTCGAAAAGGAAAAAACCAGTTTCCAATAAAAAGAAAAAAGGAAAAGGACCGAATCGTGTTGTGGGCTTTGTAAAAAACCAACAAACTCATTTGGTTTTTGGTGTATTTATATTTACCTCATCCATTTTTTTATTGATTTCTTTTTATTCCTTTCTCATGCATTGGAAGGAAGATCAAAGCATTCTGAGTAACTTCTCGGATAAGTCGTTTGCTGCTAATAATCTATTGGGAAAATTGGGCGCGAACCTAAGCGATTTTTTTGTCTATGACGGGTTTGGATTGGCCACTTTTATTTTTCCAATTCTGTTATTTTTTACGGGTTTATATATTATTTTAAATATTCCTGTCAAACAATTGTTCAAGGCCTGGATCAATGCATTATTGATCATGATTTGGTTGTCGATTGGATTGGCCTATTTTGTGCCTGATTATCCCTTACTAGGAGGTAAGGTGGGCTTTGAAATTAATGAATTCGCTCAAATATATATAGGAAATATTGGGGTATTGCTATTTTTAATCATTAGCTTTTTAGTTTTTGTCATAGCCAAATTTAAGATTACACCTGCAAAAATCAAGTCATGGATCCCAAAGCCTAAACCTAGAGTTAAAAATAAACTGTCTTTTGAAGATGATTTTACTGATGAAGGTTTTATTTCCAACACAGCTATTGAAGGTAGTGAAGAAGAAATTGAATTGGAGCTGGATTCTTTCGAAACCATCACGACTATCAAAAGAGAAGAGGAACCAATAAACCAAGAACCTGCTAGTCCTTTAGTAGAGGAAAAGCCCAAAAACGAAATTTCTCTGGATGAGGACCTGGAAATTGTAGTTGAGACCCCTGTTTTTGAAGAACATACAATTAAGAATTTGTCAAATACACTTGTTCAAGATTTCGGTGAGTTTGATCCAAAGCTTGAACTTTCCAAATACAGGTATCCGGAATTAAATTTATTGAAAGATTATTCCAATGAGAATATCAATATCAATAAGATTGAGCTTGAGAATAATAAAAACAGAATTGTTGAGACACTAAACAATTATAAAATTGGAATTGCGAGTATCAAGGCTACCATTGGACCAACGGTAACGCTATATGAGATCGTACCTGATGCAGGCGTGAGAATTTCCAAGATCAAAAATCTTGAAGACGATATTGCTTTGTCTTTATCCGCTTTAGGGATTAGAATAATCGCACCAATTCCGGGAAGGGGAACTATTGGAATTGAGGTTCCGAATAAAAAACCGTCTATTGTATCTATGAAATCGGTGTTGTCATCTCAAAGATTTCAAAACACGAAAATGGACTTGCCTATTGCTTTAGGTAAAACAATCTCAAATGAAACCTTTGTTGTGGATTTGGCTAAGATGCCCCATTTATTGATGGCAGGAGCCACCGGGCAAGGTAAATCAGTTGGACTTAATGCGGTTTTATCATCCTTGCTTTATAAAAAACACCCGGCAGAGGTCAAGTTTGTTTTGGTTGACCCGAAAAAAGTGGAACTCACCCTGTTCAATAAAATTGAAAGACATTACCTGGCTAAGTTACCTGATACCGAAGAGGCTATCATCACGGATACAACAATGGTCATCAATACCTTAAATTCTTTGTGTATCGAAATGGACAATAGGTATGATTTGCTTAAAAATGCTTACGTAAGGAACATAAAGGAATACAATGCCAAATTTATTGCAAGAAAGTTGAATCCTGAAAATGGTCATAAATTTTTGCCCTATATTGTGTTGGTTATCGATGAATTTGCTGACTTGATCATGACTGCAGGGAAAGAAATTGAAACACCTATTGCGAGGCTGGCTCAACTGGCAAGAGCCATTGGAATTCACTTAATTGTGGCAACTCAAAGACCCTCTGTAAATGTGATTACAGGAATTATTAAGGCTAACTTCCCTGTAAGAGTGGCTTTTAGAGTTACGTCCAAGATTGATTCCCGAACAATTTTAGATTTTCAAGGAGCTGACCAACTTATT
>Ga0316193_10004755_pt1 | contig 10031 bp, 10 predicted proteins | sample MerIslsedime2_MG_FD_207735 | JGI IMG/M metagenome (GOLD analysis project Ga0316193, IMG submission 207735) | Coastal sediment microbial communities from Maine, United States - Merrow Island sediment 2 | ecosystem: Environmental > Aquatic > Marine > Coastal > Sediment | place: USA: Maine...
AAACAGACTGAAACCAGCGAAGCCTTGCATAGCAAAAATTGATATCAATTCTTGAGTTGTGTACTCACCCATGACTTATACTCCGAAAAAATCGTTCGAAACCGAACATAAAATTGTTGATTAACATCTAGATTCTTTATCTATCGGTTGCTGGCAGGCTGACCAGATGACCAGCCTGCCATTAACCTCATACAATCATGACAATTGCTTATTGGTAACCTTTAGGGAATGGATCTGGCTCGATAAGATCAGACTCGAACACAACTGTAGCCTGCCCATCTTTGTTCCATTTACCAACGCGTGCCTTACTCCACAAGTGATGGTTAGGGTGAAGCTTCACATAACCTTCAGGAGCAGTAGTCAACTCGATATCACCTTCTTCAGAAGCTGCAACCACTTTATCTACATCAAAGCTGCCAGCTTTCTCAACGGCCGCTTTCCATAACCATGGTCCAAGATAAGCAGCCTGGGTAACATCACCGATCACGCTGTCCTCGCCCCACATCTTCTTGAATTCAGCAACGAATTTTTTGTTATTAGGATTATCCTGGCTCTGGAAGTACTTCATGATTGAATAGAATCCTTCAAGGTTTTCACCACCAATACCCAATACTTCATCTTCAGTAACCGAAATGGTTAACAGAGTTTGTTTCTTGGAAGTAATACCTGCCGCTTTAAGCTGCTTGAACCATGCAACGTTACTACCACCTACAACAGCAGCGTAAATCACATCAGGCTTCTTCAGGCGGATCTTGTTGATAGTAGAACCGAACTGAGTATTTCCAAGCGGCTTGTACTCTTCACCAACCACTTTACCGCCGAGGACATTTTCTATGTGCTTACGGGCGATCTTCATCGAAGTACGCGGCCAGATATAGTCAGAACCGATCAGGTAAAAAGTTTTTGCTTTTTTCTCTTTTGCTACCCAGTCAAGCCCAGCAAGGATCTGCTGCGTTGCTTCCTGACCTGTATAGATAACATTATGTGACTGCTCGAGTCCTTCATAGAAAGTCGGGTAATAGAGCAGGCCGTTTTCTTTTTCGAATACAGGCAGTGCTGCCTTACGAGATGCAGAAGTCCAGCAACCAAACACAGCTGCTACCTTATCGTTCACCAGAAGCTTACGAGATTTCTCAGCGAAGGTTGGCCAGTCACTCGCGCCATCTTCCTGGATTATCTCTATCTGACGACCAAGTATTCCGCCTGACTCATTGATCTGCTTGATTGCTAATTTTTCTGCTTCTTGAGCACCGGTTTCACTGATCGCCATTGTTCCGGTCAAGGAGTGAAGGATACCGACTGTTACAGTTTTATCTGTAACCGCCAGACCAGTAGTGTTTACATCTGAAGCTGAAGCAACTGTTATATTTGCTGCCAGGGTAACCCCTAGGGCAGCGCCTATAATATTGCGCCATTTCGATACCACCAATTTTGATTTCATATTACTTAATCCTCTAACTAGATATTTTTAAAGTTTAGGTATTGCCTGAAAATCCGTCCAAGTGCACGAATAAACAAACCCCTGAACACCACTATGCAACCTATGTGCCAACTAATAATAATTCACCGATACACAGATAAAACTCTATATATACAGAGTATTACGATACTTTCATTTTTTATAATGCACGCTTTTGGGTGTCATTTTTTTAGCATGAATATTATTTCGCACGATTGATGTGCAAATTGACTCTTCATTGCATCTATTCAGTGCGTATTAGTAATCCAATGTGCCTAAAGGAATATAATTTTATAAAGACGGGGAATTTAGTAGCGATAAAAAAGATTTGAAAAGGGTAGTAATTGACCCTGATATGAGACAGTAAATTTATTTTACCTACATGTTAACTACTCGATAAATATTAATTCTAATAAAACATAATGACTGATCAATATTAGAGATAGTAACCTTTACCATTTATAACAGTCGCCAGAAGCATATACTTTAATTTAGAACATATAACTTATAGACGACATTAATATGTTCATATAAACAAAAAAATCGATCATGCACACTGCGTGCAGATGATCGATTTATTTTTGTTAATCCTGATTATGAAAAAAATAGATAAGTAACTTCTTAGCCTAACATCCAGGGACGACTGCCTGCACTTATCTGTTGATACGAACCTTTACCTTTCTCTTCGTTATCGTGATTACAGTTACTATCACACTGATGCTTACGTGTCACTCGATGCGGCTCAAAGATCGCACGTTCGTTTCTCTCTCTTGCAACTCTTTCATTATGTTTCAATAATTGAAGTTGTGCAGCAGATATCTTGCGTGGCGATGGTGCGTTACATTTCGGACACACCCTTAGTGGCGAATACTCTTCTAATGTTTGCAATTCTGCAAAGTCATTATCGCATTTCGGACACTGGTATTCATATAACGGCATTACTATACCTCCAGACTCTTTGAATTTAACCCGGCTCGAGCCGATAGTATCCACTATCGGCTCGGCATTACACCTAGCTGGTCTTAGCCAGATCGGACCCGGGTTCAATAATCGGCGATGGACCTTCTTCTTTGATGTTGATATCTCCATCAAAGATTTCTGTTGGCAGCCATAATGTTGCACATGCATTTGGAATATCAACGATACCACTGATATGTCCTTCAACAGGCGCCGTACCCAAAATCGCATAAGCCTGTTCACCGGTATATCCGTGTAACTTCATATGCTCGATCGCATTGAGACAGGCCTGACGATAGGCAACGTGTGCATCAAGATAATGCTGTTCGCCATCTTCATCGACAGAGATACCTTCAAAGATAAGGTAATTACTGTAACGCGGCTCTAATGGACTAGGCTGGAAGATCGGATTTTTGACGTTATATTTTTTCATACCGCCCTTCACCAGACCAACGCGGATATCCAGGTATCCTGCCATTTCTATCGCGCCACAGAAAGTGATCTCACCGTCACCTTGAGAGAAGTGGATATCACCCATCGACAAACCACCATCTTTCACATAGACCGGGAAGAATACACGTGATCCACGTGACAGGTTCTTGATATCACAGTTACCACCATGCTCACGCGGCGGCACTGTACGCGCCCCTTCTTTAGCAGCAGCTGCTGCTTCTTCGGGTTTCATCCGACCCATTACTGCAGTGCCATCATCAGGCAGCGCAGCCAGTGGCGGCACACGATCTGGATCAGTCGCGACTAATCCACCTTCTCGCTCGTTCCACACATCCAGCAATTCTTTTGATGGCAGGCAGCCGATCAGTCCAGGGTGCATGATTCCAGCAAACTCCACACCGGGTATATGCCTGGATGATGCATATATGCCATGGAAATCCCAACAGGCTTTATTCGCTTCAGGATAGTGTTCTGTTAGAAATCCACCGCCATTCTCTTTCGCAAACAGGCCGGTAAATCCCCACTCAGATTCTTTCAGGACACCGACATCGAGAATATCGACTACCATGAGGTCGCCGGGTTCGGCACCTTCTACACCGATCGGCCCACTAAGATAGTGAACCTGCGTTAGATCGACATCGCGAATATCATTTGCGCTATCGTCATTTTTTATCTGACCACCGGTCCAGTCCAGACATTCAACACGAAATTCATCACCAGGTTTCACCATGGTGACCATAGGAATATCAGGATGCCAGCGATTATGTATTACACCATCCTGCTCATCGGCCGGCTTGGTCACATCAATTTTAATGATTGTATCCACGTTACTTAAACCTCTTATTTGATATTTTCGTTAATACTTAATCAGTGCGTCGTTGATCCATGCGTTGCGAATAACAGGCAAGCCTGTAAATACTCGAGGCAATACTCTACTCATAGTTACTGGATAAATATCCAGTAACACTACGCCAGTCATGCTCACTAATTTATTTTTTTGTGCTGAAACCAGATGTTGAAGGTTTCCGCAACTACATCTCTTTGTGAAAACCAGGGGGTACTGACGCACCCCCTGTTGAAGGTATCGAGATTAAATATCGAAACCGTATGTCAGACCCATAACGATGGTATCGTCGTATTCAGTTGCAGTACGGTCTTCACCTGCTACCGTGTACTGTAGATACATATCTGCACCTGTTGCTGCCACAGGGTGAGACAATGTGATATTCAGGTGACGGAAACCAGAGGTAGACGTTGTTACACAAGCGGTACATGATGCGCCTGTAGAATTACCACTGAGCTTGTCATTATCATCATCACTATATGTGTAATAACCAAGGTCAAACGCCAGGCCAAAATCACTAGGCAGACTAAATGCATAACCGGCTTTCCAGTAGACATCACCCGAGTTACCCCACCAGCCATCGGTCAACAGGTACTGCATTCCAACATAACCGTCGGCGATTGAAACACTGGCTGTTAATTCTGTTAGATCTGAATCATCGACAGAGATGTAGACATACTGAATCAGGCCGATATCATAACCAAATGAATCACCACCACCTGCAAAACCACCGTAGAAGTCATTCTCAAAACCCGTAGATGTATATGGGTCTGTACCAGATGCATCATAGGTATAACCCAGGTTAGAACCCCAGTAACCCAGATAGAAACCACTGTCATGGCTCCAGTCAAATCCGCCCTGTACTGCAGTACCAGAATTCTCTTCAAAAATACCACGTAACAAGTATTTCGAATGCACGCCGATATTACCGCTTAGTTCAGCATTTGCGACTGTAGGCACAGCCATACCACTCAAAGCCAGAGTAGTCGCTATCGCAACCGGTGTAAGTTTTTTGCTAAGTAACATGTTAAATGTCTCCTCATTGTTTTAATAAAAAAGCCGATTAAAAATGCAGCCAGCTAAATGCTGCTTGTTAATTAATTCGATTGAACATCAGAATTTAATTACTTTTACATTTGCATGCTTCGTGCCAATTATTATTTTTATTGTTACAACAGGGACTTACGGATTTTTTAATATTTTTGAAGATATCGTGCAATAAAATAACGCACTATAAGTGAACTGATAACGAATATTATTTATTGAATTGTCTTTTTTTGGTGCAAAGATATTTTTTCTACACAGTCACAGCAATATTGTATTACGTAGTCTCTGTATAGAAAAAACACGGGAAGACCTGGTTCTAGTAGGCTGTTATTGAAATAAACCTTGCCTGGTAATAAACGAAATAATGTCCTGTACACCTTCACCAGCCTTCAGATTACTAAAGATAAACGGCTTGTCGCCACGCATCTTCCTGGCATCTCTATCCATAACTTCGAGTGACGCACCGACATAGGGCGCGAGATCGGTTTTGTTGATTACCAGTAAATCTGATTTGGTTATACCGGGCCCACCTTTCCTCGGAATCTTATCACCGGCAGAGACATCGATAACATAGATCGTCAGGTCTGATAATTCAGGACTAAACGTCGCACTTAAATTATCACCACCACTCTCGACAAATACGATCTCAAGATTCTCAAAACGTTTTTGCAGGCTATCGACTGCAGCCAGGTTCATCGAAGCATCTTCACGTATTGCAGTGTGCGGACAACCACCGGTTTCCACACCGATGATACGGTCAGCTTCCAGTGATTCGTTGCGCGTCAGAAATTCTGCATCTTCCTGGGTATAGATATCATTCGTCACTACCGCTATCTGAAACTGGTCACGCATCTGCCTGCACAAGGCATCAACCAGTGCTGTTTTTCCAGAGCCGACTGGGCCACCGATTCCTACACGCAAAACCTCTTTGTTACTCATTGATACTAATCCTCAAATTTATTAATGGTTTGAATAAGCTCGAACAGTCAAGACCCGGTAACGATGACCGGTTCACTACGACCTGAACAGTCGTGAATACTGTGTTTCATGCAGGGCACTGGCGATTGCCAGCCCGGGGGCCAGTAGACCGATATCGTCATCATCACACTGCAACCCTTTTTCAATGGAGATGGATATCGCCTCGATAGCCATCGACATGATGCGCTGACCGGAGGTCTGCCCCAGTGGCACAAGTTTTATCGCGGCAGCCACCTGGTTCTCACACCAGCTCCATAACAGACCATGTACGGCCTCCAGTCGATCAACAGACCAGTGCTGACAGGCGAATGAAAATACGGTAATGAATGCAAGCCTGTCAGTATCAAGTTCGGGCAGGTCTGCATCAAGACCTTCTAGCAGCCGGCACATTGCCTGCCCCAGGGTACAGTCCTGCTGATACAGTTCAGATGATTCCCTTAACGCATGCACGATTTCGTTCCAGTACTGCACCGTTTCGATATCATCGACCTGCCATGCATCGTACATATGCAGGAACACCGGCACATCAAGCATAGACAGGTTGTTCCTTAACTGTCCCAGTATCCATTCGCTTGCAGACTGCTCATCTGTTACCCAGCCGGCCTCTACCACGTACTCCATTCCCTGCGAGTAACAGAAACTCCCTATAGGTAAGGTCGGGCTAATGAGCTGCCATAGACGTATCGATGACGAATTAAAATTTTTCATGACTACTATTATCAATGAGAATGATCATGGTCGTGCTCGTCGTTATGTTCATGCCTGGCATGTGAATGACCACCATAAGCGCCGCCTTCCGGTTCGAATGGCGCTGACTCAAAACTCACCTCCATGCCAAGCCCTCGCACCATGTCATCCAGCACATGATCATGCTGGTAGCGTACCCAGCCGTCACCGACCTGCAGTGCGACATGCCGGTTACCCAGATGATAACTGACACGGGCCAGCATCCTTGCATCGTCATTGTGCACGGTACTGACGTCTTCTTTTGCAGCTTCTATGCGAACCACAGAACCATCTTCAGCACGCAGACAGTCACCACCTCGCAGAAGATGTCCTCGCGGTAACACCAGACCGACTTCAGTGCCATCAGTTAACTCGGCTTTTAAACGGCTCCTCTGGCGCAACTCAAACGGCAGGGTCAACACCCTTTCTGCCTGTTGCGGCTGCTGCAGAATTTCAAACACTTTTAACATGCAGTAATCTACCCCGTTAAAATAAAAAGTAACGCTGTGCGAGCGGCAATACATCAGCCGGCTCACAGGTTAACAACTCACCGTCAGCGCGTACCTCATAGGTCTGTGAATCAACCTCGATCGCTGGCTGATAATCATTTAACAGCATATCTTTTTTACTGATCTTCCGGGTATTGCTGACAGCGGCCAGCTGTTTATTTAATCCGAGCTGGTTTTTGATATCGGCATCCAGGGCCACTTGCGAGACGAAGGTATAACAGGTCGCTGCGCGCGCACCACCCAATGCGCCAAACATCGGACGGTAATGTACCGGCTGTGGCGTCGGGATAGATGCATTTGGATCTCCCATAGGAGCTGCAACGATGAAACCGCCTTTGATGATGAGCGAAGGTTTTGCACCAAAAAACGCCGGTTTCCATAACACGAGATCTGCCAGCTTGCCAGTCGCTACCGAACCAACATGCTCAGCGATACCATGAGTGATCGCTGGATTGATGGTGTACTTGGCGACATAACGTTTTGCCCGGTGGTTGTCGTTACGCTCAGAATCTTCCGGCAGAGCGCCGCGCTGCACTTTCATCTTATGCGCCGTCTGCCAGGTACGGATGATAACCTCACCGACGCGGCCCATCGCCTGTGAATCTGAAGCGATCATTGAAAAGGCACCGAGGTCATGCAGGATATCTTCAGCCGCGATGGTCTCACGACGGATACGTGATTCAGCAAAGGCGACATCTTCCGCAATGTTAGGATCAAGGTGATGACATACCATCAGCATGTCCAGATGCTCATCGACGGTATTTATGGTGTATGGCCTGGTCGGGTTCGTGCTCGATGGTAATACATTCGATTCACCACATGCTTTTATGATATCGGGTGCATGACCACCACCGGCTCCTTCAGTATGGTAGGTATGAATGACACGGCCTTTGAACGCAGCCAGTGTATCTTCGACGAATCCCGATTCATTCAAGGTGTCGGTATGTATCGCTACCTGCACGTCGAATTTATCCGCCACCGTCAGACAGTTATCGATAGACGCGGGCGTTGTCCCCCAGTCCTCATGCAATTTCAGTCCCATGGTGCCTGCAAGCAGTTGTTCTTCCAGCGCTTCCGGCAAACTGGCATTGCCTTTACCGAGAAAGCCAAAGTTCATCGGCAGTTCATCGGCAGCCTGTAACATACGATGGATATTCCATGGCCCCGGGGTACATGTAGTAGCATTGGTACCGGTTGCCGGTCCGGTACCGCCACCCACCATAGTGGTAACACCTGACATCAATGCCTCTTCGACCTGCTGCGGACAGATAAAGTGAATATGCGCATCGATACCGCCAGCGGTCAGTATCTGGCCTTCACCGGCAATCGCTTCAGTACCCGGACCGATCACGATATCAACACCCGGCTGCACATCAGGATTACCGGCTTTACCGATACCGACGATACGGCCATTTTTGATTCCGATATCAGCTTTGACGATACCCCAGTGATCGAGGATCAATGCATTGGTGATCACGGTATCGACGACATCCTTTGCTGTTCTCTGGCTCTGCCCCATGCCGTCGCGTATAACCTTACCGCCGCCGAACTTTACTTCATCACCATAGATGGTTTTATCCTCTTCGACTTCTATGACTAATTCCGTATCACCAAGACGAACCCGGTCACCCGTGGTCGGTCCGTACATTTCGGCATAGGCCTGTTTACTGATGCGTGCCATTGTTTTTCTCCCAACCTTTAGAGTTGTCCCATTATCTTTGCGTTAAACCCGTATATCTTTTTATCACCGGCATATTCGACCAGCTCGACTTCGCGTTCCTGACCGGGCTCAAAACGGGTCGCCGTTCCTGCCGGTATGTTCAACCGGTAACCACGAGTCACTTCACGATCGAACGTCAATGCTGTATTGGTTTCATAAAAGTGATAATGCGAACCTACCTGTATAGGTCGGTCACCGGCATTAGACACCGTAACCTTCAGCGTCGCCCTGCCCGAATTTATTTCGATATCACCATCATCTATAAAATATTCACCTGGTTTCATCATCTTCTCCTGCAGGGTCTATGCGATAGGGTTATGTACCGTTACCAGCTTGGTACCATCCGGGAATGTCGCTTCGATCTGTACCTCATGAATCATCTCAGCAATACCATCCATGACATCTTCACGTGTTAACAGCGTGGTACCATAACTCATCAGTTCGGCCACACTTTTGCCATCACGTGCACCTTCCATGACCGCGCCGGATATCAATGCGATCGCTTCAGGGTAATTGAGTTTTACGCCACGAGCTTTACGTTGCTCTGCCAGCATCGCGGCGGTGAACAATAACAACTTGTCTTTTTCTCTCGGCGTTAATTCCATCGTTTTCTCCTGTAATATTTTTCTTTCATATCTCTGTATTCATTCTTTTATGTTCAGACTTATATTCTCAATAGATGATTACGTCGACCAGATTCTCGGTTCACATGCGAGCCGACCCAGTAATATTTTTCGCAACGTTTTCCACACCTCTATAAAGGCAAACCGGACATGCTCACCCTGATGACTCAACGCCCTGCAGACCAGTACATCATTGATCAGGCTGACACTGATCAGGCCCTGCTTGATCTCCGGCAGGTTTGCTCGTACCTGATCCAGCATCTCTTTATTGACATTAACTGCAAGCATGGTTCCACTGACCGTATAACCTTGCATGCCCCACTGCGCAGACAACACATCATCATTACCTGCCAGTCGCGCACGATCCAGTATCAGTGGTTTTTTATTACGCCAGATCTCGAATGACTGTCGCGCACTTCCCGTGGTAAACAGTTCATTACCCGCCGGTCGGCCGAGGCATAATATCTCCCAGCCGATGAATGAGGCATCCTGTTCCAGCTGCACGATGGTCTGCAATTTTACTTCACAGCCTGAAAACAGAATGGTTTCCTGTGGCAACCATTCGAGCGTCGATTTTTCTTTAACGAGCAGGGTTTGTTTCAACTGCGCCTGGCTGCCAGCACTGCGATAAAACTTGCCGGCGGCCGGTGTCGTGATCAGTGAATGACCAGAGCGATTTACTTCGACATCCAGTGTCAGCTGATCACCGCCAACG
>Ga0316193_10004758_pt1 | contig 10029 bp, 4 predicted proteins | sample MerIslsedime2_MG_FD_207735 | JGI IMG/M metagenome (GOLD analysis project Ga0316193, IMG submission 207735) | Coastal sediment microbial communities from Maine, United States - Merrow Island sediment 2 | ecosystem: Environmental > Aquatic > Marine > Coastal > Sediment | place: USA: Maine...
AGGCCTGCGTATATTCCTTGTATTTTTGGGTACCGAATACCGGTGCGGGACCATCCGGGTCGTCGACATCGTAATTGCCGTATTTTTTAGCGTAGCCGGTACCGGCCGGTCCCCAGCCCCAGATGGCACCCTGGATTTTTCCGGCTTCAGTCTGCATGATCGAACGATACTGAGCATACACCCATTCCTTGTGACATTGACCGCAGATTTTTTCGTTGACCCAGACCGAGGCAGAGTGGAGCACAAAGGTATCTAAGGCGCTTCCCGCCGGCGCTGCTGAATGCGCTTTAGCGGCATCCTTTTCTTCACTCGGATCACCGCCGTGACATACCACGCAGCCATTGGGATCCCCCAATTTGTTCCCCATACCGTAGATCTGCTTGGCCATTTCGGAATTGTGTGCCCGTATCGGTTCGATACCGGCATGGCACTTGCCGGCCGCCAGACAACCGGTGTCGGGGGCGGGATACCCGCTGGGATCCATTTCAGGCAGTGGGCCCTTAGCGATGGATGGCGCGGGCGAAAAGATGAGTAACAGCGCGGCAAAAACAAGTATAAACCGGACTTTTTTAATCCAACCTTTGCGGCCCATCCTGTCCTCCTCGTGGATCATCAGTTAAAAGATAGATTCACTATCATTTATTTTAGCAAATAGCCCTTCTCGAGCGCTATGCGGGGACATTTCTTGAGGATAAAGGTCCGGTATGTTTCTAGATAATATATAGTCAAATTTTAAAATCATAAATCCGTTTAGCGGTCAAGGTAAAATCCAGGGAATTGATCATTCGTTTAAACCCGTAAGCATAAAAATTCTCAAATCCTCAGCTTGATCCGTTCATACGGCCAGTTTGGCTGCGTAAGCTGCCCCTCAAGAGTGGAAAGCGAATCAGCCCTTGACTGTGAGCGGTCTTTAATATTACGTTTTTGTAAATTTACCGGGTGATGTTTTACATTTATGTATGATTTTCGGGTAGATTGTTTTAAAACTGATGCATGGGCCTATATTTTACGGGCCTTTGCGCGCTTTTCCTATTCTGGCATGCTCATTGCTCATATTTAAGGATGAAATTTATGGGTTTCTTAAAATTCGTTGTATTTACGGCTATGATATTTTGATTTTCGGATTAATAGTTGATTTATATCAATTTTTTGTTTTTCATATTGGTTTTATATGATATAAGCAACCGACATTTTGACGCAGCGATTTTTCGGAAGGGGGATTTAAGACAAACTTAAAAAAGAGGGAAATCCAAAATCTTATTATTCGCGCTAGGGGTTAAGATTATTAAGGTATGGGTTGGTATTATGTTTCACTAATTTTTCATCCCGGTCCAAGATTCGGGAACCCTTCCAATATGATGCCCCGTATGTTTGTTAGCAGGCCGCAGGACTGATCCATTCAATCATTTACGGCTTGCTAAACGACTCCGATAAACTTCCATAAAAATTCCGGCTATGAATTTCTTTACGATCATAACTTGCAGCTCATCCTGCCTGAAGCGATAACCAGTCTGATCGAATTACCACTACTGCAGTTTACCGTTTCCATCGCGATGGAGGTTGCACCCTTGTCAGTTGTCGTCGGGCAGGAGTATTTTCTGAAAATTAATACCTGAATTTTGCATGCAAAATTCAGGGAATACCAAAGAGGGAGATCAATTGCCATGTGCCGCTTATTTGCCATCACCAGTCAGGAGCCGTTATCACCGATGGTCGCCCTGAAAGCGCTCGATGTTATGCGCGAGGGTCATGATTGTTCGGGGGTCGGGATTTTTTTGCGTGATCTTGCCGGTCCCTTTGAGGAGATAAAAGATGCGCCGATTTTATCGGGAATTTTCAGCGATAAGGGGTTAAAGCGCCTGGACACATTTATGATGGATATCGGCTTCATGACCAAATATAAAATCTCGGTCAAATTGCCCAAGATTCCCCCGCCCGGTGTTCCCAAACGGGATGTATATCTGATTCGGGCCTATGAATACCCGGAAGAGTGGGAGGATCTCAGTCAAGCGGAGCTGTATGAACAGCTTCTTAAAATTCGGCTTCAGCTACGGGCCATGGGGGAGGACAAAAACGACATGATCGTTTTTTCTTTCTGGCCGGATGTGATTATGATCAAGGAAATCGGGGACCCCATGCTGGTTGCCGAGCATTTGAACCTGGACCGCAAAGAACTTTTTGCCAGGGTGATCATGGCCCAGGGGCGGCAGAACACCAACTACGCCATCACCCTGTATGCTTGTCACCCGTTTTTCATTCAGGGATATTCAACCATGACCAACGGCGAAAATACGGCCTTCGTTCCGATTCGCTCGTTTTTGGAGTCGAGGGGATTCCCGGGATATACCGGCTACCAGTCGGATTCAGAGGTTTTTACCCATATCCTGCATTATGCGGTTTCCAAGCTCGGCCTGAGCCTAGAAACCTATAAACATATTATCACGCCGCTTCAGGACGCTGATCTGATCGATCATCCCAGTGGCCATTTTTTAAAGAACCTGAAGCAAACCTGCCGGCCGTTGATTATCGATGGGCCCAACTGCGTCATCGGCTGTCTGCCGGACCACAGCGTGTTTATGGTGCAGGATCGTAAGAAGCTGCGACCCGGAGTTGTCGGTGGAAAGCCCGGTGTTTATGCCTTTTCTTCAGAAATCTGCGGTCTGGACGCCGCCATTCCAAACCGGGATAAAAGCAAGGATTTTCAACCCATGCATCTGGATACGGCCTTTGTCGGTCCGGGGCGTCAGGAGGTTACCTTATGGAACCAGAAAGACCCATTACCCCTTCCACACTGAGCGTTAAAGACTTACCGTGGCAGGTTTTATGGGATAAAGAAAAATGTGCCCTTTGCGGCAAATGCACTGCAATATGCCCGGTAAACGCCATTGAACTGGGGGTATTTCGCAAGCGGCTGCTCGAACCCCCGACGGATCTGGCGCAGGCTCCTGCCATGGCATATAAAAGTTATTACGGCATCCGCCAAAAAACAGACCCGGCCTACCGATGTATCGGTTGTGCCATGTGCACCATGGTTTGCCCCAATGACTGCATCGTGCCCTGCCGAAGTGATGAAGCCGATAAACTCAAATTTCATGTTGACCAGGGCGGCCAGCCCCGCAGAAGGGGCGGACGGCGCAATGTGGCGGGTGGTATTCTCGATCGCCTGAAATTCATCCGGATCTCGATGTTAACTGACCCGGCACTGGATGCCGGTCGCCATGAGTTCGAACTGCGCACTCTGCTGGGACGGGTTTTGCCGCCCGAAGACAATCTGAAATTTTTAAGCCTAAACGGCTGGATTCCACCGGTTCGCGAAATCTATCCGTTGATCATCGGCGCCATGTCTTTCGGGGCCCTGTCACCCAACATGTGGGAAGGATTGCAGATGGGTGTGGCCTATTTAAATGAAGAACTGGGTATGCCGGTACGGATCTGTACCGGTGAGGGTGGATGCCCGCCGCGGCTGTTGCGATCCCGGTTTTTAAAATATGTCATCCTGCAAATCGCCAGCGGCTATTTTGGCTGGGATGAGATTATTCACGCCATCCCGCACATGAAAGAAGACCCCTGCGCTATTGAGATCAAGTATGGGCAGGGTGCCAAACCCGGAGACGGCGGGCTGCTGATGTGGTACAAGGTCAATAAGCTGATTGCCGCCATCCGGGGCGTGCCCACCGGCATCAACCTGCCGAGTCCGCCCACCCACCAGACCAAGTATTCGATTGAAGAATCGGTCGCCAAGATGATCCAATCGATGTATATGGCCTGGGGGTTCCGGGTGCCGGTATATCCGAAAATATCCGGCACCTCGACAGCCATGGCGGTTTTAAACAACCTGACCCGCAACCCCTATGCCGCCGGGCTGGCCATTGACGGTGAGGACGGCGGGACGGGTGCCGCCTATAATGTTTCCATGAACCATATGGGGCACCCCATCGCCAGCAATATTCGTGATGGGTACCTGACCCTGGTAAAGCTGGGCATGCAAAACCAGGTGCCGTTGTTTGCCGGTGGCGGCGTGGGTAAAAACGGCAACCTGGCGGCCAATGCCGCCGCGCTTTACATGTTGGGGGCCAGCGGGGTGCAAATCGGCAAGTATGTCATGCAGGCCGCCGCCGGGTGCCTGGGTTCTGAATCCGACCGCTGCAATATTTGCAACATCGGCCTTTGTCCCAAAGGAATTACCTCTCAGGACCCGCGCCTGTATCGGCGGCTTGATGCCGAAAAGGTGGCCCAGCGGGTGGTCGATCTTTATCTAAGTTTTGACACTGAATTGAAAAAAATCGTGGCGCCGCTGGGGCGATCCACATCATTGCCCATTGGCATGTCCGACGCGCTGGGCATCGATGATCCCGCTGTGGCCGAACGGTTGAAGATTAAGTACGTTGTTTAATTTGTTTGATGGGTTCCATTGGTTAAGGTCAGGAATCTGGATCGTATTTAAACCAATCAAACCAATAAAACCAATAGAACCAATTTAACAAAGTGTCTTTTGGAGACCATAAATGGATAACCAAGCCTCTGTTAACAACAAACCACCCCGGGTGATTTCAGGAGCATTCAGCGGAAACCGGGTGGAATCAAGGGTTCTGGAAGAGCAGATTCAAGAAGCTGTGGCGCAGGGTGAGCGCTCGATAGAGGTCAGTGCCCTCGGTCAGCATGGTATCGGCGGCCGGCTCTGGCGCAGCGGAAATGAAGCGGTTCATGTCAAGATAACCGGTCAAACCGGACAGCGGGTGGGCTCCATGGGCTTTCCCAACACCTTTATCGAAGTCCTGGGCCCGGCCTCCGATGATGTCGGCTGGCTCAATGCCGGTGCCGAGATCGTCATTCATGGCAATGCGGGCAACGGCTGCGCCAATGCCATGGCGCAGGGCAAAATTTTTATTGCCGGCAACATCGGTGCCCGCGGCATGACCATGACCAAGCATAATCCGCGTTTTGCACCGCCCGAACTCTGGGTGCTGGGTTCTGCCGGTGATTACTTCGGTGAGTTTATGGCCGGTGGAATCGCCGTGATTTGCGGGCACGAGCCCCAAAACCCGCAAAACGTCCTGGGCTATCGGCCCTTTGTCGGAATGGTTGGCGGGAAGGTTTTCTTCCGGGGACCGCATAGTAGCTACAGCCAGCCCGATGCCAAACTGATTCCGATTAAAGACGATGACTGGAACTGGCTGACAGAGAATTTAAACGCTTTCCTGCAGCAAATTGATCGATCCGAGCTCATAAAAACGTTTTCCGATAAAAAGCAGTGGCAGCTTCTGGCGGCCCGCACACCCCAGGAAAAAGTCTCCAGCCCGATGCGATCCATGCATTCTTTTCGAGCGGAGACCTGGGACAAGGAACTGGGACAGGGCGGCTTAATCGGCGATCTTACCCATCTGGATCGGACGCCGATTGCCTTGATTACCAACAGCTTCCTGCGGCGATTTGTTCCGGTCTGGGAGAACCGCAAATATGCTGCACCCTGTGAAGCGACCTGTCCCACCGGCATTCCCGTGCAGGAAAGATGGCGCCTGATTCGTGAAGGCCGCGTGGATGAAGCGGTGGATCTGGCGCTGGGTTATACGCCCTTTCCGGCATCGGTGTGCGGATATTTGTGCCCCAACCTGTGCATGCAGTCCTGCACGCGGCAAATTTCAGCAATGGCACCGGTGGACGTCACCCAGCTGGGCCAGGCGAGCCTCGAGGCCAAACTGCCCGATCTTCCACCGCAAAGCGATAAAAAAATCGCAATCATCGGCGGGGGGCCGGCCGGGATATCGGTTGCCTGGCAGTTGCGCCAGCAGGCGCATCAGGTCACGATTTACGAGGTGGCAAAGGCACTCGGCGGGAAGATAACGCAGGTGATTCCGCAGAGCCGCATTCCCCAAAAAGTGATTACCAAAGAAATGCAACGGATCAAAGAGGTGATTCCCCAGGTAAGCCTTCGACAGCCCCTGGGCCAAAAAGACATCATCCAGCTCAAAGCGGATTTTGATTTTGTCGTTATTGCCACCGGCGCCCAGAAACCCAGAAACCTGCCGATTCCAGGCAATGAAAGAACCATCGCATCGCTTGATTTTCTGAAGGCAGCCAAAAAAAACAAAACCAAAGTGGGCAAAAATGTGGTCATTATCGGCGCCGGCAATGTCGGTTGCGATGCGGCTGCCGAAGCACACCGTCTGGGAGCCCGCAAAATCACCCTGCTGGATATTCAGGAACCGGCATCTTTCGGCAAAGAAAGAGATGCTGCCGAGGCGGTGGGGGCCGAATTTATCTGGCCGGTATTTACCCGGGAAATTACCGCATCCGGGGTGAAACTGACCACGGGGGAAGAGGTGCCTGCGGATACGGTGATTGTTTCGATTGGCGATGTGCCGGATCTCGAGTTTATTCCCGAAACGGTCACAACCGAAAACGGGTTTGTAAAGGTCGATGACAATTATCAGACCTCAGACCCCCAGATCTTTGCCATCGGTGATGTGGTCAAGCCGGGGTTGCTGACCGAAGCCATTGGTTCCGGCCGGGTTGTTGCCCGAACGATTTGCGATATTTTAGAGGGCAAAAGACCGGCTTTCGAAAAGCGCTCCATGATCGATCGCCGGCGGGTGACACTGGAATATTTTGATCCCCGTATTACCGAATTTGCCGATCTGGATCATTGCGGGTCTCAATGCTCATCCTGCGGTGCCTGCCGGGACTGCGGCATCTGTGTTTCTGTTTGCCCGCAGTCGGCCATCAGCAGAAAAGACCTGGAAGGTAACGATTATGAATATGTTGTCGATGAAAACCTGTGCATCGGATGTGGCTTCTGTGCCGGCGCCTGTCCCTGCGGCGTGTGGGATCTAGTCGAAAACACACCTATTGAGTAGTTTAGATTAGTTTAATTGGTTAGATTGGTTTTATTGGTTAAATGGCTTGAGTTTAAGAGCCGTATGCCCTAAACCAATTGAACCAATTAAACAAATAAAACCAATAAAACAAAATCTTTTTTTTTATGGACGCATTACTCGCCTTAGAAGACGGCCGCACCTTTGCCTGCCGATCCTTTACCGGACCGGGGGAAGCCATGGGTGAGGTGGTATTTAACACCAGTATGACCGGATACCAGGAGGTTCTTACCGACCCGTCTTACCGCGGCCAAATGGTGGTCATGACCTATCCGCTGATTGGAAACTACGGCGTCAATCCTGAGGACATTGAGTCCGACCGCATTCAGGTCGCGGCCTTTATCGTTAAAGAGTATCAGGCCTATCCCAGTAATTTTCGATCGACGGCAACCCTGGCCGATTACCTGGTAGACAATGGCATACTGGGTGTTGAACACCTGGATACCCGGGCCATCACACGGCATATCCGAAATGCCGGCGCCATGCGGGCGATTATTTCCACTAAGGATTTAACACCGGCCGCTCTGATAAAAAGGGCCAATGAAATTCCCAAAATGACGGGTTTAAATCTGGCTGAAGTGGTGACGACCCCGCATCCATTTTACTGGGAGAATGGTAAACCGGAAATTATTCATGCCGACAGCCGCCCGCTGGACAAAATGATCTGGCGCCATCGTGGCCCAAAACGTTCGGTGATCGCATTTGATTTTGGCATCAAATTTAACATACTGAGACAACTGGAAAAGGCCGGTTTTGAGCTGGTGGTGGTTCCGGCTGCCACCACCGCCGACACCATTGAGGCCATGGCACCGGACGGCATTTTTCTTTCAAACGGACCGGGTGATCCCGAGCCGGTTGCCGATGCAGTTGAAACCATTCGAGCGCTATTGGACTACCGCCCCATATTCGGTATTTGCCTGGGGCACCAGCTCCTCGGGCTGGCGTTGGGTGCCAAAACTTTTAAGTTGAAATTCGGCCATCGGGGTGCTAATCAACCGGTCAAAAATTTTCGATCCGGGAAGGTCGAAATTACCTCCCAAAACCATGGATTTGCCGTTGATACGGAATCTCTCCAGGGAAATGACGTTGAAATTACCCACATAAACCTAAATGACAATACCCTGGAGGGCTTCCGGCACCGCAAATACCCGATATTTTCGGTGCAATACCATCCTGAAGCATCTCCAGGTCCGCACGATGCACGCTATCTTTTTGATGAGTTTAGAGAACTAATGCGATAATGCATTAGGGATCGTCTCCGGCTACGGCGGAGACTAGAGGAGCGGCCCGTTGGGCCTCGAGGAGCGTTCCTTCGGAACTCTAGGTTTGAGGCAGGCTTGTAAACCTAAAGCGAAGCGCTCCTCAAACGAAGTGATCCTACAGCGTAGCGCTCCTCTATCTGCGAACAAAGTGAGCATTTATGCCCAAACGTACAGACATTCATCGGATTTTAATCATCGGTGCCGGCCCGATCATCATCAGCCAGGCTTGTGAATTCGATTATTCCGGCACCCAGGCGTGTAAAGCCTTGAAGGAAGAAGGTTTCGAGGTCATCCTGGTAAACTCCAATCCTGCCACCATCATGACCGATCCGGAGACGGCGGATCGAACCTATATCGAGCCGGTCACCCCCGAAGCCGTGGCGATGATAATAGAACGCGAGAAGCCGGATGCCTTGCTGCCGACTCTTGGCGGGCAAACCGGCCTGAATACGGCCATTGAAGTCGCCCAGGCCGGGGTTCTGGATAAGTTCAAAGTAGAGATGATCGGTGCCTCCACTCTCGCCATAAAAAAGGCAGAAGACCGCGACCTGTTCCGAAAGGCCATGACCAACATCGGGCTGCGGATTCCCAACAGCGGGATCGCCCGAAACATGGGAGAAGTCCGCAAAATTGCCGATGATATCGGATTTCCCATCATTGTGCGCCCCAGTTTTACCCTTGGGGGGACCGGCGGCGGCGTGGCCTATAATTCCGATGATCTTTACAAACTGTCCCGGGCCGGTCTGGACGCCAGTCTGATCGGGCAGGTGATGCTGGAAGAATCGGTGATGGGCTGGAAAGAATACGAACTGGAGGTCATGCGGGACAAACAGGACAATGTGGTGATCATCTGTTCCATCGAAAACATGGATCCCATGGGCATCCACACCGGAGACAGCATCACGGTGGCCCCGGCTCAAACCCTGAGTGATAAAGAATACCAGCTGATGCGCAATGCGTCCATTGCCATCATGCGGGAAATCGGCGTGGACACCGGCGGATCCAATGTTCAATTTGCGGTCAATCCCGCCAATGGCGAGATGGTGGTGATTGAAATGAATCCCCGGGTGTCGCGCAGCTCCGCTCTGGCTTCCAAAGCCACTGGATTTCCGATTGCCAAAATTGCGGCCAAACTGGCGGTCGGCTATACGCTTGATGAGATTTCCAACGACATTACCGGCGAGACCCTGGCCTCATTTGAGCCGACGCTGGATTATTGTGTGGTCAAGGTACCGCGCTGGACATTTGAAAAATTTCCTGAAACCCCCGACTTTTTGACGACCGCGATGAAATCGGTTGGCGAAACCATGGCCATCGGCCGGACCTTTAAAGAAGCCCTGCAAAAGGGCCTGCGCTCTCTTGAAATCGGCCGTTTTGGCCTGGGGGCGGACGGCAAAGACCTGTCCGATGATTCGAAGATGAAAAACGGGTTGCCGCCCCGATCGGAAATCGAGCAGAAGCTGGCGTCTCCCAATTCTCAACGCATATTTTACCTGCGGTATGCCCTTTTAATGGGGATGACGATTGAAACGATTCATAAATTATGCGGAATCGATCCCTGGTTCATCCAGCAGCTCGCGCAAATTGTGGCCCTTGAATGTGAAATTCAAACAACCGGCACGCCAATATCGGATGCGCACTTAAAGCAGGCCAAGGAATGGGGCTTTTCAGACGTTCAGCTGGCACATTTAACTGCTGTGGAAGAAGCCGACATCAAAAAACGGCGTACCGAAATGGGGCTGAAACCGGTGTATAAGCTGGTGGATACCTGTGCGGCTGAATTTAAGGCGGCAACCCCTTATTATTATTCAACCTACGAAGAGGAAAATGAAGCCCGGGTTTCAAATCGTAAAAAGGTGATGATTCTCGGGGGCGGTCCCAACCGTATCGGCCAG
>Ga0316193_10004761_pt1 | contig 10026 bp, 9 predicted proteins | sample MerIslsedime2_MG_FD_207735 | JGI IMG/M metagenome (GOLD analysis project Ga0316193, IMG submission 207735) | Coastal sediment microbial communities from Maine, United States - Merrow Island sediment 2 | ecosystem: Environmental > Aquatic > Marine > Coastal > Sediment | place: USA: Maine...
CGGGCCCGCACTGGTCGCCGATGCGGAGCTTCGCCCGAGCGCGCCTGTTTCGCTCCCCGAAGGGCGCTGTGCCGACAGCCGGCGCAACGCGATTTTTCGATCACCTCAGCGCCCCGACTCCTCGCGGCCCCTGCGGGTCATCGTCACCAGCGAGCGGGACCCGGGCCTCTCTTCTCTGGTTCTATTTGCGCCGGACGGGACGCGCCTCAGGCCCGAGCAGCATCTGCTCGATGGACCTCCCTACAGCCGATGGGTCGAGGTTCCCCAGCCGGCAGCCGGTCGCTGGACCGCCGTCTTTGCCGATGGCGATCTAGTGCGCGCCTGCGAGACCATCAGCGTCGCGAAGCATCCCGCGCCACCGGCGAAACGAAGCGCTGCGGGCCCAGCCTGGGAACCGAGCTGGCGCTGGGAACGCGATACCGAGAACTTCTTCGCCGCCTTCGTCGAACAGCTTTTTAGGGAGCCGAGCGGCGACGACGTCACCTGGACTCGACTCCAAGAGCTGATCGGCGAGCGTGAGCGCAACCTGCTGTACGACCATCGCTCGGTTGACGAGGATGCGAGCCTCGATCTCGAACCCGACTGCGCCGACCTGCCCTACTTCTTGCGGGCGTACTTCGCCTGGAAGCTCCGGCTGCCGTTCGTGTACCGGGAGTGTACGCGCGGCCGCAAAGACACTGCGCCTCTTTGCGAGCCCACGGTGCTCAGCAACTTGGATTCCGTGCCGGACGGCGATGATGTCGGCGCGTTTCGGAGGTTCGTGCGACGAATGGCAGGCACCGTTCATTCGTCGAGCCCGCGCACCCTCCCCGATGACGATCAGACCGACCTCTACCCGCTGCGCTTGAGCCGGCAAGCCTTGCGCCCGGGAACCGTGTTCGCCGACCCCTACGGGCACGTGCTGGTGGTCGCGCGTTGGAAGCCCCAAGGCGTCAGCGACTACGGAGTCTTGATCGGCGCCGACGCCCAACCCGACGGCACGGTCGGCCGCCGGCGATTCTGGCGGGGTTCGTTCCTGTTCACGCCGAAGACGGAGCTCGTAGGCGCGGGCTTCAAGGGATGGCGGCCGGTCCGCTACCAGCCAAGCCCGGCCGCTGACGCTGGCACTGACGCTGGCACTGGCACTGGCACTGGCACTGGCACTGGCACTGGCACTGGCACTGGCGCTGGCACTGGTACTGACGCTGACGCTGGCACTGACACTGACACTGGCGCTGACACCTCCGCCCCGCCCCTGCCTTGGAGGATCATGAGCAATGATCAGCTGCGCCGAGCCGGCGGTATTCGGGCCTGGTCCGAGGCGCAATACGAAGGGAGCGGCGACGAGTTCTACGCCGCCGTCGAGGGCATGATCAACCCGCGCGCCCTCGACCCGGTGCGCATGCAAACCAGCCTGGTCGACGCCCTCGAGGAGTCGGTTCAACGCCGGCTTAGCTCGGTCCAAAACGGTGAAGACTTCATGAAGGCCGAGCGCTACGCGCCAATCGACATGCCGCGTGGCGCGGCCCTATTTCTGACCACCGGCCCTTGGGAGGACTACTCCACGCCCTCCCGCGACATGCGCCTGCTGATCAGCATCGACGCCGTGGTGTCGTTTCCCGACACCGTCGCGGCGCACCCCGAGCGTTTTGGAATCCGGGAAACGGATCGGGACGAGGCGGTGCGGCAGGTTCGCGACGCACTTCAGTCAGAGCTCGAAAAGCGTTCATTCGAGTACACCCGCTCCGACGCAAGCGCCTGGAAGCTCACCTTGGCCGACCTCGTCGCCCGAAGCGCGGCGCTGGAGGTCGCGTACAACCCCAACGACTGCGCGGAGCTCCGCTGGGGCGCACCGGAAGGCTCCGAAGAACGGACAACGTGCAAACGGCGTGCATCGCAGGCACAGCAATCAAGGATGCAGACCTACCGAAAGTGGTTCGCCAAGCGCGAGCGGCCCGGGTAGCGACGGCGTCAACGTCACCCCGCCTCCCAACACAGGCGGCAGCGCGAGCCCGAAGGGCGAAGCCCGGCGCAAAGCGCCTCCAAGCCTAAGGGAAGCGCCAGGCGCGGCAGGGAGGATTAGGGGTGGGCGTGCGGTGTAACTAAACCTAACCACGCAACCAACTCACGCCCCGATCTCAACGCCACTGCTGCGCGTTTTCGTCGACCTCGTATCCGTCGATCGCCCTCGGCTTCGGCCCGCTGATCGGGACTCCCCGCGGACCGTCCGGGTCCTTGGCCGTGCCTCCCTCGATGGGCTTCGAGGTCGGCGCTTGAATTGGCTTGCCCGATGGCGCTACCTCGGGTCTCTTCGGCAGGGGCGCCTTTACGTTCTTGAGGCTGGGCTCGGGCACGGCTGGGTCGGATTCGACGACGACCGTCTCGGATTTCTCGGGGTCGTCCAAAGGCTTCAGGACGACGGTGCCGATTCGTTCTCGAACGCAGTTGAGGGCCGCTGCAGATAGCCCCGCGCCGTTGGCGGTCGGCTCGATGCACATTCCGGTCGGGCGAACGATGGCGCTGACGCTGATTCGAATCGTCGTCGGGCGGCTGGCGACGAAGTCCCGAACGCAGCTCATGGGCACACCCACCGCAGCGTTGAGCTCGGCTCCCATGTCCCGTTCCTCCGTTTCGACCCTCGTCGTCCCGACCACGATGCGTTCGGGCTCGCTCGACTCGGGTGGCTCGCGCGTCAGGACCGACAGTTTCGGAGGCTCCGCTGCGGACGCAGAGCCCGGCGGTCGATCGACACTTTGACGCGCCCCGCGAACCGGCTTCTCCCGGCTCTGGCAGCCGAAGAGCAACATCGCGACGGCGCAGACAGCCCATGCCCGAATCATGGCCGCATCCTAGCCCGCAATGCCGGGCGTGGGTACTTCATGCACTCGGCAGCGACTAGCGGCGCCAGGCCACGCCAAGCGCGCCACCCCAGTACTGGTCGAGCGCGCCGCCCGCCACGTACGGCGGGTCGGGTGGCACGGGGTTCAGGTCGAAGCCGTAGCGGCGGTAGTCCCCGCTGAGCCGAATTTCGAAGCCCTTCGGAAGCGCGAAGCCGAGCATCAGCAGAGCGTCCATGCCGTTGGCCTTGGCCTCCGGGAACCAGAGGTTGGTGCCGATCCCTCCGACCGAGAACACGCCCCGGAAGGAGATGTTTGTAGCCAGGATGAAGATCTCTTTCTTCCCGACGGCAACCCTGAAGCCTGCGCCGAGTCGGACGAACTCGTATTTCACGCTTGGGATGCCCGCCGTGTTGTCTTCACCCGGCACCGGTGGGCCCGACAGGCCGAAGCCGAAATTGTGCACGCCGTAGCCGAGGACGACCGATGGCTCCCAGCGCCCCTTCGGGTATCTCCAGCGCAGGCCGATGAGGAACTGCTGAGAGTCGGTCGGGAAGGTCTGGCCATCGGCACGCGTCGAGTCTATGTTGAACAAGCGCTCCCACTCGAAGTCGACCCCGAACTGCGCGCCCACGCCTGCCGTGAAATGCGCGCCCGGGTAGTACTGGAACTTGATGCCCACCCCGGGACCGACGTTGAGCGTGTAGTCGCGCAAATCGCCGCGAAGGTCCTCGTTGTAGCGGAAGGTTCGATGCACCACCCGGAAGTCGAGCTCGATGTCCACGGCAGCCGGCCGCTCCCCCTTCGCGCGCTTCTTCTTCGTCTTCTTAGGCTCGTCCTCTTCCTTGGTCTTCGCCGGAGCCGCCGGCGCCGGCGCCGGGGTCGCGGCGGCAATGGGCGCTGCCACCACCGCACCGGGACCCTTCACGCCGAGGTTCTTGATGTCTTTACGGAAGTCGGAGCCGATGTTCGTTTGGACGGACTTTGCGAGGGCCGACGCGGTGCTGGCGTCATAGTAGTGCTGACTGATCACGTTCGCGCTGTCGCCGTCGGTCAGCCGGACGTACGCAGACCAGACTCCATCTTCGTGCAGAACGTCACCGTCGATGAGCCCGCTCACAGCGAGGGCGGAAGCCGGAGCAACGTGCCCGCCCTCGGACTTGAGATCGGCACCCAGACTCTTGGCCTCGGCGGTGAACTTCTTGTTCGGAAAGAGCTCGACCGAACCTGAGCGCAGCCCGCGCACCGCAGCACCCCGTATTTTCGCTGCCTGCGCCCCGGCGAAGGGGCGGATCACCAGCCGTGGTTTGGTCGGCGCTGGCGTCTCAGGCTTCCCCTTGGAAGTCTCTGCGGCCACGCCTGCGAGCGGCATCCGTCCGGTCTTGAGAAGTTGGGCGACGATGCGATTGGATAGGCGCGTCATGCTCGAAGAGGTGACGCGGAATTTCTCGACCCGCTGCCCCTTTGCGCTACGCACTTCAGCGTCAGCGACCCAGCGACCCTCGACGCGCCGAATGCGCGCCCGGACGAGCGCGCCGGCTTGGAGCTTGGCCGCCTGCTTGGCGTATCCCTTGGTGCTCTTCACCACGGAGCTGACCCGTTTGAGTGAAACCAGCTCGACTTCGGCGGCGTCCAGTCCCTTCTGGACATTCTGTCGGACCTTGGCTGCCTGCGGCCCCTGGAACGGCAGCAAAGCAACCGGCCGGTCATCGGCGGACGCGACGCCTGCGAACGAAATCAAGCTCAGCAGCAATGTCAGCGCGCCGAAGCGCAAGATTCGCATCGCTTATCCCCCGTCCGGGGTTCCTCCACCGGAACCGCCCAAGTCGATGATCCACTGTCGAATAACCTCGACGTCGCTGTCGGGGAGGACGCCGAGCAATGGCATCCGAGAATCACAAATGCCAATCGTGCCCAGGACTTTGTCGAGCAGGTAGCTGCTGTTCGGATCTCCGGCCACGACCAACTTCCTGCTCTCGCATCCGGCACCCTCCGCGTCCTGGTCCACCAGCTTAGCTTCGACGCCGGGCGGGAGCAGATTCAGCCCGCCCGCCTCAGTCGAGTCGTGGCAACCCAGCGTGGCGCAGCTTTCCTCGAACACCGTCTCGACGTCCTTGGGTACCGTCCCACCATCGATGAAGGCGTTCGGGTCCGACAGGCTCCCCTGACAGCCCGCAACCAGCCAGGCCGACCCCAACGCAAACAGTAATGGAGCAAGGCGTATCATCCCGCTCGCTGATCCCCCCGAATCATCCATAAAAGCTTAGTAGCCTATGGCACCTCTCGTCGAGTTGTGCAGTATTTTTGTGTAAGCCAGCTCGTTCAAAGTCGATTGAGCGCCCAGTCGTAGGGCTGAAAAACCAGCCCAAATTCCGATGCACGGGCCCGTTCGAGCTCGGCGGCCGCCTCTGGCGTGGCGAATGCCAGGATGAAGTCCACGATCGTGGCGGGCCGGCCCAGGCGCCGTGCGTGCTCCTCGAAATCGGGCTTGTACCAATCGAAGATCGCCGACAGCTGGATCTCCTCGGCCTCGCGGTCGACGCGAACATGGGCCGGGTTCGAGCAGAATGCGCGGGTGACCGCATCTAGCTGCTCATCGAGCCGCGCGGGTTCGAAGGCGTAGGGCATGAGAGCCGGACAGGACTTCGACGCGCAGTTGATCGCGGCATGGATGCGCGCGTCGAGGAAGCCACGGATGTCCTCGTTCTCGAGGTCGTAGAGATTGGTCTGAGTCCCGTCGAGCGGTAGTCGGAGGCCGTAGAAGAAGCCGAACCCCGCCCTCGGGTCCAACCAGCCGCGAACGTCGTGCACCGTGTCGATGGGCCAGTTCTCGACGACGGCAAACAAGACGAGCGCGTTGTAGGCGTTGATGTAGTAGCTCAGGCGCTCGGCATCGGTCGTGAAGCGCTCCGGGGTCGTCCGTGGTCCGACGGATCCGAGCGTCGCAATGAATCGTCGGAGATCGTCCTCGTCCGTCCGCACCGCGCTGTAGTCGACGCGTTCTCCCCGCACCCAGCGGCCGAGGGCGGTGTTCCACCAGCTGTAGTCGAAGCCGCCGGCGGCTTGCTCTAAGGGCTTGGCGTCGATCTCGATCGAGCGCATGCCGAGCGCCTTGACGGTGAGGACGCCGGTCACCCCGATGACGAGCGCGATGAGCAGCACAACAGCCCACCAGCGCCCATACCAAGGCTTCGCACGCACATTCACATCCGGAGTATTGCACGAGCCAGCGAATCGTTACATGCATTCGCCCAACGGCATGTCGAGCATCACGATCTGGCACAATTCGCGCTGCAGCAAGTCGCGTCAGACCTTGCAGCTCATTCGCGATCGTGGCGTCGAGCCAACGATCGTCGAATATTTGAAGACCCCGCCCTCGGCAGCAGAGCTTGCTGACGCTCTCGGAAAGCTCGGAATCGAGCCAAGGGCGCTAATGCGTAAGAAGGAAGCTCCGTATGAGGAGCTGGCGCTCGCAAATGAAGGGCTGAGCCGGGTCGAGCTCATCGACGCGATGGTCGACAACCCCATCCTCATCGAGCGTCCCGTCGTGTTCGTAGGCAAGCGTGCCGTTCTGGGTCGCCCGCCGGAGAACGTGCTCGCGCTGCTCGACTAGGCCCCTCGCTGCAGCCACGGGCCCTAGCGGCTCAATCGAAAGCCGAACGCACTGCAACTGCGCGGAGGTCCGACACCACGAGGCTAGCGCCGGCGGCCTCCAAGGCAGCGGCATCGTAGCTGCCCGTGCTCACCGCGACGCAGCGCGCTCCGATCGCACGGGCTGCAGCAACGTCGTGGGGCGTGTCGCCGATCACGACGACCCGGGCGCCCCCGTGTCTAGCGCCCGTCCGTGCCAATCCTTTGTCGAGCGCAGCGCGAAGAAGCTCGGCGCGGTCGCTATGGTCCGAACCAAAGCCTCCGAACGAAAAGAACGAATCGAGTCCGGCGCGCGCGAGCTTCGCATACGCGGCTGGCTCGATGTTCCCAGTTCCGAGGCCCAGCACCAGGTCGTCACGCTCACGGAGCTCAGAGAGCAGCGAGAAGGCGCCCGGCAAGACCTCGAAGGCGCTCGCACTCTCGAGCTCGCGCGGCAGGTGCGCGACATAGCGATGAAGCACATCGAGAATCAAGGCCTCGTCCGCAGCTACGCCGTACTGCCTGAGCGCGGTGCGCACGATCCAGGGATCGGTGCGGCCCGCGAACTCGACCGAGTGCAAACTCACCTCCTCCTCGAGATCGTCGAGCACTTCGTCGAGCGCAAGCTCGATCGCGCGCCGTCCGGCACCGCCCGCGCGCAGCAGCGTTCCGTCGATGTCGAACAAGGCAATGATGGGTTGCACGGGTCGAATGTAGCAGGCGGGGGTTTTCATAGTAGGCTGCGCCGAACCGATGGACCTCCACCTTCTCGCCAAGCTCCCCCTCTGGCTTGCCGCGTTCCTGCTCTCGCTGACCTGTCACGAGGCGGCGCATGCGCTCGCCGGCAAGCTCGGAGGCGACTCGACCGCGGCAGCGCAGGTGACGCTCGACCCCTTGCCGCACATTCGCCGGGAGCCCTTTGGCGCGCTGGTGGTTCCGATCTTGTCGTTCTTGCTGCAGGGCGGCGGCTGGATGATCGGCTGGGCAAGCGCGCCCTACGATCCCTCCTGGGCTAGCCGGCACCCGAGGCGAGCTGCCGGCATGGCTGCGGCCGGTCCAGCCGCGAACTTCGCGTTGGCTTTGCTGGCCGCGCTGGCCATGCGCGTCGGGATCGCGACCGGCTACTTCTCGCTGCCCGCGGGCGGATTGAGTCTCGAAACCCTGGCCGTCGCACCAGCTGGGGTCGCTCAGGGGCTCGCTCTATTCTGCAGCGTGCTCTTTTCGATCAATCTGATTCTCGGCTGCTTCAACTTGATCCCCCTGCCCCCTCTCGATGGATATGCGATCGTGCCCATCGTTCTGAACGACCGAATGCGCCAGAAATGGTTCGGCATGTTCTCCGGCGGCGGCGCGCTGATGGGCCTGATCATCGCCTGGGTGCTCTTCGACCGACTGATGCCGCCAGTGTTCCAGACTGCCATTGGGCTCTTGTACACCGGCATCTAGACAGCATCTCGTGTTACTCTAACCGCGTGCGGTGGATCGGGGTGATTTTGGGGTGCGCGCTGTGGCTCATGACGCCCACGGCGTTGGCGGACGCGGCGGACGCTCACTACCGGCTCGCGAAGACGCTGCGTTCCGAAGGGCGATACGAAGACGCTCTCGCCGCAATCAACCTCGCAGTGGAGGCAAGGCCGAGCTACGCGCAGGGACATCTTACGCGCGGCTCCATCCTACGGCGGCTCGGCCGCTACGAAGAGGCGCTTAGAGCATTCAAAAGCGCGATCGCACTCGAGCCCAAATACGGCGGCGCATACGGCCAGGCCGGCGCGGCGCTGATACGGCTCGACCGGCCCAAAGAGGCGGTGCGCTACTTGAAGAAGGCGACCGAGCTCGAACCGAACAATAGCAACCATTGGCTGAACCTCGGCGTGGCGTACCGCAAATCCAAGAACAACGACGCTGCGATTGCGACCTACCAGCAAGCGCTGAAGGTGATTCCGAACGACCCGCCTCTGCTCAACAACCTCGGCGTGGCCCTTCGCAAGGCACAACGCTATGACGAAGCGATCGGGGCGCTGAACCAGGCGCTTGCCGGCGATCCGTACGACGTGGAAGTCGCACGCAACCTCGCGATCGCCTATCGCGGCGCCAAGCGGTACAAAGAGGCGATCCCGATCTACATCAAGGCCATCGAAATGGGCGACGGCGCACCGCCCGAGCTCTTGTACGACCTCGCGTCCTGCTACGAGAAAGTCGGCCAGACCAAGGCGGCGATCGCAACGTTCAAGCGCTACATCAACGCCACCGAAAAGAGCGACCCCGAAGTCGCGCAGCGCGCCCGACAGGCCATCGGGAACCTCGAGCGCCGGTAGCGACGCCGAGCCCGTCAGTCGATGAAGAAGCTGAAGCCGGCCTCGATGCTCCATGCGTGGTTCGGAGCGTCGGGCGGCATCTTGAAGTACCGCGCCCAGCGGCCGCGCACCTCCAAGCCCATCCAGGAAAGGAAACCGTAGCCGAGTCCGGCGAACGCGCCGATCGTGCCGCTGCCCGCGACATAGGTCGGCAAGGGGACGCCGACGTAGCCTCCGGTGAATGCACCCGAGAGGCGAAGCTTCTTGATGTTCCCGCGCAGAGCGATCATGGCTCCGCCGCCGAAGCCGGGGTTGTCGAGCGGCCAGGATTTTCCGATCCATTGGAAGTAGCCGCCCAGGTGCAGGGGCCCGGCAATGCCATAGGAGCCGTCCAGCCAGAGGGTCGGTTGCCACTTCCGCTGACCTGCGAACTTCGAAACAGTCGCACCGAAGACTCCGTCGAAAACGACCAGGTCCGTGGCGTCGGCTGAAGCCGGCTGCGGGAGACCCAGGGCGGCGAGCGAGCAAAGCAGAACGAACATGGGCGCGAATCGCTTCACGCCCATGCCTGTTACCACAGCTCGGCGAGCGCCTCGCAAAACCTGCGAGGCTGCTCGGGCTCAGTTCGCGGTCGCCGCGATGATCCCGTCCGCGACGTCGAACTTCTTGAGGAACTCGGTGCGGGCTTCTTTCATGTGGCTGACCCACTGCTCGTAGTCGCTGTGCCGCCCGCGAGCGTCGTAGAAGCGCTGCGGATTTAGAATCTCGGGCGGGACCTGCTCAACCAGGGCCGCGTTCTCCGGTGCATCGACGTCGACGATCTCGTAGCCGAAGTCCGGGTCTTTCTTCCACTTGATCTTCTCGCTCAGCAGCGCCTCGAGCATCGCGCTCGAATGCCGGATCTTGATGTTGAGCGCCTTGCCGTCTTTGACGTCGTGGGCCTCGCCGCCGATGTAGCCGGTGTTCATCAGCCACATGGTGACGCCGGGCATGGTTGCCGCGAGCTCCGCAAAGCGCTTCGCCTGAAGACCGTGTTTCGCTGGGAAAAACGGCTGCGTGAACGGCGACCGGGTCTTGCCCCGCTCCTTGCCCGCCGCGCTGGTCTTGGAGGTTTCGCCGAGCATGAAGTAGCCGGCTGCCTGCTCGGGTGAGGTGAAGCGGATGATGCCGGGCGTTGCCGCATCGTAGCCTTCATCCCGATTGAGGATGCCCATCGACTTCACTTGCGGGATCGACTTGAGGTCTGCGGCATCGGGGATCGAGCTCAGGGGCACGATCGAACGGCC
>Ga0316193_10004764_pt1 | contig 10024 bp, 8 predicted proteins | sample MerIslsedime2_MG_FD_207735 | JGI IMG/M metagenome (GOLD analysis project Ga0316193, IMG submission 207735) | Coastal sediment microbial communities from Maine, United States - Merrow Island sediment 2 | ecosystem: Environmental > Aquatic > Marine > Coastal > Sediment | place: USA: Maine...
AGGCAAGACCGCTGAGTTCTATCCGGTTGCCATCATCGGTGCCGGACCGGTGGGGCTCAGCGCCGCAATTGACCTGGCGCTGCATGGTGTGCGCTCGGTTGTGCTGGACGATAATGATGTGGTGTCGGTTGGCTCCCGGGCCATTTGCTGGGCGAAGCGCACGCTGGAAATCTTCGACAGGCTCGGTGTTGGTGAGCGCATGGTTGAAAAGGGGGTAACCTGGAAAGTCGGACGGTTGTTTCATCGTGACCGCGAGGTCTACAGCTTTGACCTGCAGCAGCAGGCGGGGCACAAAATGCCCGCCTTCATCAATCTGCAGCAGTATCATGTAGAGCAGTATCTGGTGGAAAGATGTGCCGATTTTCCTGATCTGATTGATTTGAGGTGGAAGAACAAGGTAACCGGCATTGAACAAGATAACAGTACGGTAAAGCTTCATGTCTCCACCCCGGACGGCGACTATGATCTGGAAGCGGGATTTGCTGTTGCCTGCGATGGTGCGCGTTCGCCGGTGCGATCAATGCTCGGCCTGTCGTTCGAGGGCACGCATTTCGATGAACGGTTTCTGATCGCCGACGTTGAAATGAAGGCGGATTTTCCCTCTGAGCGCTGGTTCTGGTTTGAACCGCCTTTCCATTCCGGCCAGTCAGCCCTGCTGCACAAGCAGCCGGACAATATCTATCGCATCGACCTGCAATTGGGCGCGGATGCCGATGCGCAGGAGGAGAGCAGGCCGGAACGGGTTGTTGCGCGCATCAAGGCAATGATGGGAGATCGTCCCTTTGAGCTTGATTGGGTGTCCGTGTATTCGTTTCAGTGTGCCCGGCTGGAGCGGTTTGTTCATGGCAGGATCGTGTTTGCCGGTGATGCAGCGCATGTGGTTTCGCCGTTTGGTGCGCGTGGCGGCAATGGCGGTATCCAGGACATAGACAATCTGTGCTGGAAGCTTGCGCGGATCATCAAGTTTCAGGTGCCGACAGATTTGCTGGAAACCTACAATACGGAACGGGTCGAGGCAGCGGATGAGAACCTGTCCAATTCCGCGCGTGCCACGTCGTTCATGACACCCAAGTCGGCGATGGAGAAACGGTTTCAGGAAGCCGCACTGAAATTGGCGGGAAATGTGGAATTCGCCAGGGCGCTGGTCAATTCCGGACGGTTGTCGCTGCCGTGCAGTTATACTGGTGCACATGAGCGTTGCGAGCCCGAACAAAGCTGGCCCGAATGTGCGCGACCCGGTGCGCCGGCCCAGGACGCACCATTGGGCGATGACTGGCTGTTGAGCAGGACGGGTACCAATTTCTGCCTGCTGTTCTTTGGCCAGCCGATACCGGATAGCAAGGAGCTGCCGGACGGTGTCGTGGTCCTGGAGGTGGAGGCAAGTGACAGTGTTCGCCAGCGTTACCTTGGAGATGAAGCGCTGGCGGTTTATCTGCTGCGGCCGGACCAGCACATCGCAGGCAGGTGGACGCAGTACTCAATGGCCGATGTGACCAGGGCCATGTCAGCGGCGGTGACGGAGAACCGGGAGAATTTTGATGGCACACACTGAGCAGCTTGTTACCGCGCTGAACATGACAGAACATGACGAATTCTATGCGGAACTTTTGCGCGCGCATGACGGCATGAGCGACGAAGAGAGCCAGGCATTCAATGCGCGGCTCATCCTTGTGCTGGCCAATCACATTGGAAACTCTGAAGTGTTGAAGCAGGCACTGCTAGCTGCCAGGTAAGCTGATTACCTGAAGTCACTGCCGGTTTTCGAGATTGTTCAACTTGCTGTTTCCAAGCAGTGCCAGAAGCAAAGCCCGGCCTGCCTTGAGGATTGGATACAGAACCCTCGACAGGGTCTTTGATTTGAAAACCAGGAAGTTCAACCGGTTGAACACACCGGTTCGAGTGCTCAGGAGGGCCAGGGTATGGATTGCATCTGCGCCATGATAAAACTGGTCACCGATCTTTAGTACAAAGCCTTCGTCCATATCAAGATTCAGCGCATTTATTTCTTGCAGGATTGGCGGACTGTCGCGCGCATTCAGAAGCTCGAAGGTTCCTGCTGCCTGTTTGATCGACAAGTGTTGTGTATAGTTCCGGCAGACCGGGCAGTCTCCGTCATAGACAAGAATGATCGCTGGAGTTGTCATGGTTTCAATTCGGATTTGCCTCTGAAAATCTTACCGCAAACTTTGCCCGCATAATCGAATGTGCTTTGCCCGGTCCAGCGAATCTCAAGGATCGCATGCGGCAACAGTTCGGCCCGGATAGGGTCTCTGAGCATTTTTTGCTCCGTTACGATAAACCTCAAAGGGACACCGACCAACCTGGCATTGTTCTTGAGAAAAGTCTGCAGGGAGGCCACGGTCAGGGGTTGGCAACGAAAAATGAAGTACTTGTTTTCACGGGCTATCTGATCTCGATCATCATCGGTCAGTGGTATCTCAAAACTGCCAAAGCGGCTGTCGGAGACAATTAGTCCCGGCTTGGGATGGACGGTAGTGTACATGCCATAGCCGCCAAGCTTCCACGGGTTTATCAACTCTCGCGATACCAGGGTTAAATGGAAAACGATCCATGCCGCATGCAAGATGATAAGCCCTAAAAGGATGACCTTTTGAGCAGGCCAACCGCCGGGTTTTGAGAACGGGAGTTCATAGGACATATTGAACGAACTTCCCGATGCTGTGAATGTCAATCAACAACAGCGCTCCACATGCGATGAACAGCCCGTAAGACATTCCCACCCTGAATGCGATGCAAAGCAAGGCAATATTCAGAACCTGAAAATTCATCTCGTCGGCATACAGTCCTGCACCGAGCAGAAAGCCGACTTCAACTGTCAGGAACAGCAAGGAACGCACGCCCGCCAACAGCAGCAAGCCGACACCTATTTGCCACAGGACAATAAACGTGCCGAGGAACTTGTGCCAGCCGCACGGTTTGTTCAGCGTGTCGGCGGAGCAAAGAACGAAAAACATGTTTTCGGTGGCCGAACCAAAGTAGCTCAAATATGCAATGTACGACCCGTCAAGATAGGTGCCGGCGAGCAATTTCTGGGCCGCGGCACCGAGCATGACGATACCGAGAGTAATCCGGAGATAATCTGCATATAAAGGCTGTTCCCACCATTTCGCGAACAACATCGCAAGCGGTATGGTCCAAACAGCAAGCCAGCCGTGATTTGCCTGTGCGGCCCAATCGCCAGCAACATCATACAAGAAGAACACACAAAAAACGGCAACAGCTATCCGGCTGTATTTTTCGGTCAGGGTTGCCCCAAGGGCGACAACCGCACCTGCGGCCAAAGCTGTCGAAAAAAGCCAGTGGAAATTCTCTGGTTTGAATTCATCCGGAATTCGTTCGAAACACACTGACAGCATTGCCGTCATCAATGCCAGCCTGACGTATTTGCCAATGTCCTCGCCAGCCCTGACCACCGGAACAGGCATCATAAAGTCCGGCAACCTGGGAATTGTCAGCCCCTGTACGCTCATGGTCCACCCATTCCAGCTGTTTCTTCAATCGATTCTTCCGATAGCAGACAATACCAGTCTGGACAATCGCATGTTATGCGGATTGTGGATTAGTTGAAACGGGGTTGAAGCAAAATAACAGTGTCAGTTATCCAATTCGCAAACATCGAAGACAGGATGCGCAGGATGGCGGGACAGGCGCCAGTGGAAATTTCGGCGGCGAGACGCGGCCAAAGACACAACATCCATGATCCCGGTTGCAACAATCAGGATCATGGATGCGGGTGTTTTCAAAAGAAACCTGGTCGAGTGTGAAAACAAGTCAATCGTACAGATTTACTCGGCCAGAGCTTCAGGGTTGGTTGATTTGCCTGCTGAGTGACCGCGCTGTTTGCTTGGCGCTTTCATCGCCGGCATCGACAGCCTTGTTATACCAGTCAAGCGCCAGTTTTGAGTTCGGCCGCAAGCCCTGCACACCCAGTTGAGTGAAAATGCGGGGATCGTAGGTGGACCCAATTCTGGCTGCGGCAAATTGATCACCTTGCTGGAAGGCATGCTGATACAGTTGACGCGCTGATACAATGTCGCCAAGCAGCAACAACTTGTCGCCGCGCTCAAGCAGAATGCTAACCGCCTTGCCGTTCTGGCTGCGCAGCGGGCTTAGCATGCCCTTGGCAGTTTTGTCCTCGGTCAGATCGGAACTGCCCAGTTGCATTGACTTTGGCGGTACACTCAATGCGCTTTCAATGGCGGCATCGTCAGCATCGGATCTGATTTCGACGGCACCTGCTGAAGAGGTCGCGGATTGCGGAGTGGTAACCTGCGGTGACAGGCTGGCAATTTTTTGAGTCGCTTCCTCTTTTGCCGCTTCGACCGGCACCGTGATCAGTTCGCTGGTCGCGGCACGGGATGTGGCTTCTGACTGCGACCTGTTCAGGTTATAGACGGTCGTAGGTGCGGCGGGCATGGCCGTGGGAGCTATACGCACAAGCCGTTTGGTCGTTGGTTTGACGAAGTTCGGCGCAGGTCTGGCAGGCGCAGGCTCGAGTTCGGCAACAACCTGCTTTGGTGGAACAGCCTGCTCTTGAGGTTGGGACGGCGCAACCGGCTCGCGAACTGGTTCAGCAGCTTTTTCGATCTCTACTTGCGGTAGCCGGGGGACTTCAACCGCGGTCATATCGACTACTTCTTCAACCGGTTGCTGAAGGTCGGCTGATGACGCTAAAGCAAGTGCCTCTGCGTTCTGGAAGTGTGAACTGGAAGATCCGCCTGAACCGCCGCCGTCACCCGCTGCAGATGCGGTTTGTACACTTTGAAGAGCGGGAGCATCCAGGCTGTAGGATGAGAGAAATTTCCAGTCGTCGGCTGTCCTGTAGTAAAAAGCTCCAAGGCCGCTGGCGCCGATAACTATCAGCGCGCTGGAGAATGCAAACCACTTGCGGGCCTGCCTGTTGCGGTGAGCATCAAGCTGGGCGCGGCGATGTGCCATAACCGCCATGCGATGTTCGAAAATCTCTTCCCGGGACCTGAATTTTGACGCCCGTACCGGCCGCTGCGCAGACGTTACAGCGTCGCCGTGTGCATCATGTTGGGTCGCACCTGCACCGTGTTGTGAAGACGCCGAAGACGGATTGCTGTCATCCAGGTTGGCAGCCTGATGATCGTTCCAGATTTCATCGCCAATTTCGGCCAGATCTATCCGTAGTGAATCCAGTTTGCTTTGCTTGTCATCGGCTTTCTTGGTCATGATGTCATTTTCCCTGTTACGCACGCGACCTCGTTGGATCGACTTCCCTGTTACGCATGCGACCTCGTTGGGTCGACTTACTACTGGCCGGGTTTTCCCGGCGTATTTTCTAATTCTCCTTGGAAACCGCCTCATTCCATTGGATGAATTTGTTGAACAATATCTTCTGGTCCGATTGGCTGAGTACGACCGTACGTCCCTGACTGGCGAGATAGGCCTGGAATGCCTCAAACAATTTGCGCTGTTGGGCGGTCGGTGCTGCTGCGGTTACCTTGGCTTCGTTTTCAGCAAGCCAGGCTTCCGCAACTGCGTATCGGCGCCAGCCCGGCAACTCCGCAGCCAGGTTCACTTCGCGCCATTTCTGATGCCGCGGTGCCTGCTGGAACTCATCAAACCGTGCGAAGAAGCTTTCGATGAACCGTTTCACACGATAGTAGCGGCCCGTCTTCGGTTTCCAGTTGAACACAGCCATGACCGCGCCAACCGCGATGGTGTCAACCGGGCTGTCAGCGTCCACCAGATTGCCATAGTCTTTCGAACTCAATTTCGCGGGCAGATAGCTTTGCTGGAGTTCTGCGGTGTAGGGAACAGGCACGATGTGCAGACCGTCATCCTTTTTTACAGAGGTGAAAATGGATGCCGGTTTGCCGGCCACATAAACCATGGCGTCAAGCTCGCCGGTTCGAACTTTTTCCAGAGCATCTTCATAGCCGTGACTGGACGGAGTGACCTTGAGGCCGAGGGCGCCAAACACCGTCTCGGAGGTCATGTAGGTTCCCGACCCCTTGCCGCCAAAGTTTACTTTCTTGCCGCGGAGCTGCCTGATGTCGGTAATGTCGCGGCGGGCAACCAGATGCAGTTCCTCATTGTACAGCTTGGTGACATAGTTCACCCGGTCTTGAAGATCGCCATAGACGTTCTTGTTGCGCAAATAAGTCAGAACGTCCGATTGAACGATGGCGATATCAACACCGCGAAGATACAGCAGATCCTCAATGTTCTTGATCGACCCCTTGCCGATAATGGGCAGGATGCGCAGATTATCGGCATCATCCAGTTCTGCCTGAAGATCAGCCGCGATCCGGATGTATGTCCCTCCGATACCACCAGAAATGACACTTACCGTGTCATTGTTTGCAGCCTGAACCTTGTCAGAATGAGCTTGCGCAAACGCTGATCCGATCGGCGCCACACTGATGATTACAAGTGAAAAAAATGCGACAAATGCCGCAGAAAACAAACGATACATATGACCCCTTTGCCCGGCGTGAACACCAGGACTTTGGGTAAGACTATACGTACGGATACGTACACTTACACGCCGTGCCATCCCATTTTCAGAGTGCAGATTGTGGGGTTCGAATCAGGTTTAAACGAGTAAAGAATCGGGTAAAATTATGTTGGTATGCTGGCGATTATGTGGCGACGTTAACTTATCAACAGGATACGATTCTTACCTTGCGTGCACTAAATTGCGCCAGGTTCGGTAAGTCAGTAGGCTGATGTGAGCCTTCAGTACAGCCCGGAATTCAGTGCAAAGTGAGTCCAAAAAAAGGCCAAGTATGGCCATTTGAATGTCTGGTACTACCAATTCCTCCAGGATTTGCATGGTACCGCCAAGTTTAAGTTGAACGGCTTTGAAAACCGCCTCAAACTCAAATATGTGTCAGGTTTGAAGGGGAATGCCTGGAATTATGCCGAAGCAGATATGGAAGGCAGAAAATCTACGAGGCCTGATCCGAATATCCGGAGCGTGGTTTTGGTTTTGCCAAAACCGGAATCACCCTAGAGTGCAAGCTGGAACAACTGGAGACAGCTATAATGGGAATAGAAAGTCTTTTGGTCCTGCTGCTGGTCGGCGCCGTTGCCGGCTGGCTGGCAGGACAGATCATGAAAGGTTACGGTTTTGGTCTGATCGGCAACATTGTTGTCGGCGTTGTGGGGGCATTCGTCGCCGGCCTGGTTTTCCCGGCTATCGGCGTTTCGCTCGGCAGCGGCATCATCGCATCAATTATCCATTCCACCATCGGGGCCGTTATTCTGCTGTTTCTGATTGGCCTCATCAAGAGAGCCTGATATGCCGGGGCAGCAAATACGGATAATTTCTGACGCGTGATGCTGCCCGAGATGCCGGATGTCAGGCTGGATCAGAAAACCCCGAGTGTGAGGCGTGTACAATATTGAAGCTGCAATGTTTGCTTGTATTGGCGACCGGTGCCCTCGTCTTGCCGGCAGGTGTCTTATCGGCTGCATCAGTGAACCAGGATGTACCGGTACCGCGGCCCAAGCCGGTTCATCCGCAGGCGGTGGAACCATCGGCACCGGAGGTTAACTACTCCAATCTTGGTGAAAATGCCCCCGGTCGCGGCGAACAGTGCAAGATGGCGTTGAACGCCGCCGGGGCTTCCTACAACTGGGTGGGGGTTGCGACCGAAGGATCATGCACCATAGCCAGTGCGGTAGAACTGGTTTCGGTCACCACGAGTGCCGACACCATTGGTTTTCTGCAGAAACCGGTTATGGCGTGTGAATTTGCCGCCTTGCTGGCGAGATGGGCAGGAGAAGTGGCCGGCCCGGTTGTTGTCGGTCATGCCGGGGCAAAGCTGCAGGCAATTATCACCGGACCGGGTATTGTGTGCCGCAATCGGGCAGGCGGCGCCAAAACCAAGATCAGCGAACATGCCAAGGGAAACGCCCTTGATATCATCGGCTTCCGGTTGTCGGACAGCCGCTCGCTCAAGATTGGCGGCGAACTGGACAAGCGGGAGCAGTTGGCACTCAAGGTGCTGCGCACCTCGGCTTGCGGATACTTCACCACGGTGCTGGGACCCGGTTCCAATTCGGCCCATCAGCACCATTTCCATTTCGATCACGCAAAGCGCGGCAAGTCATACAATTACCGCATATGTGAATGAAACAAGACCTCGGGCCTTGGGTGTGACGCGAGATTGCCATAAATTGACGCGATGGTTCAGTTGCGTCAAACTTAACTAACGGCGGTTATGATGCGTCTGGAACTTATCATGAAAATGGTGCGCCCGGTGTTGTTCGGGGATAGTGGATCGAAACCCGCGACCCTCTCCAGATCGGCATGGTTTCAAAGTGCTAGAGCAACTTTACGGGTTCAATTGAACCCATGTTGCTCGAGGCGGGTTCTCTGGACCATACCGGTTGCATTTCTGTGGATGTCGGGTGCCGGGTCTGCGTCAGCACAGGGTTTTGCCGTTTCCTACCGCGATCCCAATCTCTGCGTCGCATCCGTCTTGTATGCAACCGGCAGGCAAGTTCTCGAAAATCCTGAACGCGAACCGATCCCGCTCACGCCCCCATTGACCGGGTTGATACAAACACCGTCCGACGACATTCCCGATTGTGTTCCGGTCCCGGGCCTGACCAGTGTGCCCGGCCAACCGGCAGTAGTGACGACGGCTCCGACGCCAAAAACGCCGGACCAACCTGCCGGCAAGGAAAAGCAACCTTCAGTTACATCGAAACCGTCCGGAGAAGATCAACCTGAAAAAACACCGGAACTGGGACTGGTGAAAGCACAGCAAACACTGGTTTCCCTGATCCTTGTCAATGAGGACGATGGTCAGCCTCTTGAGGGTGCCACGATCAGGTTACTGGCCGCAGAGCCTGATCTGCCAAGCGGTGACACGCCGGATGCGAAACTTACCGATACTGAAAACTATGCCCAGGGCGTTGAGGGAGTGGAATTAGGCGATGACGGGCAGCTCTTGTTGTCGGTGGATGCCCAGGCTGATGATGATCTTGCCGGTATCACGCTGACAGAGGTGCCTGAAGAAAAACCAGCGGCTGACGCCGCAGCCGAAGACAAACCCGCAGCCGCCCGGACGGTGCGTGTTACCCGGCAAAACCCGCAGCTGGTCGTTGCAACAGCGGCCAACTGGACACGTCTGCCGATAAGGCTGGCTCCGCAAGGCGCCAGGATATGCGTCAACCGGAACTTCCGCATTGGTGACAACAACATTCATGTTGTCAGCCTTCCCGGGCAGTTTGTCGACGAGTTCACCCGCAATGCAACTCGTTGGGAGGAAACCGAGTTTGTTGAAGCCGATCCATGCCGCAACAAGGAAGACAGCAAGGATCCGCTATATGAGACGTCGGGACTGTGGGGTCAGAAATTCGACAATCAATGGGCGATCAAGCGGGTTGGTTTTGAAGAGGAGAAACTTCCCCAGTGGCTGAAAAAATCGCCAACCTCTACAGACGTTACCGTTGCCGTCATTGATACCGGTCTGGACTGGTATCACCCCGACATTTCCCACGACAAGATATGGACCAACCCGAACGAGGTGCAGGGCAATGGTATCGACGACGACAACAATGGCTATGTGGATGACATTGTCGGCTGGAATTTCGTTCGCAACAGAAACAAGCCCTGGGATTATGATGGCCATGGCACTTTCGTAACCGGTGTGATTGCGGCAGCGCAGAGCAATGGCATCGGTATTTCAGGCATCAGTTCGTCGGCAAAGATCATGCCGTTGAAGGCGCTTGATGCCTTTGGCCGGGGCTATGCCTCAATGGCTGCAGAGGCAATAAATTACGCCGCAGAACATGGCGCGCGCATCATCAATCTGAGCCTCGGCGGCAGGACGCTCACCAAAGTCGAACAACTGGCTGTTGATCATGCCCGCAGCAAAGGCGCCATCGTGGTGGTCGCGGCCGGCAATTCGGGACAATCAGTGGATGACTTTTCGCCCGCCGGCCTGCGCGGCGTCGTCACCGTTACAGCAACCGATCGCAAGGACAAGCGGGCCGGGTTTTCCAATTGGGGGCCGTT
>Ga0316193_10004767_pt1 | contig 10022 bp, 11 predicted proteins | sample MerIslsedime2_MG_FD_207735 | JGI IMG/M metagenome (GOLD analysis project Ga0316193, IMG submission 207735) | Coastal sediment microbial communities from Maine, United States - Merrow Island sediment 2 | ecosystem: Environmental > Aquatic > Marine > Coastal > Sediment | place: USA: Maine...
ATTTAATTACATGCTTCCCTAATACACCACGTCGGTACCTCCGGGTTCTGAAACAGCAGATCGCTGCATGAACAATGCTAGCCATACACCGGCTTTTTTACTGCAGACCACTTCTCAATTTCATCTAATGGAAATCGCTTGCAGCTTCCGGGTATATTTGCCCGCCAACACTATCTATGCGAGTTTCGTTCCAGTTTTATTTTTTCTTTTCATTTCATTGCATTGCAAAATCCAGCAGCACTGTCACTGCTGGACAACGATAAAAACGCGGTAATTGTGTAGCCTAACGGCGACAAAACTGCTCAATGGGAAGAAAATCTCAGAACCAAGAGGCAAACAAGAACAAGACGCAATACGCGCCACATGAACTTATTACCCCAAGATATTGTTTTACTTGAAAGACAGAGACAGTAATGTCATGTCATACGCAAGTCTGATAAGGTTTACTGTCATTATTGTCATGACAGGCAGCCAATCCTACGTTCCATAAATGTCGCCTACTGGCGACACCATAATTATGTCAGCCTTTTTGAACGACAGCGCAAGCAAACAGTTCTGAGCCTGGCGGGCAGATGCCCTTGGAGACTGGAACCCGCTTGTTACCACACTGACAATCAGCGACATCATTCCCTCTTGTCTCCCTCACAAACCGCCGGATCGCGAGGATCACCATACCCCGGACCGAATTAAGTACCATTTTCGCCTTCCCGGGATATGCTGTTCTACGCCTGAACGGTTATGGAACGGACCGTGTGACCTTTTTCACGTCACTGGTATTACGGTAATAAATCTCATATTCTTGTTATTGTAACTCGAGGAGAAAGCGGACAATCATGAAAACATCATTGTGTTTTGCATTGTGCGTTATGTCATTGGCTGGCTGCACGAACTACAAGCAGACCCATCTGGAAAATGGCGAGGTCGGCTATAGTATTCAGTGCTACAGTTATCGGTCAAAATTGTGGAATGCCTGTTATATCAAGGCGGGGGATATTTGCGGAGTGAGGGGCTATGAAGTGCTTTCAAAATCCGGCGGTGATATCTACCGGGACAGGAAAAACCTCTGGATCAAATGCAAGTAACCGAATGTGCATCATGATGTAGTCCCTGACAGACCCTGTACAGGGCGCAAGAACAAAAAGATAAAGCGGAGGCCCCGCCTGATAATCATTAAGAGCATCCAGCTAGTTTGATCATTGGCACGGATGACACAACCGGAGAACATGATTTATGGTGAAACCCGCTTCAACTCCCCTCATCCTATGCTCTGGGATATGATCCCCAAATATACCTGAATCAGGACCAGTGCAATGAAAAATATTAATAAAATTTTAATCACACTCATTATCCTGCTAACCATCTCTGCCTGTGGAAGTGGCGGTGGAAGTGGCGGTGGTGGCGGTGGTGACCTCGGTGATGATAACGAGGGCAATCCCGGTCCCATCCCCGGTCCGATCGTAGACCAGGGCACTCATCAGGTACTGGCCTTCAATGACCTGGGAATGCACTGTGCCGATCTGGACTATTCAACCTTTGTGATTCTGCCACCATTCAATGTAGTGCATAGCCAGGTAATCGAACGGGGCAATACACCCCGGATCAAGAATGCCACAGAAGTAAATGTCAGCTATCAGGCTGTCAGGGATGCAAGCGGTTCAATTAACTCGACCAGCCAGAACCAGGCCGGTGCAGTGGAAAAAACCAACTTCTGGGACATCAACCCGGACACAGGCAACAGCTATGTCTTTGACCTGTTTGGCCTCAAACCCCCACCCGATGAGGGTCTGGCCTTCGGACAGGCAATGCCCGGCATCCTGAATCCCTACATTGCCAATAACCCCCAACCCTTCAATCATTTCGATCAGAAAAAGGAATGGTTTGCGGCGGATGGCATACCAATTCTGCCCGTTGACAATTCCGGACAGCTCAACGCTTACCCACTGATGCGTGTCAGCGCGACTAACCCGGCAACCGGAGAAACCCTGGCCAGTCTGGATGTGGTACTGCCGGTCGCCTCCGAAGCAGACTGCCAGAACTGCCATGCGTTGGGAGAAGTTGCTGCACCGGTAGCCAGTCCAATTGACTTCATTCCGCCTGACGATATCAACGATTCCAATAACGTGCTGCAAGCGGCGAAACACAATATTCTGGCACTGCATGACGCCAAACATCGCACTAACCTGCTCAATGAAACGCCTGTGCTGTGTGCCGGTTGCCACTATTCCAAGGCACTGGATCTTGCAGGCACCGGTCCTGCGGGCGAACAGCGCAATAACGATATGATGTCAGAGGTAATGCATGGCCACCATGGCCAACTGCGGGATCCGGCTACGGGTAAAGAACTCTTCCCGTCAAATGGCACACTTGAGGACACCTGCTACCAGTGCCACCCGGGCAAGGTGACGCAGTGCCTTAGAGGTGCTATGGGTGGTGCTGGTATCGAGTGCAAGGACTGCCATGGCAGCATGCTGGCAGTCGGCAGCAACTCACGTGAACCCTGGGTGGATGAGCCCAGGTGCGAATCCTGCCATACGGGTGATGCCGTAAACCACCTGGGAAACAGTATTCGTCTGACACAGGCATGGGATGGTGATATTGATATCGCCACACCTCGCCTGGCAGTCAACAAGCGCTTCGCGGAAAATAATAATACGCTCTACCGCAACAGTCTGGGTCACGGCGACGTTGCCTGCGAAGGTTGCCATGGTTCTACTCATGCAATCTGGCCGAATGCACGTGCGTCTTCCAATGACAACCTGGCGGCCATCCAACTGCAGGGCCATACCGGCAGCATCATTGAATGCAGTGTCTGTCATACCAGCCTGCCGCTTACCCTGAATGGCCCCCATGGAATGCACAACGTCAACAGTACTGACTGGAACCTGGAGCATAAGCATTTCTACGAGGGTAATCGCAATGCCTGCCGGGCCTGCCATGGCCAGAATCTGGAGGGCACGGTGCTTTCCCGAACCGCAGAGGATCGGGATTACCTGCGGGACGATGATGGTGACAGAACCATTCACATCAGCAAGGGTACGCCGGTAAGCTGCAATTTATGCCATGAGAAGCCGTGATCCAGCTATGAGGTTGTATTCGTGGCTGCCGTTTTTTTGCCTTGGATATTGCCACAAAAACAGGTGGTATCCTCACCCGGCATGTCCCGATAGCACACGTGTTTGCTTAGGTACAGGGACAGTATTGATTGGCCGGGTAAACAAGTGCGCCCCGAGACGGAGGGGGCCCTGGGCGCGAAGTGACTAAAAGAACTACAGGGAGTTTTCATAGCCACTGACGAGTACCATAGTACGTGGCTAATGCCTGTGTACATTGTCCTGAAGTACAAGTGAACAAGAAACCCCGCCACAATGGATGGGGCTTAAATTCTTTCTGGTGGTCTTGTATGGATATGCATTATTCATATTCTCTAACAGAGCCCGACAGCCTGGTAGTGTCAAATATGTTTCGCACTTTTAATTGGCAGTGGCTCACGGGTTAAGCAGAATGTTGCTGCTCCAGTGACTGTTTCTCCAGATCCCCGCGATGTGTTGAAGGAGGGCTGCGACCAGCATCAGTGACGAGATGCCATCGGGGAGCGCACCGACAACCCGAATCCGTCGCCGGATCTCGCGCATGATGCGTTCCAGTGGGTTGTTCGTCCTCAGTCGCATCCAATGGGTTTGTGGGTATCGATTCACTGACGGGAGTAACAGCTGATCTTCATCAGGTACCCAACTCCCAGTTGCACAGTTTGCAAGACAAACATGCTTGCCCCATAGCACAGCTAACGCTCAGTAAAGTTTTACTGGTGAACTACCTGGCAAGGACAGACTGTCTAGCATTTTGCCGGATCACCCAAAAGCAAAGACCACCCTGAAGGATGGCCTGATATTTAGGCTGCCAGCAAGGAGCTCGATATCAGAAACAGAATCACAACTATAAAAGCAATAACCGAACCTATTAAAAGTTCTAAATCATCTTCCATTATCGCTCACCTAATTATTGTTACTGATTGATACGATATCTTTGATCCATGTCTTTGCATGTTGTCCTGAGGTACAAACAGACAAAGGCCACCCCGAAGGATGGCACCTGCTTATACACAAGTACGCCCCAGCTTCCTTGCAGGGGCGTTAGCGGCAAAACTAGTGGGAGAGATAGTTGTGCCGCTTGTTAACAGGATAAGACGTGACCCAAGGGTTGCATATTGGCCTTTGGTACAAACAAACAAAGGCAATCCTTAAAAGGAGAAATCATGCTTCGTGAGAGATGTTTATTTGTGGTTCTTACCTTTAGCCTTGTCGGTTGTGCAACACAACCAGCTTCGACTCGGGACGCAGTTCCTGTGCCAGCAGAAAGAGTTATTGATTCCCGGTTTATGAACCCCTCACCAGACTCGGGAGAAGTGATTGTAAAACGAAATAGCGCTTTTTTCTGGCTCGGGCTGTTCTACGCGCATATATGTCAATGGTAAGCTTGTTGCAGATATCCAACCCTCAGAAAAGATAGTAATGTATTTGCCTGGGTGATCAGCATACTACCGTATAAAGCATGGGGGCTTAATAAAACGTTAAGGTTTCATTGCTAGACTCATTAACAACAGCAGCCCTCGTGAATTTGTTGGCTGTTGTTTTTACTCATGACCTCGTAAGTCATTAAGAAGGCGGAATAACAACAATGTGACCTGGTGGACATCTTTTGAAGAGCGAGTGAGAAGCACATCACCATTCGGACAAGCATGCATTCATTGATGTACCAACAGGCCGTTATTACCAACGCAATCATATTGAGGATATTGTCATGAAACAGGCACTCACGTCTTTTGCCATCTGCCTAGCCTTACTGGTTCCGGGCATAACCAGCGCCAAGAAACCCGCACCTCCCGGCGATCCAGAGTGTGCCCTGCTGCTCGCGCCAGACCCGCTTTTTGTCTACACCGGTACGCCGTTTACGGTAAAACTGGTCAGGGTTCCTTCCTATCCTGGCGCGTTCCGCCAACCCACGATAACGATTGATGTCACCTACCCGATGCCCGCTGGCAGTGAAATCACGCAGAATTACACGCGTAGCATACCCAAGTTCAATGTCACCTATGAGGAAGCTGTCTTTACTGTCCCCTTGTTTGACAGCGGCATTCTAACCGGACAAGATGTCATGATCGCAGCAACGGTAGACGAGCCTGTAGGCAAGAAGAGTAAGAAATTCAAGACAACCAGTTGCACAACGAAAGCAACGGTTCTTGAAGCATTCTGAAGTTCCCTCGGAGAAGCTACTACAAGGGATGTACCATGATCAATCTAGTCAGGAGGCAGGAACTGCGCTCTGGATGTTTGTTTCTGGCATGCTGGGGCTAATCTGCATATCAAGACGATAAAGAACGGCATAATAAATGAACAGAGACGGCCCTTCGGGGTCGTTTTCATTTGCTGAGAATGTCCGTATATGAAGTTGCGGCATTTAAGGCCTTCCTGATCAGGCTGAATCGACACATAACTCCAGCAGCCGCCGTTCAGCCATGGTTAATTCTTTCATAACCGTTCATTCCAAGACGTCCTTGCCTGATCGTTATGGAGCATGTTGAGTCTGTTGGTAGGATGTCCTGTAGTCACTCTGAGTCGGGTCACGTCCTGAGTAGTCTTCGAGATGACTGCCTATGGCTTGGCTAACCGTCTTTCTCCTTCCACGGCCAGTAGCACATGCCAGGCTCAGTTTGGCCTCGCGGTCATGCTCTCTTGCGTAGTTGGTGGCGTCCTTCTTGGTTGGGAATGTCTTGCTTAGGTTGGGGTATCCATTACGGCGGATAATGGCGCTGTAGGTCGTACCCCGCTTGCCTTCGTTCTTCTGGATGGTGGCCATGGGTTAGAATTCCCCATGTTTTGATATAATTCGATTAACCATTTTCGTCTCATTGTAAGACGTTTTGATCAGGCCTCGTCAGGTATTCCAGTACCTTTCGGTGCCGTTTCATTTGAAGCACTCAATTGTGCTTTGCTGTACGCAATTATTGTGGGGTGTACGGAAAGTGTACAGATTACTTGTTTTGCGATTTAACGGCGGCTCGTAATAACCGCATAACCCACTGTTTTAATTGGCGGAGAGGCAGGGATTCGAACCCTGGGAGGGTTGCCCCTCAACGGTTTTCAAGACCGCCGCTTTCGACCGCTCAGCCACCTCTCCAGTGCGGCGCTAGGATACCGGAATACAACATGTTTTTACCAGCAATAACCGCAATATTCTGATGTTTTTCAAGTTGCTGTTTAGGGAAAGGGTGTTATCCTTCCTGTGAACTAACAGGTGATGCAATAGTCACATTACCTGTTTGGTCTTTCTGAAACGTGAGGAAAAATACACTATGAGCATGATGGACAAGACGTTAACAGCTTCGGAACAATCCGCACTGGCAACGAACAAGGTACTTCGCAGCACTTATACCCTGCTTTCCATGACCCTGCTATTCAGCGCGCTGTGTGCTGGTATTGCGGTCATGATCAAGATGCCGCCAATGGGCATGATTATTACACTGGTTGGTTATTTTGGCCTGCTCTTCCTGACGACAAAACTGCGCAATAGTGCCTGGGGGCTCGTGTCAGTTTTTGCCCTGACCGGCTTCATGGGGCTGACTCTGGGCCCGATCATCAGCATGTATCTGTCTATCCCGAATGGCGAGCAGATCGTGATGACGGCAATGGGTGGCACCGGCGTAATCTTTCTTGGCCTGTCGGGTTACGCATTGACAACACGCAAGGACTTCAGTTTTCTTGGCGGTTTCCTGATGGTGGGCATCCTGGTTGCCTTCCTGGCCGGCATCGCCAGCATGTTTCTCAGCATGCCAGGGCTGTCGCTTGCCGTGTCTGCCATGTTCATCCTGTTGATGTCCGGCCTGATTCTGTACCAGACGAGTGCAATCATTCATGGTGGCGAGACCAACTACATCATGGCAACGGTCACCCTCTACATTTCCATCTACAACCTGTTCCTCAGCCTGCTGCAGTTGCTGGGTGCATTTGGTGGCGATGACTGATAACGGTCGGCATCGATAACTGACAGGCCCCGCAATGCGGGGCCTCGTTTTATGGGATTCAGAAATGCAAGATACATTTGAAGCACGTAACGAAGTTGAAGAAAAGTTGTTGTCTGCCCAGGAAGGCCGGATATCGAGTGAGTCACTCATGGAATACCTGCTGGATGCCCAGCTGTTCATGCCAGTCAAGGATTCGATTGGTATCGAGGGCTTTACCAGCAGCGACAAGGCAGTGCCGCTGACGCTGAAAACCGAAGATGATATCGAGGTACTGATCCTGTTTACCAGCCCGGACCGGTCAAAGTTGTTTGTAAAGGACTTTCCCGGATACGATGGCGGGCTGCTGACCGAATTCAAATGGGTGCTGGAAAGAACGGGCAGCGGCATTGGTATCTCAATCAATCCTGACTGGCCTGTGGGTATGGACCTGGAACCGGAAATGGTTCAACAGCTGAAAAGCAACTGAGTGTCTTGATAAGGACGCACGCCGCGCCCCGGGTTCTCTGGCAGGATCCCCTGTTCCTGGCAGCATTGGCGGCCGGACTGCTTGCCTGGCTGCTAATGTTTTTCATTCAGCAACCGGCTGTTCAATGGAACTGGCCGGTCATCACCCCCTGGCAGTTCCTGTTACCCGTACTGTTCTACCCGGTTGCCGAGGAAATTGTTTTTCGCGGTTTGCTGCAGGAACTGGTACGTGACTATATCAGTCGCCGCTCGCTGGGACCGGTCACTGTTGCCAACCTCATCACCAGTGTGTTGTTCACCGGCTTGCATTTCATCTATCACGCACCGCTGTGGGCAGCGCTGGTCTTTTTCCCCTCCCTGGTGTTTGGCTTCTTCAAGGATCGCACCAATCACCTGGTTGCCCCGATCATCCTGCATGTCTTTTACAATGCCGGGTATTTCTGGTTGTTTTCAGTGCCACAGTAAAGACTGTAACGGGAATACAGGACCCACTGTGAATCGCGCCGGGGACGGCGCTTCTACAGTTGTTGCAGCTGTTCTATAAACTGCGTATAGCGACCAGACAGTTGCTTGTCCCGGTGCGGGATGAACTGCCTGCCGTTACCGGTGGCTGACCAGTTATCCGGGCAACCGGCTGCCTGCCAGGCAATGCCGCGGGCCGTGGCTTCGACCTGCACGGGACGTTCCACCTTGAGACCTGACAGGTTGGCGAGCCGCTGGCAAAGGCCATCCAGCGTGGACAGGCCGCCGCTGATTCTGATGCTATCGACCGCAGGGTTCAGTGCGGTCAGCAGTTCGATGTTGGCCTGCACCAGAAACAGGATGCTCTCGATAACTGCCACCATGGCTTCCGCTGCGGTGACATCAGCATCCAGAAAGTACGGTTCCGCTCCGTCCCGCCACCAGGGGGCTCCCAGCCCGCCAACTGTATTCATAAAGAGCGTGGGTGCCCGGATTTCTGCCAGCCAGCCGGGCAACCGCGCTTCCAGGTCACTGACTGCAAACCTGCCTGCGGCCCATTCCAGTGCGGTCATGGCACCATTGACCGTGCCTTCTACATAGTAGCTGGCGGTATCCTTGTCGCTGTACGAGATCCCGGCCAGCAGACCGGCCGGTCGTGCCGTCAGTTCGTCTACCGGTAGCAGCACAAAGGCACCCGTCCCGATATTGACCAGGATGGTACTGGTGGAGGGTTTGCCAAGGGCATAGAGCGCAGCCGTCTGGTCGCCATTGACGGCGCTGACGGGGATCTTTGCCTGTCGGGTTAAACCGTAGTCGGTACAGATCGGTATGCAAGCCGGTAGCACCTGCGGCGGGATGTTGAATAATTCGAGCAGTGCGTTATCCCAGTTGCGGGACTGCAGGTTCCAGAGCAGCGTGCGTGAGGCATTGGCATCATCGATGACGTCGTGACGTGCATCTGTCAGGTGGTGAAGCAGGTAACTCGCCAGGGGGCCCATCATCAGCGTACCGGCAGCCAGTGCTGCCCTGACTGCCGGAACATGGTCGAGTAACCATTCCAGTTTACCGGCACCGTAGTGCGGCGACAGGTGCAGGCCGGTCATTTCGCGGATATACGGATCATGATCCGCCATGGCATGCAGCTTGTCCGCGACACGCCTGTCCTGCCAGCTCAGTACCGGACTCAGGGGGGTGCCGGTGATGCGGTCCCAGGCAAGGACACTCGATCGTTGGGTTGCCATGCCGGCAGCCATTATCCGCCGCCGGTCAACGGCCGGATCGTTCAGGACCGCATGCACGACAGTCTGCATGGACTGTCTGATTTCATCTGGCGATTGTTCGATTTCCTGCCGGCTGCGACTGTGGAGCGCAACCGGCTGCCGCGCAATGCTGACTACCCTGCCCCCGGCATCGAAAATGATCGCACGGGTTGAGTGTGTGCCCTGGTCGATGGCAAGTATGAGCATGGCTATACCGGCTGCAACGGCAATTCGGCTGTGTTTGCGCGACGCTTGCGTTCGGGCAGGGTGCGTCGCAGGATCTTCATCACCTTTTCGGCCGCCGCACGGTAACCGGTGAGCTTGCCGCCATAGATGGCGACAGTTCTGGGTCGGGCCGGATCATCAGCGGGCAAGCGGGTCTCGCGGGTGCGTTTGAAGGTGCTGTTGCCCGATGCTGGCAGTACCCGCAGACCGGCGAAGCTGGCTACCACCTGTTGAGAACGCTCCGGGAAATAGTGGGCCATGACGGCAAGCAGATAGTCTTCTTCACTGGCCAGTGTGGTTACCTGTGCCGGATCACCGCGGTATACGTTTTCTGTTGTACCCAGCATGGACTGCTCCCCCCAGGGCAACAGGAACACGGCACGCCGGTCCCGGGGTGCCTCCATGTAATAACAGCCCGCGGTGAGGCTGCCTTCCAGAACAAGGTGGCTCCCTTGCACCAGGTCGACATCAATACCGGCAGGTTGCGGGCTGATACGCTCTGCTATCGTATTGACCCAGGGGCCACCGGCATTGACCAGCGTTGTTGCCGTACAGTTTCTCTCGGCAGTATTGTCCCGGAAGAGAATGTCTAC
>Ga0316193_10004768_pt1 | contig 10022 bp, 5 predicted proteins | sample MerIslsedime2_MG_FD_207735 | JGI IMG/M metagenome (GOLD analysis project Ga0316193, IMG submission 207735) | Coastal sediment microbial communities from Maine, United States - Merrow Island sediment 2 | ecosystem: Environmental > Aquatic > Marine > Coastal > Sediment | place: USA: Maine...
TTTCATGGCCTGGCACGGGACTGGACGCCCGAGAACGAGCCTGCGGCGGCCAGCGTGCCGGCTTCACCCACGGGCGATGGCCACGAGGCCGCTGTCGGGACTGAGGTCGAGACAGCTGGCTCCGGTCCTGAGTACGAGCTGGTTACGGACGCTCGCCAGGTGCCGGCCGTGCTCGCCGAGATGCGAGACGCCGGTACGATAGCGGTCGACACCGAGACGACCAGCAAGGACCCGATGCGGGCCGAGCTGGTAGGTGTCTCGCTCTCGGCCGCTGAGGGGACAGCGTACTACCTGCCTTTCGGGCACGTGCCTTCGGCCGTGGCCACCGACTCGGACGGCAATCCGATGCTCATGCTGGATGCGCCGGAGCCGGTACCGAACCTGCCGCCGATCACGTCGCCGGCCATGGCTCCGCTGCGGGATCTGCTGGCCGACCCGTCCGTCGGAAAAGTCGGCCAGAACATCAAGTACGACATGCACGTGCTCGAACGGGCCGGCGCGCCTCTCGGGGGTGTCCACTTCGACACCTCCCTCGCCTCGTACGTGCTGGATCCGGGGAAGCGGCAGCACGGACTCGACATCCTGGCCCTCGACCGGTTCCAGGCCAAGCTGACGTCCTACGCAGATGTGGCCGGATCGGGCCGGAGCGAAATTCCGTTCGCAGAGGTTTCGCTCGAAGCCGCGGCTGCTTACTCGGGAGAGGATGCCGACTACACGCTGCGACTGTATGGGCGTTTGAAGGAGGAGCTCGAAGCGCACTCGATGCTCGATTTGCTGGAAGACATCGAGATGCCGCTGGTGCCGGTGCTGGCGGACATGGAACGGACCGGCGTCCGCATCGACCTCGATGTGTTCGACGCCCTGCGCGAGAGGTTCACCCGCGAGATCTCGCAGATCGAAGAGGAGATCTACAAGCTGGCGGGTGGCGAAGTGAACCTCCGCTCGGTGCCCCAGATGCGGGAGCTGCTGTTCGAGCGCCTGAAGCTGCCCGTGCTCCGGAAGACGAAGACCGGTCCGTCCACCGACGAGGGCGTGCTGAGCGAGCTCGCGGCGCAGGGGCACCAGATCCCACGGCTCATCCTGGAATACCGCGAACTCGACAAACTCGATGGCACGTACGTGTCGAAGCTGCCCGCCCTGGTGCACCCGGAGACGGGCCGCATCCATACCACGTTCAACCAGACCGTGGCCGCCACCGGGCGTCTCTCTTCCTCCGACCCGAACCTGCAGAACATCCCGGTCCGGACGACGCTCGGGCGGGAGATCCGAAAGGGGTTCGTGCCGGACGAAGGATACCTGTTCCTGTCCGCCGACTACTCCCAGATCGAACTCCGTGTGCTGGCGCACCTGTCCGAAGACCCCGCGTTCGTCGAGGCCTTTCGGGCGGATCGCGACATCCATCGGGAGACGGCCGCTCGCATCTTCGGAGTGGAGGCCGAGGCCGTAGATGGCGGCATGCGCGATCAGGCGAAGACGATCAACTTCGCCACCATCTACGGACAGGGACCCGTCGCTCTCGCCGCGCAACTCGGGATCAGCCGGACGCAGGCCGATGAGTTCATCGCCAGCTACTTCGAGAGGTTCTCCGGAGTGCGCCGCTACCTGGACGAGATGAAGGAACAGGCAAAGGAGAGGGGCTACGTCGAGACCCTGCTGGGCCGTCGCCGCTACATTCCGGAGATGCGGTCGAGGAACCCGGGCGTGCGCGGCTTCGGTGAGCGGCTGGCCACGAACTCACCGATCCAGGGCACGGCGGCTGACCTCCTGAAGATCGCCATGATCCGCCTGCACGACCGGCTGAGGTCGGGGGACACCGGCGCCCGGATGCTGCTCCAGGTGCACGATGAACTGCTGCTCGAGGTGCCCGAAGCGTCCGTGGAGGAAACGCGTCGCATCGTGAGCGAGGAGATGGAGGCCGCGATTCAGCTGGATGTCCCCCTGAAGGTCGACATGGGGGTCGGCCCGAGCTGGTACGACAGTAAGGGCGGCTGAGGGGCTCTGCGCCCCGCGAGGCCCACTAATCGGATGAGAGTCTGATGAGATTCCGTACTTCCAGAACCTGTGATGAAAGAAGATGCATGTTCACCAGAGCGATAGCAGCGGCAATCATCTTGATGCTCGCGAGCAGCACCGGCCTCGTGGCGCAGGAATCAGGATCCGGGAATGCGGAGCTTGCCCAGGAGGCGGCCAATCCGATCGCAAACCTCGTCAGCCTCCCTATTCAGAACAACACCGATTTCGGGCTCGGTCCCTTCGACCGTTCCGCGAACGTGCTCAACGTCCAGCCAGTCGTTCCTCTTGCGGGGGGTAAGATCGTCACGCGGACCATCTTCCCGTTCGTGTGGCTTCCGGACCTGAGTTCGGAAAGCGGTAGCTTCTCGTCGGGATTGTCCGACATCACGTTCACGGCCTTCTACGTACCGTCCGCGGGTTCCACCATGTGGGGTCTCGGCCCGGTAGCGGTATTCCCTTCAGGGGGTTCAAAGCGAGGGTCCGAGAAATGGAGCGCCGGAGTGTCGGGCGTTGTCCTGGCACAACCGGGTGACTGGACCCTGGGGCTGCTGGCCAACAACGTGTGGTCGTTCGCCGGTGACTCGGATGCCGATGAGGTCAACAAGGGTCTCCTCCAGTACTTCATCGTCTATCAGCTGGGCAACGGCTGGTACGCCAACAGTGCACCGATCATCACAGTGGACTGGACGGCGCCTGCGGGTCAGCAATGGAGCGTCCCGGTAGGTGCCGGTGGCGGCAAACTCTTCTTCCTCGGGAAGCTCCCCGTGAACATCCAGAGCCAGGCTTACTACTTCGTCGAGAAGCCCGACTTCGGCCCCGACTGGCAGCTCAGGGTCCAGGTCCAGTTTCTGTTCCCGCTTCCGGGTAGCTGATGGAGAACCACGCCGCCCCGAATAGCAGAGGGCCGGGGCGACCGGCTAAGCCCCGAAGGATGCCCTCTCTATCGACGATGGTCCTGATCGCCCTGGGCCTGGGCGTCCTCGTCGGCGTGTTCTTCGGCGAAGGCACGGCGTTCCTGGCTCCGATCGGGAGTGCCTACGTCGGGCTCCTCCAGATGACGGTGCTGCCCTACATCGTCCTGTCCATCGTGTACGGCCTGGGCCGGATTCAGCCGACGAGCGCGCGAAAGCTGGCCGGGGTGGGCGCCGTCACGGTGCTCGTCCTCTGGACGATGGGGATCGTGGCTTCGCTTCTGATGCCGCTGAGCTATCCCGACTGGCAATCGGCCCGCTTCTTCAGTCACGCCATGGTTGAACGCCCTCCGGAGCTCGACCTGTTCCGGCTCTACATCCCGCGCAACATCTTCGCCTCGCTGAACGAAACAGCCGTCCCGGCGGTGGTGGTCTTCTGCATCCTGCTCGGCGTCGCGCTGATGGGTGTGGAGAGGAAGGACACCCTCGTCGAGGCGCTGGGGAGCCTGGCGGATGCGGTCATGCGGTTGGTCGGCCTGGTTGTAAAGACCGCTCCGATAGGAATCTTCGCGCTGGCCGCCGCCGCCTCCGGTACGATACGCCTCGAAGAGATGGGTACGATCCAGGTTTACGTGTGGGGCTATCTTGCGATGGCGGGAGTGCTCGTCTTCTGGGCCCTTCCGATGCTGATCAGCACGGTCACCGGCATCGGCTTCAGGCGCGTGTTTGCCGCCAGCCGGGATGCGCTCGTCACCGGCTTCGCGACGGGCAGCCTTCTGGTGGTTCTGCCTTTGCTCTCAACCGCAATCAAGGATCTCCTGGCGGAGCGAGGAGTTCACTCGGAAGACGAGATGGCGATGGTCGACCTCGTCGTGCCGACGGCCTTCAACCTGCCATCGGTCGGCATGCTTCTCACCATGAGCTTCGTGCATTTCGGCGCGTGGCTGTTCGACTCTCCGTTGGCCCTCGGCCAGTATGCAGCCTTCGCGGCCCTCTCCGTGGTCACCGCCTTTGGCGGCTGGACGATAGGCCTTCCAGCCCTGCTCGACGCATTCCGGCTCCCAGCTGAAATCTTCGAACTCTATCCACTGGTGGATGTGATCACCGGCAGATTCTCCGCCGTTGCAGCGGCCGTGCAGCTCGTCGCCCTCACGTTGATCGTCGTGGGAGCTCTCGGCGGTATCTCGAAGCTCAGGTGGGCTTCGCTCCTGCGCTACGCCGGGAGCACGGCGGTCCTGATGCTGGCGACGGTGACTGTGCTCGGGGTCGTCATGAGTCGCGCGATCAACCAGGACTACGCCGGTTACCGGGCGCTCGTGGAGCGGACGTCCCTGCAGGAAGGCGTGGGAGTGCGCCATGCCGAATCAGCTCCACCGGCGCTAACCCCCGAGCAGCAGGCCTCCGACAGGATCCAACTGATTCGGGACCGCGGCTGGCTGCGTGTCGGCTATGTCCCGGACCGCTTGCCCTTCATCTTCCGTAACGAAGACGGTACGGTCGTAGGGCTCGATGCCGAACTGGCGCGAGGCCTGGCCGCAGACCTCGAAGCTGGCGTCGAGTTCGTTCGCCTGTTGCCGGACGATGCGGTCGAAGCGCTACACCAGGGGAGGGTGGACATCGTAATGTCCGGCCTGACCATGGAGCCGAGTCGGGCCAGGTTCGTGCGGTACTCGGTTTCATATATGAGCATCACCGTTGCACTGGCGGTGCCCGACCACGCCCGGCAGGAGTTCTCGAGCCTCACGGAGCTGGCAGCACGTGAGCGACTTAGCATCGGGATATTCCCAGCGACTCGCTATCAACGCGACCTGAGACGGTATCTTCCCAACGCCGAGTTGGATTCCATCAGCAGCCCTCGCCCCTTCTTCCAGGGAGAGCTGGACGTGGACGCCATCCTGCTCAGCGCGGAAGAAGCAGCCGCATGGACGCTCGTGTACCCGAACTACTCGGTAGCTGTGCCGTTTCAGGAATGGGGATTGCCCCTGGCCTGTGCCATGGACATCTCCCCTTCCACCCTGCACGGTTACGTCGATGCCTGGATCGAGCTCGCCACTCGGGACGGCACGGTGGATCGCTACTTCTCCTACTGGATAATGGGCGAGGATCCGCCGGGCCGGCGAGTGCCTCGCTGGTCGGTCGTCCGCGACGTGCTCGGCTGGGTCGACTAGTGCGTGCATGAACACTGCGGAGCGTGGGATGCTCCAGCGTAGTTATCCCTGCAAGCCCAGGAATCGCAGGGCAGACAGATCGGACTCCGCCCGGTAGTTTTCCGGGATCGTCGGCTCCACCGAGTTCCGCACCGCATTCACGACCGGCGTCATGATCTCCACACCGGCCTCGTTGAACCGGTCGATCACGCTTTGCCTCAACACCGAAGCCGTGAGCTTGGCGAGCTTGGGTTGGTCCGTCCAGGCCATGAGCTCGTAGGAGACGGCGAAGTCACCGAGGCTCTCCTGCAACACCACCGGTTCCGGCTCGTCGACGATGTGTTCCGTGCCCTGCGCCGCAGCCTTCATCAGTTCGTGAACCGTCCGCCAGTCGACATCGTAGCCGATTCCAGCCGTTACGCTCAGCGCCAGTCCCCCCGCGGTGGTGGCCGCCGAGTAGTTCACGACGCGGCCTCCCAGAGCAACGTTATTGGGAACCGTGACCTCCTCGTTGTAGATCGTCCGCAGCCGGGTGACGAAGAGTCCCCGGATGATCACGTCCCCGGTTGTGCCAGCTACTTGAATACGGTCACCAATGCGGAAGGAACGCGTATACGTGAGGATGATTCCGGAGATCATGTTGCTGACCGACGAGCTGGCTCCGAGTGTGAACATCGCCCCGACGAAAAGGGAGAAACCCCGGAAGACTTCGCTCCCGGCACCGGGAAGAAACGGATAGATGATCATCACGGTGCCGAGGATCAGTCCTACTCGCAGCAGTCTCCCGGTCGGCTCCGCCCACTCCGGGTCAAAACCTGGAATGCGGATCTCTTCCTTGCCCACCGCTTCCATGATGAACGAGGCAAAGCGGATGACGAACCTCATCAAGATGATGATTACGATCAGCGACGCGAACCGCGGCAGGTACCCGAGTATGCCCAGCGCAAGATTGCGAGCGGGCCCGACCACTACGGGCATTACCGTTCCAGCCAGCGGCCGGGTAGCGGGAATGAAGGCGAGTACCAGCGGTACGTAGAAGTAGAGAAGTACGATCGTGATCACAAACCGCGCGACCTTCAGCCCGAGGACCGCTAGTTGGCGCACGCGCGACGGCGTGATCAGTGTCGTGCCCTGGAGTTGAAGACCCTTGCGGGCCTCCTTCCATGCGCCCAGTCGACGGACGGCCCAGCGCACGACGCGGTTCAAGATGACCAGGAGAAAGATCAAAAGAGCCGTGGCGATCACGGCGTTTACCACTCCGCCAAGCCAATCCACGAGGATTTCCCGCTCCTCGTCCGTCAGATCTGCTCGACCGGCAAGACTCCGCAGGCGCAGACGCCAGACGAGAGTCACGGCCGTGAGACTCACGAGAAAAGCCAGCATCCTGGTGGTCTGCCGCCGCACCTGTTGAGCTGCCTCGGACTGACCTTCCTTCAGCGCGAATCGCAGGTACAGGGATCGGAGGCCATACGTGAGCAGAATGACGATGGCGGGAAGAAGCACGATGTCAACGATCCAACGTATGGGTCCGGGCTCGTATATCCACTGCTTCCACGTGTCCACGGAGGTGCCCCTTTCTGACGGCCATCAGAGGATAGTGCGGTCTGCAGCACGCAATCTGGGGAGAGGGCTCGCTGGTGCGCCAGAACGATGGGTACCGCACATCCAAAGGTCCGGTCGACACTATGTCCCACCGTTCGCTTGTCGGTGGCCATAGTGTCGGCTGCGCGAGCGCATTACTCTCACGATTGCGTCCACATAACTGATTGCTGCTTAATCAGTTGACGATATACACGCGAAGAACTCGCTTCACGGAATACTCCTTGCTTTACGAGGGACTGCCGAGTCGCGCCATATCACCATCCCACCCAACACTCGACACGGAGCCGCTCATGCTTGCGAAGTTCAGTTTGCGATTCCTGGCCCTCACGCTTGCCCTCTCGATGACCCCACTGGCTGCAGCTGCACAGGAGTCATCGCTGGATGTTCAAGAACCCGACGCCCAGCCGGCCAGCCAGCTGGTCGCGGAACAGCAGCCGGTCTCGGACTCGGGGTCCGTCATCGCAGCGCTGACGTCGTCAACGTACCATGCGGCGCTTCTGGCACCGCCGGCCGTCGACCTGCCGACAGCTGAGGATCTGAGAGCGGACGGAGAGAACCCGCCCCTGGCTCCCGCTGGAAAGGGCTCGGGTACCGGGCTGGGATTCATGATCGGGGGAGCTGCCGCCTTCATCGGAGGGCTCCTGATTGGCGGGACCGGAGGCACCATCATTGCGGCCGGGGGCGTTGGCCTCGGGGTATACGGAGCCATCATATACTTCTGACCGAATGAAGCGGGGGCCGCGGCTTTGGTCCGCGGCCCCGCTGCATCGGCTGATCCGGATCCCGGCGTGCGCCCGTCCCACTTTCAGAGCGGTCTGCGGTCCCCCCCTACTGGCAACCCGCCGTTACGATTCCCGCTTCCGTTGCCGAGTCACAGGGGGATATAGTGACGAAGCTCGTTACCACGACGATCATGGCCGTAGCACTGATCCTGCCGTCCGCCGCCCCCGCTCAAGCGCCTTCGCAGGACCTGCTGCACGAAATTGCGACTGACGTATACGTGTTCGGTTACCCGATGGTTCTCATGGAGACGACTCGACGCCTGTTCACGAACGTCCCGGCTCCTGAGGGTTCGTACGCTCCCATGAATCAATTCGCGCACAACCGGGCGTTCCCGGACCATACATTTCGGCAAGTGGTGAGGCCGAACGCCGACACCTTCTACTCCATGCTGTGGTTCGACGTCACGGACGGGCCGCTGATCGTCTCCATGCCGGATGCCGGCGGTCGGTACTACATGCTTCCCATATTGGACTTCTGGACCGATGTTTTTGCCGCACCGGGAAGCCGCACGTCGGGGACCGAGTCGGCCGACTTCGCCATCGTGGGCCCTGCATGGGAGGGGGACCTTCCCGAAAGGGTCGAACCCATCCGTTCCCCCACCGGGATGGGCTGGATTATTGGCCGAACTCGGGTCGATGGCCCTGCGGACGCGGCGAACGTTCACCAGTTTCAGGACGACATGAGAGCGACACCCCTCAGTCGCTGGGGCGACGACTATGCCCCTCCCGGCACGGTGCCGATCGAGGAAGGCCTCACACCCACGGCGGAGCCACCGCTCGTCGTCGCCGGGATGGATGCTGAGACGTTCTTCGAGCTGTTCGCGCACCTGCTGAAGCAGAATCCTCCGCACGAGATGGACTGGAACATGGTGACCCAGATGGAACAGCTGGGCATCGTACCGGGCGAGAACTTCGACTTCTCGGAGCTTCCCCTCCAGCATGAGTCGCCCGGGGCGGATGTGGAATCAAACTGGCTGCCCGCACCATCGGACGGCTTTAACCTCATCATGCGTCTGTACTGGCCCGAGCCGACTCTACTCACGGGTGATTGGGATCCTCCGCCAGTACGCAGCTCGAAATACGTCGGGCGCAGGCTTACTCCGAAGTGAGCAGCCGACTGTCTATACACCGTCGCCGGTAGGCGTGAACCTGGTGAACGGGAGGGCCTCATCCAGCGCGAATACCTGACTGCGTCCCGCACAGGCTTCGCCGATCCCGCGCTGCGTCTGGTGCTCGGCATCGTTGGGGCACGCGCGCTCAGCCCCAGCGAGTTCTCCCGATTCCAGTGGAATCGGATATTGAGACTCCGTCGGTCGGACTGCTGGCCTTAGGCGGACCATTCAGACGGGGATGGCTGTTTCCTATTCAGGAGAATCGCATGCTCTCCCACTCCTCCCGCCGTATCGTCCCGTGTTTTGGAACTTCGCTGGCTCTCATCCTCTCTGTTGCGGGAGCTGCGGTTGCGCAGCAGCCACAGGCGACCACGAGCAGATGCGACTACTCCGATGTACCCGGGGTAGTGTGGTGGGGGACCGAGCCGCGCATGGAGATCGAGCGGTTCGCTGCCTACGCCGCGCCGGTCTACTGGTTCTCGCCAGATGAGCCACTGCTCAGCCGTGCCGAGGGCGTGGACGTCCGAATCCCGCATCCTCTCCCCTTCGAGGACGACCCGGACAGGCCGATCATCTACTACCAGATCGAGGAGATTGTCACGGCGCCAGGGCTCGATCAAACGATCGACGTGCCCGGATTCGTACTGAACACTGAGGACAAGGGTCGTTCGATCATCGACCTGCGGACCGTAACGCTCGTGCGCTTGGGACTGTTCGCCTACTTCTCTTCGGAGGTGGGACTCGGCGCGCACCCACACGATCTCGAGCCGGCGGAGATGAAGATCGTCGTTCTCCGCAGTGACGGCGAGCACATGACGGAGCGCTATGGTAACCGCTGTGCCGAGCGGAACTACGTCTTCGGGATCACGCGTGTCACCGGTAAGGCGCACGGGCTCGAGTGGTACTGGAACATCAGCAACGTGGACGTGGAGACCCGGGTCCCATTTACCCTCCTGGTAGAGGAAGGGAAGCACGCCATCGGGACCGACAAGAACGGGGACGGCTATTTTACGCCCAGCTACGACGTGGACGTGAGGGTGAACGACGCATGGGGAACCCGTGACATCATGAGGTCGGGTGGCCTGTTCAGCGGCGGATACCAGACCTGGATGACCAAGGTCCGGGAGCCCCAGCACCGCGTGGTTCCACCTCTCCCGGAGGACAGCCCACTGCTGGCCCGTGTCGAGCAACGAGAGAACGGAGATTGGACCAAGACCAACGCCGTCTACGAGTTGCGGCCACTGCCGCCCAAGGAGCTCGCCGGAGACGACAAGGGGCTGTACCGCCGTTTGGACAACAATGAAGTCGGGGACTGGCCGGCGGTGTCGGAAGAGACCCAGGCGAAGAAATTCTCGGAGTGGGTCGAGGCTGGGACAGCCTCCAAGTCGCTGGCCATTTCCTACCGGTACGATGGTGCATCCGGCGTGTCCTTCGTATTCCCGTTCTTCGTCGTGA
>Ga0316193_10004769_pt1 | contig 10020 bp, 11 predicted proteins | sample MerIslsedime2_MG_FD_207735 | JGI IMG/M metagenome (GOLD analysis project Ga0316193, IMG submission 207735) | Coastal sediment microbial communities from Maine, United States - Merrow Island sediment 2 | ecosystem: Environmental > Aquatic > Marine > Coastal > Sediment | place: USA: Maine...
CACGGGCTCTCTTGAGAATGCAAAGGAACACATCGAATTCCACGTCCTGGGATACAAAAACGTCTTCGCAAACAGCGCCCTTTTAAACTGATACTCACCTAGTACAACACGATAGTTGTTAAGAATATCATTGTATTCCGCAGGTTCCGCTTGAATAAAATTCTTCGGCTTATTCACGCGATCCACTTCTACATAATGAGGTTGTAAAAGACGACGCGTCGTAATTCCTGCCGATTTTTTTATATGGAGCCAAAAGATATCTCTGTATATCATAATGTTAGCCGGTAGTGTCAACTTTATTGTGTCCAGAAGGTCCTTGACTTTTACATTCTATTTTAAAATGTGTAGTTAAACATTTTTATGTCTTTTTTGTATATTCTTCTGACTATCCGTCTAGTTTTGTTACTGTAATAGTCTTCATAGCACCTGTGAGCAGACAAGTTTTCGTGGGGTAACGCATTATACCCCTCTATACTTAAATCTTTGTAAATACTTTCCCAGCTTTTATTTAAATTTTCAAATTTCCCCACAAAATCTATTAGTATATTTCCTTTCTCATCCGTTATCCATTTGTATTGAGGTATAAAGTGAAAATTGTATCTACATTTTGTCTTTGGAAAGTTAACACAAAAATCTTCAAAATTCTCATAAGCCTGTACTTCTGTCAAAACAGGAATATTGACATTATACCATCTGTGCTCTTTGCTCATTTGAGAAAAATAGAAATATAATGATACGAATCTGTCAAAAGGATTTCTTACGAAGCAGAACTTAAAGTATCTATTCCAAATATTCTGCCCAACACGATTTTTAACATTAATCACAAAATCATGTGTTCCATCGTCTGTTATTTCAAAAATATCTTTTTGATATGCTATGCTAGTACCCGCCGTTCGCGGAATATGTATGAAAATACACTTATATTTATGCGATATTACCATTTTGGAGATCTTTAGGTAGGCTATGGTTTAATTGTTGATTTTTATGAAAATCCCCGCAGAATACTCCGCCATTAATGGCGGAGATGAATGCGATGCGGGGGTAAGGGGGATGCAATCCCCCTCAACGTAGTTTAAGATGCCCCGCCTTTTAAGGCGGGGAGTTTCACTGAAGAAAAATCTAGACTTTTTCAGAACAATTTGACATAGTTAAGTATATGGCACGGCCTTTGCTCATTCCCTATCCGGAAAACGCTACCATCGCGAAGCTTAAAGAAGTCTCCCGGGTAGGATCTATTGAAACAGCGACACGCTGTACAACAATTCAAATGCTTCTGGTCGGTGCTTCTATAAAACTTGTTAGCAAGTCACTTTTGGTAACCGATCGTGCCTTGCGAAAATGGATTAACCTTTTCAATCAATCAGGCGTTGACGGGCTTATTCTCAAAAAGCGTGAAGGCGAAATATCAGAAGGTAAACTTCCAGGGATTTATGCGGTTAGGAACATGATTAGGGCTGGTATTCCTGAAGGTGTGGCAATGAAAGTTTAGGTCACAGGACAAGGTCCGCTTTTGAAAGATACAATATCGTAAACGATGCAGACCTTCATCTTGCAGCACAAGAACAGGAATATTATTTGCAGTCACAAACCGCTACAGTTTCAAACACAGTCCATAATTTTAACGAAAAGGCTGTTAACTGATATCATGACAAAACTTTGAATGATAAGCATTTCCCACAATATCCCTTCACAAAGCACTATTAAAAAAGGGCTTAGAAGACCTGCTGCTTCTAAACCCTTATTATCATTGGTGCCGGAGGTCGGAATCGAACCGACACGGAGTTGCCCCCGCGGGATTTTGAGTCCCGTGCGTCTACCAGTTTCACCACTCCGGCGTGAATAACCTTTTATCCGAAAGCTATAAGCATTGTCAATAAAATAGAATTCGTCACGAAAACAGGAAATTTAAAAATCACAAACATCCCATCACTTCTTTTTTGTGTTTTTAGCCGTTCGTGATTTTGTGATAGGTTTTTCAGACTTACCCGGCTTAAGTGAGCCCATAATAATTTTTCAATAGCTCCGCATAGATTTGGATGGGATGTCTGACCCGGATATTTTTTCCGGACCTGGACAGCATGTCCGAGAGTTGAAGCATGCAGGCCGGGCATCCGGTGGCCACAGTCGAACACGAGGAAGCGGTGATATGATCTATTTTTACTCTGCCGATATTGGATGACAGGTCGTAATATTGCAGATTAAAACTCCCTCCCAGTCCACAACACCGGTCGGATTCGGGCATTTCTCTTAGCCGATAGCCTGGATGGGCATTGATGAGAGCCCTGGGTTCCGCAGACACGCCTAAGGATTTTTTGAGATGGCACGGATCATGGTAGGTGATATCGACAGGTTCGACATTGTCATTAATGTCAACCTTTTCAATCCCGATTTTCGATACCAGAAACTGATTGATGTCAATGGTTTTTTGAGAAATCATCGCCACTCTGGTTTGAACGTATCCGGAATTTTTATCCGCCATCATCGGCCATATTTCCTTGATTGTCGATGTACATGTGGCACACGCTGTTACAAAATAATCAAACTTTTCGGCATCGAATATTTTCAAGTTGTGGCGAAGAAGACGGTTAAAGGTCACCGTGTCTCCTGATGAGATGGCCGGAATCCCGCAGCAGCTTTGATCTTGGGGCATAAAAACCCCCACGCCATGATGGTTTAAAGCATGGACAACGTCCTGAGCGACTTTGGGGAAAAATTTGTCGATAAGGCACCCGACATAAAAAGCTACCTTAATACCCGAATGGCCTTTTTGAGCATTCAAAGCCGGCATCAGGTGATGAAACGGCGTTTCAGCCAGAGGAATGAAATGCCGGTTTCCAATCAGCGGTGAGACGAACCTGGCACAGGACGTGCCGATGACTTCATTTACAGGTTTTGTGAAAATTTTTTGGAACCTTGAGCCCCACCCCGCCATTCGATTAAAAAGTTCAGGGCGAGAGAGCATCCCCCTCAAGAGGAGTTTTTTGGACGGTGAAAGGCCCATAAAACCGGTAAGAATAGCGCGGGATTTGATAAAAATTTCCATTGCACTCACACCGCTGGGGCAATTGGCGGAACACGATCCGCACAGAAGACACCGATTCAGGCGTTCGTATACACCTTTTGGATCTTTGAACATTTCCTTCAATAGCCCCTCAAGGAGTGCCATTTTTCCCCGGGCTACATCGGCTTCCCTGCCGGTTTCCGCAAAAAGCGGACAAACCGCCTGACACATCCCGCATCGCATGCAGACCGTCAATTGATCTTCCAGTTCCTGCATGAGCGTTGTTAGCGTTTTAATGTTTGACACGAACAGTCTCCACTATAAGTTCCTAACAATTGTTTATGTTTTTTTCGGAACTATCAAATAGCAAATCAATTATCAAGCCTGTAAAAGATTGATAAAAACAACTTACCATCATAGCAACGATATAAGTAGTGTGTCCATAGGGAGTTTTTATGCCAACATCAGATCTAATCCAACCCATGAAAGAAAAGGCTGAAGCCGTCCAGGCGATTGTGGTAAAAATATCTGTACACGTCTTGGTTGTTCCATTTTCTGTTGTCATCCCTTAATGGGAGAAATCCCCATTGAATGGGGCATTTCCCTATGAAAATGAACCCTTTGTCTTATGGAATATTTTTCTTGAAATTGATATTATTTTAAGTTCAAGGTCTACAATTGGGATAAAAGGGTGGGAGGCTACATTTCGTGCCCGTGTACATAGAGTGGTTCCTCAATAATGGGGAACCATTCTTTTCGTAATTTCTTCTTTTCAACACCGTAGCCTGCCCATAGATTAGCCATACCAGGTCATGATGAACAGAGGTCTCAATCCAGTATTTAACGGAAGGAGGATCATATGAGTGAAAGCGTTTACAAAGTCGTTGAACTGGTGGGTACGAGTGATATTTCGTGGGAAAAAGCTGCGGAAAATGCGGTATCAACCGCCGGCAAAAGCTTAAGAGATTTGAGGGTGGCGGAAATAACAAAACTCGATATGACCGTTAAAGACGGCAAGGTGGCATCCTATCGTGCAAGAGTTGCATTGTCTTTCAAATATGAGACCTCATGATTTGTTGGATTGTTTTTTGGGAGGAAGAGATCTATGCAACATGTTCACGATGAAGTTTTCAAACAGAAAAAACTGCCAGGTGTCGGACAAATCGTGCGGAGTAAAAAGTATGGTACGCTCTGGAGAGTAATGGAAAAAAAAGAAATCTGGCAAAAAGCGTTGGGTGATCCTAAAATCGGGTTCCCCCTTCAGCTGCCGGCCATTTATCTTGCCTACTGGCGTGTAGAGAAAGGAGTGTCGCCGGGTCTCGGGAAAATGTTGGGGTATTCATACGCACTCCATGACAATACTTTTTCGGCCAACTGGGAAATCGTAGAGGAGTAACAAAATAGTTTAAATAAGAGCCGATTAATTTTCAAGGGGTGTTGACTGAAACACCCCTTTTTTTGTGACAATGAATTTGATTCTTGAAAAAAATCGTTTTATTAAATTTTTAGAGAGGGACCTTGATAAATTTGGCCGTTTATGAAGTAATGAAGCACTGTTTTTCTTAAATTATTAACAACACTATTTGAACATGAACACAGGATTATGGTAAACATCAGGTAAAAGGAACAACCGGAGGTTTTTTTTATGGCTAAAAAGCCGACCTATAAGGAGTTGGCGCAAGAGATCAAAGCGTTGGAAAAAGAAAAGTTCAACCGGGTGGCGGCTGAAAAAGCATTTCAACTAAGTGAAGAAAAATACCGACTGTTGGTAAAAAACCTTCCCAGTATTGTGTATAAGGGCTATCCTGACTGGTCTGTCGAGTTCTTTGATTCAAAAATTGAAAAGATTACCGGATACAGTGCGGATGAATTTAATTCCAAAAAAATGAAATGGAAAGATGTTGTCATCCATAAAGACCTCGAAGCTGCCAGAGAGACTTTCATTGCGGCGCTCAAAATGGACAAATCATACGTCAGGGAATACAGGATCGAATCAAAGCAAGGGAGTATTCATTGGATACAAGAAAGAGGACAGATCATTTGTAATGATAAAAGAGAGATTGAATATGTCAGCGGCGTCTTTTTTGATATCACCGATAACAAACAGGCCCAGGAGAAACTCAGGAAAAGTGAAGAGATGGCGAGAACCCTCTTAAACGCAACCACCGATGCTGTGGTGTTGATCGATCACGAGGGAATCATTCTTGATATCAATGATGCTTACGCTCAGAAATTTCAAAAAACTCCGGATGAAATGCTGGGATTGTGTATCTGGTATTTGTTCTCACACGAAGTCGCCGGTCTCAGAATGGTAAATGTAAATAAGGTTTTTAAAACAGGCCAGCCGGTACGGATTGTTGATGAGTGGCATGGGATTTGGCATGATACGATAATTTATCCTGTTTCTAATCCCGGGGAAGAAGTAAAACGTGTTGCTGTTTTTGCTCGGGACATAACTGATAGGAAACGGGCCGAGGAACATATTCACACCCTCACTCAACAATTGATAAAGGCCCAGGAAAATGAACGTCAACGAATTGCCCGGGATCTCCACGACAACGTGGCACAAGAGTTATCTCTGTTAAAAATCAGCTGGGAAACCCTTTTTGACAACCGCCCAATGATACCGGATGGAATTAGACAAAAAACTTCGGAACTGTCAAAAATTCTTCAAAGATCCATATCGGCAGTCCGGGATATGGCATATGATTTACACCCTCCGGGACTATATCAACTCGGGCTTGTCCACACAATATATCAATATTGCGAAGAGTTTTCTGAGAAGAATGAAATAGACACCGACTTTTTTGCTGCAGGTATGGATGATTTGAAAATCTCTTCGAACACCGAAATCAACCTGTACCGCCTGATTCAGGAGGGGCTCTGGAATATTAAAAAGCATGCTGAAGCAGCAAAAGTCACCATTAAGCTGGTTGCATCTTTTCCCAACATCATCCTTCGTATAGAGGACGATGGTCAAGGATTTAATGTAAAGGAACGGTTAACTGCGGCTTCAAAAGAGAAACGGATGGGGCTTCGGAGTATGGAGGAAAGGGTCAGCCTGCTCAACGGAAAAATGAAGATTCATTCACGCCCGAAGGAGGGCACAAAAATCTTTATTGAAGTTCCATATAAGGAGAAAAAACGTGGCTGAACAGGAAAGTGTCATCATCATTGATGACCACCCGCTTTTCAGGGAAGGACTCAAAACGATTATCAGCCGCGATGACCGGTTCAAGGTGGTCGGAGAGGCAGGAAGTGGTCATGAAGGACTCGGGATGGCCAAAAGACTTAAGCCGGATCTGGTGGTTGTTGATATATCCCTGCCAGATCAAAGCGGTATCCAACTCACCCGTGATTTACGGGAACTTTTATCGGGAACAAAAATCCTAATTGTCAGCATGCATTCAAAAATTGATTATATTGCAGAGGCATTTCAAGCCGGAGCAACAGGATATGTGGTCAAGGAATCTGCCTCAGAGAGGCTTCTTCAGGCACTCAAATCTGTTGCAAAGGGAGATTATTATCTGGATAGCTCTGTTTCCCACGCTGTTGTTGAAAACCTTATGAAATCTCCCTTAAAAGCAGAAAAGATTACGGATGCTGATTACGCCACCTTGACACCCCGAGAACAAGAGGTCATGCGCCTTCTGGCAGAGGGGCTTTCCAGTAAAGCGGTTGCTGAAAAGCTTTTCATCAGCCCCAAGACGGTTGAGAACCACCGTGCTAATATTATGAACAAACTCGACCTTCACAGCACCATCGAGTTGGTTCGATATGCCGCAAAGCTTGGCCTGATCGACGTGGATCTCTGGAAAGACTGAACCATTCACTTTTTCCCCGTAATATTCGGGATAACTTCCCGGCCCATGGGATTTTCCCCTATCAAAATAAACCTTCCCCTCTATGGACAAGAGAGATTGCAACTTGTTAATAATAAATCGAAAATTGTCTTGAACAAATCGAAAATTGTCTTGGATGTTCTTTGAATAACATTCGATAAAAGGGGGAAACATGATTTCTTCTCCATGTAAAAATTGCTCCAAGAGAAATCTGCCGAAGGAGAAGTGCGTCAAAGAATGCAAGTTGCTGCAAGCCATACAGGATATGGAATTGACTACTGAAAAGCTAAATGATGGAAGTAGTATAGACTATACCGAGGAGTATAGTTACAATTTTTCTCTGAGGCGTTCAATGGCCTCTTTTTGAAAAATCTATAATCTTTCGCTGTACAGAGAAATTGCAAGGCACAAAACCAACATGATGTATGTTGAGAAAAACCAATAAAAATACTTTGAGTGGTGGTGACCACCCACAAGGAATCAAAAAGATATCAATGGCTGCATCCAAGCATATCGGAAAACGTACTGAAAAAAAGAACTTTCTTGATATCATAACACTGATTCGAAGCATTCAGCGAGCCGAGGGTAATATGGACTGTTTTCAGATGGGAATGATAGATTGCGATCAGGTGGATTGCAAATGGCGTTCCTTTTGTCTGGAAGTGTATCCGGTCTTGGGTAAGGATTAAACCTGACTTGCTGCTGTCAAAAGAGATGCCATACAGGTAGTTTTGCCCCACATTCCTCATCACCCGTCTGGTGGTGTTCAGTCTCTGCCGGTTAAGAGGTCTTAACCTTTTACGCCAAAACCCTTTGGCAGTGAAATCAAGCGTGATTTCACTGTATATAAAGTAATATGCCGGCAGGGACTTAATTTTTTTCTTTCCTTGAGTTTCACACCCCGATATTGCTAATATGATTCTATCTTAAAAAAATTTCCCGGATTGCTGCGCTGTATTAAAGTTGCTATAAAAAAGGGGTGCGAAATTCGAGTTGTTTATTAATAAGAGGTCCAAATGTTTTTGATTGCCGGCGTTACGCCGAAAATAAAAGTTCTTGACAGCACCCCCAAACAATGTCCGGTATGTGGTCTTAACCAGGCATATTACAAACGGGTGGATCATTATTTTAATCTATTTTTCATTCCGATTTTAAGAGTCAAAAAAGGGGAGCCTTTCATCATGTGTGAAAGATGTGAAAGAACGGTACATGAATTCAAAAAAGAATATAGCAGTGCCTGGCCGGATATTAAAGAGACGACGTGTCATCATTGCGGGAAAAAATTAGAGAAAACCTTTGAATACTGCCCTTACTGTGGCACGCATATGTCTAACCCGAATATTTCATGAAAAATTTAGAGAGGCATTTTTATTGATAATGAAAACAGTTTGTTATTTGCAAGTTATCTTATGCTTGCATGGTGACAGTTTGTATCGAATATTTTGTAGTTCAATTTCTCAAAAATTTTCACCCTACGGGCTAAATGAATCATTATATTCAAAATGTAACTAACAATAAAGTTGAACGTCATGTCGTTTTAGTGGAACCGCAAGTACCCTGGAATACCGGTAACATCGGTCGCACCTGCCTGGGCACCGGCGCATTTCTTCACTTGATAAAACCTTTGGGTTTTTCTCTTGGAAATCGTGAACTTAAAAGAGCAGGTCTCGATTACTGGCACAAAATCGAACTTTCGATCTGGGATGATTTTAAGAGTTTTCACCATAAGATGGCACCTGGAAAAGAAGAAGTCGCACTGTTTACAAAGAACGGGTCCCTTCCTTTTTGGTCCATGCCTTTTCAAAAAAGACTTTTTCTCATTTTCGGATCAGAAACCAAGGGACTTACCGAAGAAATGATATTCGAGTATAAACACGCCACCTACCACATCCCTATTACATCAGAAATTCGGTGTTTGAACCTATCCACGACAGTTGGGATAGCGCTTTATGAAAGTCTGAGACGATAGCCCGCCGAATACTTGTAAATGAGCACTAACTAAAAAAATAGGGCGCGGAATGTATTCCGCACCCTATTGATTTAAATAATTCATCCGTAAGATATACGGTTTAGAACAGTCCGGTAACCTTTCCGGAATCTACATCCACATCTACTCGGCGGTACGCCGGGTCGGAACTGGTTCCAGGCATCAGACTAATGGCACCACAGCAGGGACAGAGGAACTTGGCACCAGAGAAGATCAGCACATCCTGAATAGGCAGGGTCCATCCCTTGGGTACACCCTTGACCGCCGGGTCATGGGTGAGGGAGAGATGGGTTTTGACCATCATGGTTGTGTAATCGTCGTACTGGGGATCATTTTCGAGCATCTTGGCCTTGGCTTCGGCAGCAGGTGTCCAGGCCACACCGTCGGCGCCATAGACGTTCTTGGCGACGAGTTCTACCCGGTCACGCAGTTTCGTTTCCAACGGATAGAGGAATTTGAACTTCGGTTCTTCTTCACAGGCTTCGATGACCGCATCGGCAAATTCCAGAGCACCGTCGCCGCCATGCTCCCAGTGGGAGGACTCTGCACAGCGGGCACCGGCTGCCTCGGCTGCCTTGCGCACCATGGCTACCTCAGCGTCGGTATCGGTGTGGAAGCGGTTGATGCAGACCACCGGGTTAATACCGGACATCCGGATGGTGTTGATATGGTGTACCATATTCTCCACACCCGTTTCCAGGAATTCCAGCCCTTCTTTGGTGTACTCATCGGGCAGGGGCAGGCCGGCTACGACCTTGGGTCCGCCGCCGTGCATCTTGAGGGCCCGGATGGTGCTGGTGAGAACGGAAACGTGGGGTTTCAGACCGCTGTACCGGCATTTGACGTTCCAGAATTTTTCAAAGCCGATGTCGGCACCGAAACCGGACTCGGTGATATTGTAGTCATAAATCTTGAGGCCGACCCGGTCGCCGATAATTGAAGACTGACCCACTGCGATGTTGGCAAACGGTCCGGCATGCACCATGCAGGGCTGATATTCAGCGGTGCACATCAGGGTCGGGTTGATGGTGTTGCGCATCCAGGCGGTCATGGCGTTGCCGACTTCCAAATCGCCGGTAGTGATCGGTTTGCCGGATTTGCTAAAGGCCACCGTGATGTTGTTCAGTTTTTCACGCAGATCGGCAAGATCATAAACAATGGAAAGAATCGCCATGAGCTCGGAGCTGACT
>Ga0316193_10004770_pt1 | contig 10020 bp, 13 predicted proteins | sample MerIslsedime2_MG_FD_207735 | JGI IMG/M metagenome (GOLD analysis project Ga0316193, IMG submission 207735) | Coastal sediment microbial communities from Maine, United States - Merrow Island sediment 2 | ecosystem: Environmental > Aquatic > Marine > Coastal > Sediment | place: USA: Maine...
GAACAAGAACAAGAACAAGAACAAGAACAAGAACAAGAACAAGAACAAGAACAAGAACAAGAACAAGAACAAGAACAAGAACAAGAACAAGAACAAGATAACAAGCATCATATATTGTCATGTAAAAAACTGCTGATGAAACATACTAATGCTATATAACTATTAAACATATGAGCCGTTCTCAAGTCAATAGGCATTTGTACGAGTCAAGGACATAGGTGACACAAAAGTACAGGTACATGGGTTACACTTTTATGGTCCAGTAAGGCGTGCTATTTCCCTTCTAAAAATAAATAAGACACCCAAGTTAAGAAAGCCCAAGATAAAAAAGCCTGCTCAAAATAAAAATACCGGCTTTGCTAGGCTGTGATCTCGTAATGCTTCAAACCACTAGGTATTGAAAGAATAAAGGTAGACGAATATTTGTAGAGAAGAATTAGAAATTCACTATGGTAAACAGCCGCACCCCTCAGTCTAGTGCTGATAAGGAATAGAGCGACAGAAAATCAGATTATGATTTATGGAAAGAACATCTCACAACTTTTCAACCCCGGTGTTCTGGGATACTTAAATACCTGACAGGCCTGTTTGAGTTTATAAACCGAACCGACCAGCCCTTTAAACGGGCTTTCGAAATATTCAGCGAGATAAAGCCAATGCTTGGGTTCCATGTTGAGCCGTTCCAGTATCGGAAGTAGATTTTCTGAGATACTTCCTTTTTTATCCTCCCTGAGGATACGACCGGTCCAGTCCACCAGTTCCAGATAATCATTCAAGCGAAACGGCAGGCCTTTGGGCATACCCTCTCGAGGATAGCCGACAAACGGAAGTAATGATGGCGGTTATTGGTGTGGAGGGTTTGGGGGTGAGGCCATTTGGGCCTTGTGGATGCGTTGTTGGATACTGGTATAGTCTGATGCCTCGGGTGTTTTGGCCATCCTCGCTCGGATGGGGTTTAAATCCACGTAGGCCATACAGGCCGCTAGGGGGTGGCCTCTAACGAGACCTGCGTATAGCGGGGTTTGGGCATGGTTATCTCCTTTAACCGTCGATATTTCATCCTATTACAAGACGCTACGCTTGATCCATTTCCTTGTCAATATTAGGATGAGTGTCTATTTAATTGTCTATGTTTGCATAGCAAACGTAATCCATGGGGTATTATCGGGTTGTACTGTAAAACAACGGGATGAATTAGCTTAGCTAACTCTACAAGAACTTACATAGTTTAAATTTATCATTAATTTCAATTACCGTAGAAATAGTTCAAATTAAGAATGAATCATACGCTAAGATAATAATGAAATAATCAAGGGATTCTACCTAAAGGAAATTTTAATATGGAACAATATTTACTTTACTTATTAATGGCTGCTCTCACAGTTTCTAGTCCTGGACCTGGGGTTATTCTCACACTGTCTAATGCTATTCGACATGGTATCAAACCCGCATTAACAGGAGTTTTAGGTATCTCATTAGGAATTTTTATTATTTCAATAATTTCAGCTAGTAGCCTTGGTGTGCTGCTCACAACATCATCATTTGCTTTTAGTATTTTAAAGTTTATTGGTGCAGGTTATTTAATCTACTTAGGTATAAAGCTTTTGAGAGCTCCTGTAATAAGCTTAGAAGGGGCTATTAATTCAAAAAATGCGCCGAAAGAAAAATCGTATTGGCAAAGATTTAAAGAAGGTTTTTTTGTTAGCCTTCTAAATCCAAAAGCAATTTTCTTTTTTATGTCATTGTTTCCGCAATTTATTAATCATCAACAAAGCTATTTATTGCAGTTTACATACCTAACCCTTACATTCTGTTTTGTTATTATCGCAGTGCATACTATTTATGCATTAGGGGCTAATTCTATCAAGTCATGGTTATCATCACCTGGCGGTTCAAAAATGGTAAATAGAACGAGCGGAAGTGTTTTTGTTTTATTTGGGCTTGGCTTAGCAACGTCTTCTCAACGTCAATGATATGTAACTTATAGCTAAAATAGAAAAGGGGACGGAGGGAATAAATATTGAGCAATACTGCAAGTTGGTTATTAAATAATCCCTCCGTCCCTTTTCCTGCTGCCCGCCTGCAGAATATGAGAAAATGGTCGCATAAAAAACTTGTGTCTATTTTGTCGGGGGAAGATCAACTGTCAACCGTTAGCTGTAAGAGAATGAGAACAATCAATCTAGTTGAACATAGCGAAAGGTGGGCTACAGATTTCGAGAAAGAGGTAGGCAGTATTAAAGATATTCTTTCTGAGAATCTGATAGCGGCTTATCACATAGGTAGTACCGCCATATCCGGATTGCGGGCCAAACCCGTGATAGATATTCTTCTGGAGGTGCGCTTTCTAAGCGAGGTGGACAAACGCAATAAAAGGCTTGAAGAGCTAGGTTACGAGGCCAAAGGTGAATATGGCATTGAGGGAAGGCGGTTCTTTCAAAAAGGTGGAAAAGAAAGAACACATCACATTCATGTATTTGAAACAGGAAACTTAGAGATTGAGAGGCATAAGCTTTTTGTTGAGTTTATGAATGCTCATCCTGGCAGGGTAGCCGAGTACGAAAAGCTTAAAATTGAGTTGGCAAGTAAATACAAGCAAGAACCCGATAAATATTCGGAAGGTAAAGCGGTATTTATCAAAGACATTGATGTAGAGGCAACTGGATGGAAAAACAGCTAACAAGGAAATTACACTCGGACGCGAAAAAGCGTCGCTCGTTCCTCGCTATGCTTTTTCACCCCGGTGAATTGCGGCGGTTTTTTATTTATTGGACGGGAATCGACCAATCCCTCTTCTGAAATCTCAAACTCTATGAGAAGATCAAGGGGCACCATACACAGCGGGTTTATTCGAAGATGGAGTGTAAAAGCTCCCAATGAGAAGGGTTTTTTGTTATGAGCGGTCATACTATTACGGTTATCGGCAGCGGCTTTGCCGCACTTACTGCGGTGCGCGAGCTGCGCAAACGCGACAGGACGTCACGTATTACGGTGATATCACCGAAGCCGGAGTTTATCTTCCTGCCCAGTCTCATCTGGATCCCGTCTGGTATCCGAAAAGGGGACGACCTGCGCATCCCACTCAATAAATTCTTCGCACGCATGAATGTGGAACATGTCGCGGCAGAAGTGAATGGACTGAAGGATAGCGGTCGTTGCGTTGAAACCAGTGTGGGTGAGGCAAAAAATGATGCCCTGATCATCGCCTCCGGCGGACGTTTCATCAAAAAGCTGCCCGGCATCGAACACGCCATCACCCCCTGTGAAGGAATCCCGGCAGCCGAGCGGATTCGTGATCGCCTCAAGGAAATGGACGGTGGTACCATCGCCATCGGTTTCGGTGGCAATCCCAAGGAGCCCTCGGCCATGCGTGGTGGGCCGATGTTCGAATTTCTCTTCGGTATCGATACGCTGCTGCGCAAGCAAAAGCGACGCGACCGGTTCAAACTGGTCTTCTTTAACCCGGCGCCTGAGCCCGGCAAGCGACTCGGTCCCAAGGCCGTCAAGGGACTGCTTACCGCCATGCAGAAGCGCGGGATCGAGACCCATCTTGGTCACAAGATGAAGGGCTTCGAGCCGAACAAGGTCATCACCGAAGGCGGGGAGTTTGCGGCCGATCTCATCCTCTTCATGCCCGGCATGACCGGTAATCAGTGGTTTGACAACAGTGAACTGCCACGTTCCGAGGGTGGACTGGTGAAGGCGGATAAATACTGTCGTGTTCCCGGTTTTGCAAACACCTATGTGGCCGGTGATTCGGGGAGTTTTCCCGGTCCCGAGTGGCTACCCAAGCAGGCCCATATGGCCGACCTCCAGGCCAAGGCGGCGGTGGCCAACCTACTTGATGAACTGGCAGGCAAGGAGCCTTGCACGGGCTTCAAGGTGGAATTGATGTGCATCGTCGACAGCCTGGACCGCGGCATGCTGGTCGCCCGTACCCCGCAGCGAAATATTATGCTGCCACCTAACCGCCTGGCCCACTGGATGAAGCGTTTCTTCGAATGGTGGTACCTACGCCAATACCGTTGATCGAGGGTTGCGTTATGCTGTCCAGATGGCATCATCTGGAAACTAGAACCTATCTCAAAATTACTGCGCTTGGTGATACGGCGTTAAAAATGAACTCAAAATGCTCATTTACTGGTGGGGATTCGCTCTCGCCCATCCCTAGGCTCCGCGAAATAAGGACATCCATGTCCAAAACTCCGCTTTTTCGTTCATTTTTGCCTTGTCTCACCTGCGCTCGTGACATTTTGAGATAGGTTCTAGTATTGTCTAACAACGCAATCATCCGTGAGCGCCATGAGCTATGGTCTAAACTACAGGCATCCACTCATGGCGCAACGTTATTAAATCGTTATATGCTGAAAATGATTATGGCGTTTCAGCTATGAAGTGTGTTGTTGAAGAGTTCTGCAAAACAGTCAGAATACGGCAGTTTAATTTACATTAATTTAACGAGGGAAAATACGGCATGAGTACAGGTACAGTAAAATGGTTCGACGCAAGCAAAGGTTTTGGCTTTATTACTCCAGATGATGGAGGTAAAGACCTATTCGTGCACCATTCTGAAATCCAGAGTGGTGGAGACTATGCAACGCTTAATGATGGACAGAAAGTAGAATACGAGGTGGGGCAAGGCCAGAAGGGGCCGTGTGCAACTAAAGTTGTACCGCTCTGATTGTACTACTCAGATTTATGTGCTTACGTAGAAACACATAACAACTGCTTCAACACCGGCAGGCGCATAAAATGCGTCTGTCGGTTCAACAGCCGTTAAAAAAATCTTATAAAGCTTGGTTTTAGGTCGCAGGCAATCAAGCAATTTTATACTGATCGTTTGATAAAATCTGAACTGGTTTAAATAACGTCAGCCATGCCGTGATTTAGCTCCCGTTGCACGAGGCTAAGGCATTCACATAGCCTGCTGGGCCAAAATGGGACAACAAGCCATCCGTGGCTAAAACAGACCCCTGAAGAGTGCAAGTAGAATTTACCAACTCTTATAGGGAAGAAACTTGCCGTTCATCTTGACCACGACGCGATCGCCGGCGGGATTTTCTTCCTTGTCGATGTGCATGGTGAAATCAATGGCGCTCATGATGCCGTCACCGAATTTTTCATGGATCAGCTCTTTGATGGTCTCACCGTAGACCCCGACAATTTCATACCAGCGGTAAATGACCGGGTCGGTGGGGACAGCCTTATCCCAGCTTTTGTGCGGAAACTCTTGCAGCACCTCGCTGACCTCGGAGGGCAGTTCCAGTACTTCACACAGCTTGTCGGCGTATTCCGGTTTGAGGCTGTTCATGCCCAGGCAGGCGGAGGTAAGAAATACCGGGGCCAGACCGACCTTGGCGGCGATGTCTTCCCAACCGAGGCCGGATTGGCTCTTGGCGGCCATGATACTTTCAGTCATTTCGATCTTTTGCATGGTTAATCTCCTGTGTGGTTAGTAAAGTGCGGATTGGGTCCTGGTTGCTCATCACCGGGTGGGTGCCCAACAACAGGACAATGATCATCAAAAGAATGAGCGACAGGCTTTTCCAGAAGAGTACGGGCTTGCGCTCCAATAGCGGTGCGCGGTCCTGGCGTAGAAATGTTTCGTTGGGGTGGCGCAGGTCGTAGATGAACTCGGATAGTTCATCATAGCGTTTGTATGGGTTGGGATGGACCGCCTTACGTATAGTCCCGTCGATCCAGGCAGGTATGGTGCGTTCGTCATCAAGCACCGATTGATAGACCAGCCTGTGTTGTGCGGCGCGACTGGTCGCCTTAATCACATTGGTACCATAGGGCAGGCGTCCCGATAACATCTGGTAGGCAATCACCCCGAGCGAGAACAGATCCGAACGTGTCGTTCCGGCCTCGCCAAGGAAATACTCCGGCGCCGTGTATTGCGCGGTGCCGAGAATATGCTCCTGCTCGTGAATGCCGCCGCTTTCGGCCAGACCGGCTACCCGTACCGAGCCGAAGTCGATGATCTTCACCGTGCCGGTCTTGTCGAGCATGATGTTGTTCGGACGCAAATCCTGATGCAGCATCTCCTGGCGGTGCAGGGCCTGTAGTCCCTGGGCAATCTGTTCGACGATGTTGCGCACCGTTTCCATATCGGGGTCTGGATTGTCAATCATCCACTGCCTCAGGGTCTGTCCCTCGATGAACTCGGTAACGATGTACAGGTAGTTGCGCTTGCGCGTCTGATCGCAGGGTTTTAATACGTGTGCATTATTGATGCGCCGGGCGACCCATTCCTCCATCAAAAAACGCTCCAGATAGGCGGGGTCATTACGCAGATCGATAGAAGGAACCTTGAGGATGACCTGAGTGTTTGATTCGGTATCGAGTGCCAGGTAGATGTGACTACGGCTGCTATGGTGCAGCTCGCGCAGGATCTCGTAGCCGTCGAAAACCATCCGCGGCCGAAGTTCCGGTGGAAACGGCAGGGCGGATGCCTGTCGGTGCAGGTTATCGATATCGTGTCCCGGCAGTTGCTCGACGCGCACAATCTGGATCGTCAGATTATCCGTGCTTCCCTTATCCAGGGCTTCATCCACAATTAATCTGGCAGCCAGCTCAAGATCATTATGGTGTTTGCTGATCGTCTCAGCGACGAATGTTTCCCGGGCAAATTCATAGACCCCGTCTGTCGCCAGGACGAAGGTGTCACCGACCTCGATCATGTGTGACTGGTAATCGATCTCCAGCCGATCGCGCATGCCCAGGGCACGGCTGAGATAGCTCTTCTCACGGGACACCCACAGGCGGTGATCCTCGGTCAACTGTTCGAGCTTGTTGTCTATGAGACGGTAGACTCGTGCATCGCCGGCATGAAAGATGTGCGCGGTGGCCGACTTGAGCACCAAGGCACTGAAGGTGCAGACATAACCCCGGTCGATCTCATAACGATAGGGACCGTTGCGGGTTTGCGCGTAGAGCCAGGAGTTGGTCGCCTGCAACACACGCTGTACCGATGTCTTCACGGACCAGGATTCGGAAGTGGAGTAGTAATCCGCCAGAAAGCCCTGGACCGAGGTCTCACTGGCGATTTGACTGACGTCGCTGCTGCTGATGCCGTCGGCGAGCGCCACGGCGATACCCTTCGAGCCCAGCAGCGGCTCTTTCGGGGCCATCACGCCGTGAAAGTCCTGGTTAAGCGGTTTGCGCCCCTTATCGGAACACTGACCGGCGGTGATGCGTAGCTGTGTCGTCATATACGTAAAAAGATCTCAGCCCCACGCGGGGCCGAGATCTTCCATCCCTCGGGAAATTAAGCCTTGCTCTTCAAGATGCGTTCCGGACTGGTTCTGACATGTGTGTAGTACAGCGGTAGGCCGACCAGCAGGAATCCTCCGACCAGGTTGCCCAGGGCGGTGGGCAGTTCGTTCCAGAGAATATACTCGGCGAAGGTGAAATCACCACCCATGATCATGGAGAATGGGAACAAGAACATGTTGACGATCGAGTGCTCGAAGCCCATGAAGAAGAACAGCATGACCGGCATCCACATGGCCGCCATTTTGCCGCTGGCGGAGGTGGAGATCATGGCACCGACAACGCCCATGGATACCATCCAGTTACACAGCATGCCGCGGATGAAGATGGTGATCCAGCCATCCAGGCCGTGCGCCTTGTAACCGAGTGTGCGTGCCTCGCCGATTTTGGCGACCTTTTGCGCCAGTACACCGCCATCGGTGTTGTATCCGTAGGTCAGTATGAACGACATCATGAACGCCACAGCCAGGGCACCGGCGAAGTTGCCGACGAAGACCAGCCCCCAGTTGCGCATGACCTGGTTAAAGGTCACGCCGGGTCGCTTGTCGATGAGCGCCAAGGGCACAAGGGTGAATACGCCGGTAAGGAGGTCGAACTTCATCAGGTAAAGCATGATGAAGCCGACCGGGAAGAGTACCGCACCCAGCAACGGCGATCCGGTCTTGGTGGCTACCGTAATGGCGAACACGGCGGCCAGCCCCAAAATTGCTCCGGCCATAAAGGCACGAATCAGTGTGTCCTTGGTGGACATGTACACTTTTGATTCGCCCTGATCGACCATTTTCGATACAAACTCACTGGGTTCTAGATATGACATGCTAAGTTCCTCTTCAGTTAAACAAAAAAGCTTGAAATTTCGGTACCAAGGCAATGTTTATGAATCTCTCCAACACGTGAGTTCATCGAGCCAGCATGACGCGAACTCAGTCGAGGGATGTCATTCAGTGCTGCAATGTTCATCCAGTTACGCATTGTGAAAAATCTCCACAGAAATACCTCAAAACAAAAAAAGCCCTAAGTGCCTCCACCTAACAGGCGTGACACTTAGGGCTCCGTTACCCTTGCTAACAGCGATTTAGCTGTATTGCGTAAATTGGTTCAGAACAAATCCAGACAAGGATTTCTTTGGGGCTGCAGCGCCGTTGCCGCAGCCCTGATCTGACAGTAGAGGTATACGCAAAGCTTGTGCCAGAATAATGATTTGTGATTTTTCAATGCATTAGAGTCATCCAGGCAAGTCATTGAAACGGAAGCCGCACTGGATGAGTGCAGAGCGCACCAATCCGAAGCGACTGTAAGTATATTTACCTGGTGAAACGGCACCGATTCATGAGTTTCTGGTGCCGTTTCCATCCTTCAGCATTCCTTGACCTGCTTCTAGAAACGGTGTTGTCTAATCAGCTGTTTTCGTGCCCTAGTGTCTTCGCGGGGAAGGTTTTTGTCGTTTCTTAGGTGTACCAAGGACTCGAGTATATACGCTTGACCATATATATGGTTTGGTATATATTTCTGCCCATGAATATCCCGGCAAACCAGTTTTTCCAGCTCCTCTCGGATGAGACCCGGCTGCGTTGCCTCATGCTGATGCAGCAACAGGGTGAATTGTGCGTGTGTGAATTGACCCATGCCCTGGGGCAGATCCAGCCGAAGATCTCCCGTCACCTGGCCACCCTGCGTGATGCCGGGGTGGTGGAGGACCGCCGTCAGGGACAGTGGATCTATTACCACCTCCATCCTGCGCTGTCCCCCTGGGGAAGGCAGCTTATTCAGGCAACGGCTGCCGAGGTCAGCGGGTCGGCACCATTTTGTGATGATCTGGCGGCCCTCATGGCCATGCCCAATCGACCGGCTACGACCTGTTGTGCCTGAATTTAAATGAAAAGTCCTAACCGCCAAGGGCGCCAAGAATGCAAATTTTCAGATAAATTTTTCTTACGTAGCGTACTTTGCGGCCTTTGCGGTTCAGTATTTAAAGGGGTAAATGAAGAAGTTGTTTTTGTGTACCGGCAACTCCTGACGTTCGCAGATGGCCGAGGGCTGGGCCAGGGCGCTGGGGGGATCAGTTTGAGGTCTGTTCTGTAGGTATCGAGTTCCATGGCAAAAACCCCCGTGCCATTGCCGTGATGCAGGAGGCCGGGGTCGACATCTCCGCCCTGGAATCGACCAGGCTCACCGACGCCATGTTGGCCGGGGTGGATTATGTGGTGACCGTATGCGGCCATGCCGACGAACACTGCTCGGTCTTGCCCGCCGACACGCGCAAGGAACACTGGCCGCTGTCCGATCCGGCCAAGGCCACAGGCACGGAGGAGGAGATCATGGCGGTATTTCGGGCCAGCCGGGACGAGATCAAACAACGGGTCGCTGATCTGTTGCAACGTTTGCAAGCGGGGTAGAGATCATGAGTACGAAAAGACTAACCAGTGAAATGAGCCTGTTTGAACGCTATCTGACCCTGTGGGTCGGCCTGTGCATTGTTGCCGGGATTGGCCTGGGCCATCTTTTTCCAAAGTTATTTCAAGCGGTTGGACGACTGGAGGTGGCGCATATCAATCTGCCGGTGGCCGTGTTGGTGTGGTGCATGATTATCCCCATGCTGCTCAAGATCGACTTCAAGTCCCTGGGCGGTGTGACGCAATACTGGCGTGGTGTGGGGGTGACCCTGCTGGTGAACTGGGGGGTGAAACCCTTCTCCATGGCACTGTTGGGCTGGTTTTTCATTGCCTACCTGTTTCGTGACTGGTT
>Ga0316193_10004771_pt1 | contig 10019 bp, 6 predicted proteins | sample MerIslsedime2_MG_FD_207735 | JGI IMG/M metagenome (GOLD analysis project Ga0316193, IMG submission 207735) | Coastal sediment microbial communities from Maine, United States - Merrow Island sediment 2 | ecosystem: Environmental > Aquatic > Marine > Coastal > Sediment | place: USA: Maine...
TTCCAGAGACACCGATCCCGATGGTCCCTCCCAGGGTTCTGCTGAACTGATGAGAGGTGGTGGCAATCCCAAGATTTTCTCCAGAAAGGCTGTTCTGGACTATGAGAAGTGTGGAAATAGAGACAAAACCCATTCCCAGGCCGGCAATGGCCAAAACAATGGAAAATTCGGTCAAAGACGTTGAAATGGAAAATGAAAGTGTCATTCCGCAGCCCGCCAAAAGTAAAACAGAACCCAGCAGAGCAGAGGGTTTTTCTTTCAGGAGATGGATCATCTGTCCGCAAATTAATGCCCCCACCGACCATCCCAGGCTTAAAGGAACCATGGCCATCCCTAGCTGAGCCGGGGTTTTTCCCAGGGCGCCTTGAATAAAAAGCGGGCTGAATGCCGAAAGTGAAAAAATTGAAAAACTGGCGAAAAATGCTGCGCTGTTACCGATACTAAAACCTCGAACTCGGAAAAATCCGATGGGAAGAATCGGCTCCTTTGTCCGCCTTTCCACTCTGTAAAAGACCAGGCCTGAACATACCGTTATCACGAAAAGCCCGAGGATCTGCGGTGAAGTCCATGGGTAGGTGCGCCCGGCCAGTAAAAATGCGGATAGCAAGGCCAGAATGGTTGTCGAAAGTGTTAAGGCACCCAAATAATCGATGGCAACGTCTCTTTTTTTCTCCCGGGTTTCCTTTAAATATTTCCAGATTCCAATAAAGGCGATGATTCCAAGGGGTACGTTTATAAAAAAAATCCAGCGCCATGAAAAATAATTCACAATAAATCCGCCCAAAGTTGGTCCCAACACACTGGATAAGCCCCAAACGAAACTGATCAGAGACATCATTTTGCCCCGTTTTTCCGGTGGGGAAATATCAGCCAGAACAATATAGGCCAAGGCAAAATTGCCGCCGGCTCCCACTCCCTGGACAGCCCGGGATACGGTAAGCTGGGTCATGCTGTGTGATGCGCCTGCACATACCGAGCTGAATAAAAAGATGGCGATGGATATCATATAAAGTTTTTTGCTGTTGAAAAGGTCACATAGTTTACCGAAAATAGGGAGGGACACTGCGCGAGAAAGAAGATAGACAGAGAAAACCCAGCTATAAAGCTGTATGCCGCCAAGATCTGACACAATGGTTGGCATGGCGGCGCCCATAATCAGGGTGTCAAGGGCTCCGAGAAAAAGCGCCAACAGTGCTGCAGCAATAACATACAATCGGTTTTTCCCGCTGGGAAAAACATCTTTTTCTCTAACCGGTTGACGGTCCTTCGAAATTTTGAAAGATGCGTTTTTATGATGATTTTCGGACAACATGTTCCTCAAACATACAGGGGCTAAGGTAAAATCACGTCAAAGAAAGTATATCCGCTTTTTATACCAAAGCAAGATCCAAATGGACCTTTTTTGAACGCCGTCCGGGTGCAAACAGAATGAAGACCCACGGGATTCCGTTTACAATGAGAGTGAAATTCTTCACCCCTTTATAAAAAAGATGGACATTGCAACAAATTTTTATTAAGATTATGCACAACTTACAGCTTCAAGAAAAATCATGAATAAAAATTCGGTCAGCGACAACTCCCGGGAAAAAAGATACGAGACCAGAACGGTTCTCGATAAATACTACAGTGTAGAATTTCGATTGAAGGATATCGCCAGCAACTATCAGTTTAAACTCAGAGACATGTCATCAAAAGGTCTGGGCGTTCTGGTCCCGAAAGGGTCTGAGGTGTTAAAATACCTCAAGGTGGGCGATACCCTGGACATGAAATATCTTCCCCCGGAATCTGCAGGTCTTTCTCAATCCTTAAAAACACAGATTGTACACATCACCCAAAAAGATCAGGATCCGTTTAAGGGTCATTTTTTGATGGGTCTCTTGATCATCGAAAAACAGGATCTTGATATTTAGCGCGTGGATCTATAGCAATTCCCCAAAAAACAAGTGATGACGCTTGGGTATATCGGCGGAAAAACCTTCGGTTTTCACATCCGGTTTTGGCGTCCGGATATAGGGGGGATGAAGATGGGGATCGGCAATACCCTTGCGTTTCCCCATCTTCAGAGTCATCGGGTCAGGACGAACGTGTTTTTATTTAACCGGAGTTAATTCAACCCTGCGGTTTTTGGCGCGTCCTTCCTTGGTATCGTTGCTGGCGGCCGGCTTGGTTAAACCGAAACCTTTAATGGTAAGACGTTCAGCGTTAACGCCATGATCAACGAAATATTTCATGATCGAATTTGCCCGTCTTTCAGAAAGTTCCATATTATAAGCCGCAGGACCAACATTATCCGTATGTCCGTCGATCTCAACTTTGATGGCCGGATTCTTTTTCAGTATACCCACCGCCTCGTCCAGCATGGGATGGGCTTCGGACTTAATTTCAGCGCTGTCAAAGTCATACAGTACCACCGCTGCGTACGTCCAGCAACCCCTTGCATCTACGGTGGCGCCCTTGGGCGTATTGGGGCATTGATCCTTATCATCCGTCACGCCGTCGCCGTCACTGTCCATGGGTTTTGCCATCGGCATGGGTTTGGGTGCAGGCTTGGCTAAAAATATTCCCTCAACAAAGCCGGCCATGTTCGCCGAGCCAGCCAGTCTGTCGACGGTGGTTGAGATGCCACAGCCGCCCGCGTTGACAATCTGTTCCAAGGTCATTTTGCCGGCAGGATTATCTCCCACCTGTACGGTGTCGATGCAAACCCTGTCACCGAACTGGCTTTTCATGGCCTCCGCAGCTTTCAGCGGTTTTTGGTCCATCTGTTTTCCATCGCTGACAATAATGACCGCTATTGGACCCTGGGATGACTTCATGTCGGCGCCGGCAGCGTTGATGGCTTTTGCCAGCGCAAGAGAACTGTCCCCGCTGGGCCCCTTTACTGAATTTAAGGCCCCTCCAAATCCTGAAGTCGAATATTGAGTCGGTCCGTAAACGAGCAAGGTCGACTTGTCGGGCAGGCTGGCACTATGGCCAAACGTTCTGAGCGCTGCATTATACTTCAGTTCCGGAAGTGTCTGATTCATGGCGCTTAAGAAATCTTTAGCGATTTTGGCCTTGGCCTGTTTCCCATATTTTTCCGCCATTGAAGAAGACGTGTCCAAGATCACCACAAAATTGTCAACCTTGGGTACATACTGATTTGCGTTAAATTTGTAGGGCTCGAAAGACGGCGCGGTTTTCACAACTTTTTTGCCGCCACAACTGATCAACAGGGTGCTGATCATTAAAATAAACAATACTTTCAAATAACGCTTGGCCATAACTTACCTCCTTGTTTTTCTTTGTTTCAATTAAAGATTTTATATTAAAAAAAATAATAACCCGTCAATGCTTATTATTCCTTGTGGCTATATACATGCACGTCGTGCTGTGGAAAGGGAATTGAAATACCTTCTGCATCAAAGCGCTTCTTAACGGTTTCGGTTACATCGAATAAAAGGTCCCAATAATCCGGAACTTTCACCCATGGACGAACCGCAAAATTCACACTGCTGTCCGCCAGTTCCATAACCGCAATGGTTGGCGGCGGATCTTTCAGAACACGGGCATCATTTTCAATGACATCGGTGATAACCTTTCTGGCCTTATCGATATCGTCACCATAGCCAATGCCAAAAACCAGATCCACCCGGCGGGTTCCCTTTACGGAGTAGTTTACGATATTGTCGCCGCTTAATTTTGCGTTCGGGATGATGATGGTCTTGTTGTCGGGTGTTTTCAGCTGTGTGGTGAAAATTTGAATTTTTTCAACGGTTCCTGCAACCCCGGCACCTTCGATGAAATCCCCGACCTTGAACGGCCGGAAAATAATCATCAAAAACCCGGCGGCAAAATTGGAAAGGGACCCTTGCAACGCAAGGCCGATGGCTAGACCGGCAGCACCGATAACTGCGATAAACGAGGTTGTTTGTATGCCGAGCTGTCCCAGTGCCGCCAGAACGACAAATACCATTAAAGAGATGTAAGTCATATTGGCGACAAAGGAGACGATGGTGGGATCGACCTGCCTTTTGTTCATTACTTTTTCTGTAAAACCGGTCATCCCCTTGGCGACCCATCGCCCCACGATCAAAACAGCAATGGCGGCAACCACTTTGAGTCCGTAAATTGTTATCAGCTCCCAAATTTTTTCAACGATATTTTCCACGCTTGAACCCCTTATTTGAAGGACTTGTTAAACCGCAACCCTGTTTCAAACAATTTGCCGTGGGGTCAGCAAACCAATTTTAAATTTTTGAAGGTTAACCTTCGAATAATAATTTCAGTCCTAATTGAATGTTATGGATCAACGATTAAGCTTTTTTCGATAATGTTAGGAATGGGAAACAACAGTTAACCAAGCAACAACTATGCCAATTCTATTGAACGTTTTATGGCTTGCAGGGGAAATGAAGTTTATAATTTAATTTATAACACATTCTCATCTAAATGCAATAGCGCCAATATAATTTTCTCTCTTTTTGTTGTAAAGATTCACCACATGTCTGCAATCGGCATCCATGGATTTGTTATCTAAAAAGGGCCGCTTCCTTGTCTCATGAGACAATTGTGTTTCAAATTCAACTTGGAACAACACCGTTTCACTCGAATAGCGCAAGCCCGACTGTTTCATGAAAAGTCTGTGCTGCGGGAATCTTCACCGCCACGGCAAAAATTCTCATCTTTGCCGAACCTTCCATGTTTTTGACCCAACAGGCGGTTTCGTTCGTCCCGACTAAAGATCTTTATCTTCCCAAACTCTCCATCAAATCCCGGAATGAGATCGATTTCATTTCGCCGAATCTTCGAGATTGCTTCGCCCAGCAAGGGAATCCCTGCGTCGTCGATCATCTCTTTTTTTATGGACGTTAGAATGTCGAACTCAGGCCCCAGTTTTTCAATTAAATATTTATAACTTCCTGTGACCTTTTTAGAGGCCGGACCCACCTTCAACACCTCCGACAATATCTCCACAAGGGGGACCGTGTTATAAAACGGATGATGTCTGTCGGGTTTCTCCCCTTCTTTTCGATCCGATAGTTCCTCGACCCTGTATAATACACCCAACGTCAGGGGTTTTCCACAAACCGGACAGATGTCGTCCTGTTTCCGTGTTTTTTTAGGCCAGCTGCGAACGTTACACTTTCTATGTCCATCAAGATGATATTTTCCTTCTTCGGGATAAAACTCAAAAGTACCCAAAAACTTCTCAGGATCCCCGCTCTCCAGGGCAGACCTTATGGCTGCGAAAGAGAGTTTCGTATCAAAAATATTGGCCTCGCGCCCCAGTTTCATGGGGGAATGAGCATCAGAATTGGACACCAGTGTCAGTCCGTCCAATGCAGATACCCGCCAGTTCATCGATGGATCCGACGAAAGACCGGTTTCAGCTGCAAATATATAACCGGTAAGATCTTCAAAACATTCTTCAAGGGAATCAAAACCGGATTTCGAACCCAGCAATGAAAACCAGGGTGTCCATATATGAGCAGGAATGAGAAATGCCCGATCAGAAGTCTCAAGAAGAATCTCAAGAAGGTCTCTGGCATCAAGCCCGAGTATCGGCCGGCCGTCTGATTTTATATTTCCAACCTTATCCAATCTTAAATTAAATTTTTCAGCTTTTTTAAGATCAGACAAAAACACAAGATTATGATTTTTCCGGGTTTTGTTGTTTTTTTTATAAATATTGCTGATTTCAGAAACCAGGATAAAACGGACTTTTCGGCGGCATAACATTGGAACTTCTTTATCACAGACGTTGGATATTTCTTCTTTTAATTTGAACATTCCCGGTTCTGCCGGTACCAGTTTTTCTTTGATTTCGGCGAACCATCCTGGATGTGTAAAATCTCCGGTTCCAATAACCGTTATCCCTTTCAACTGTGCAGCGATGTACAGGTTTTCAAGGTCAAGATTCTTCGCTGTTGCTCTTGAAAAATGGGAATGAACATGGAAATCAGCGATAAATTTCATGGGTTTCTCTTTTGGAAATATTTCAAATCAATATAACAACTTAAATCCTGTAATTATTGTCAAATACTTGGTAAAAATACTTGTAACATTCTTATAAACAGTATATATATTTATATCAAACAAAATTAAACACTATATGTGGTGTTTTTAAAGTTACAACCGAAAGGGTGTTGAAAAAAAGTTTGCTCCGTGAACCCTAACTTCTTTTTTTTAACCGGGGCTAAAATCCCGCCTTGCGAGATTGCAGGGAGCTTGAATTGTTTTTTTGCTTTCTCCAACAATTGATCTCTTTAATCACTGAAAAATACGGATATTTGTGTTGATACATTTTCAATAAATGACGACTTATTAACAATTCATTTTAATTTGTTTAGAATTGATCTTTTTTAAGTGTTTTTCATACTCTTTTTTGAATAATTTTATTTGTTTTTTTTAAATAATTAACGTAAGTTATGGAGTTACTATCGTTATCAACACCCTTTACTCTTTTTAAATATACATAAATAAACTTATAAGGAACAGGTCATGAAGTTTAAAATTAAAAAAGAAGACATTCTTGAAGTATTGTCAAAAGTTCAAGGGATCGCCGGACGAAAGAGCAATCTTGCTATTACCTCTAACATTCTTATTAAAACAACAGATAATGTTATAAAACTGGTGGTAACGGATCTTGAAACCGGTTTCGAAGGAAAATATCCAGCAGACATTGAATCCCAGGGCACTATAACGATAAATTCAAGAAAGTTTTATGAAATCGTTAAAGAATTTCCGAGTGAAGAGATACAGATCGATGAAGTTGAGAATTATTGGATTAAAATCGGCAATAAAAATGTAGAGTACAATATTGTTGGAATGAATCCCGATGATTTTCCCGAGACTCCAGAGATAGAAGATGTCGATTTTTTTACCATGGATTCCGAAATTTTTAAAGACATGATCGAAAAAGCGATCATTATTTCGGGTGCTCCTGATGAAAAAAGAACCCATATTACCGGAATATATTTTGAAATACGCCACCAAAAGAAAAAAAACATCGTCAGAATGGTTTCAACAGACGGTAACCGTCTTTCAAAAGTGGATTGTATTTTTGAAAAAGATTTAAAACTGCCGAAAACAACCGGTATACTCGTTCCGAAAAAAGGAATGAGTGAAGTTGTCAAATTTTTAGATTCCACAGGAACGGTTCAAGTTGGTATTAAAAATAATAATTTTATTATAAAAAAGGATTTTGAAACCATTATTATTAGGCTGCTCGAAGGAAATTTTCCAGAATATGGGGATATTATAAAAAGGGGATCTTCACATGCGATCCATATGGATCGCAAAATGTTTGTATCCATGCTGAAAAGAATGTCTATTTTGTCTTCAGAAGATTACAAGGGCGTTATTTTTAATTTTAAAGAAGACAACCTTTCCATAACCACAACAAATCCGGATTTGGGTGAATCAAAAGAAGACATGGTTATTGACTATCAGGGTGACCCCATTGAAGTTGCTTTTAATCCCAGATACATTATGGAAACCATGAGCGTTATCGATTCTGAAAAAATTATTATTAATATAATCGATAGTGAAAAACCCTGTTTACTCGAAGGAGCGAATGAAGACACCTATTTAAGTGTGATCATGCCAATGAGAATATGAAAAAAGAAGAAAACACATACAACGCTGACAATATAAAAGTTCTCGAAGGACTTGAAGCGGTCCGAAAAAGACCGGCCATGTACATAGGGAACATTGGTATTGAGGGGCTTCACCATCTGGTTTACGAAGTTGTGGATAACAGTATTGATGAAGCGATGGCCGGTTACTGCGACCTTATAAAAGTTATTATACATACGGACAACAGTGTAAGTGTCGAAGATAATGGCAGGGGAATACCCGTGGGGATACAGAAATCCGAGAATATGCCCGCTGTTGAAGTTGTTATGACCAAACTCCATTCAGGAGGAAAATTCGATAGTGATTCTTATAAAGTTTCCGGTGGACTTCACGGCGTAGGGGTGTCGGTGGTCAATGCGCTTTCAAAATTTATGGAAGTCGAAATTTATACCGATGGAAAAATTCATTATCAAACATATGAAAAAGGAGAAAAAACGAGAGATATCAGCATCATCGGAAAGACCAAAAAAAGGGGCACAAAAATACATTTTGTCCCTGATACCCAAATTTTAGAAACAGATAATTTTAGTTATGATGTTCTGATACGAAGATTAAGAGAGCTTGCTTTTTTAAACAAAGGCGTTCGATTAACCATCGAAGATGAACGATCGGATAACAAAGATGAATTCTATTATAAAGGCGGCCTTATATCGTTTGTGGAGTATCTGAATAAAATAAATTCCCCACTGCATAAACCTATTTTCATAGAAGGGATAAAAAATGATGTTCAAATAGAAGTTGCCATTCAATACAACGACACCTTCAAGGAAAAAATATTTTCATTTGCCAACAATATAAATACGATTGAAGGAGGTTTTCATCTCATTGGTTTTAAAGCGGGATTAACGCGAACCGTCAATCAATATTCAACAAACGGGAATCTTCCAAAAAACCTTCAAGCCAAGATTAGCGGTGAAGATATAAGAGAGGGTTTAACAGCGGTTATAAGTATTAGAATTAAGTCGCCGCAATTTGAGGGTCAAACAAAGACAAAACTTGGAAACAGTGAAGTAAAAGGATTGGTCGAGTCTCTGATAAACGAGAAATTAAGCATTTTTCTTGAGGAGAATCCATCCGTGGCCAAAAAGATAGTTGCCAAAGCTGTGGATGCTTCCAGGGCCAGGGATGCAGCAAAAAGAGCACGGGATATCGCGAGAAAACAGGGTGCTCTTGTCGATTCAACACTTCCGGGTAAGCTTGCCGAATGCCAGGCTTCAGATCCTTCCGAAAGAGAAATTTTTATTGTGGAAGGTGACTCTGCCGGGGGCAGTGCCAAACAGGGAAGAGACAGAAAATTTCAGGCAATACTGCCATTAAAGGGGAAAATATTAAATGTTGAGAAATCAAGATTTGATAAAATTCTGCGAAGTGAAGAGATAAAAAATATCATCACAGCACTGGGAACCGGAGTGGGTGAAGAAGAATACGATATTGAAAAAATAAGGTATCACAAAACAATTATCATGACAGATGCTGATGTTGACGGATCTCACATTCGAACGCTACTGTTAACCTTCTTTTACAGACATATGCCCGAAATGGTCGAAAAAGGGTATCTATACATTGCTCAACCCCCTCTGTTTAAAGTCGGCAAAGGAAAGAATGAAATTTATTTAAAACATGAAAATCAATTGAACGATTACATTTTAAAAAGGGCATGCAATAAAAAAAATATTAAGTTTGGAGAAGAAGAAAATTTACTGTCCGAGCACAATCTCTATCTTTTCATGGCGAATCTTTCTGAATATTTTTTGATAATTTCGAGATTGAAAAAACAAGGCATTGTCGGCGATCTTATCGAGTTGTTATTTAAAGAGGAGGTTGAAAATAAAAAATTTCTAAAAGACCGACAAAAAATGATGCAGTTAAAAAAGACGCTTATGGAAAAAGGTTACCAAGTCAGTGAACTGGCATGGAATTCGGAACGGGATGTTTATGAAATGACGGTCACGCCGTCATTTGGCAAACAAGGACGATTGTCGGGAAAAATGCCAAACATAAAGGTGAAACCCATAAAAATAGGAAGAAGCCTTATTTATTCCGGAGATTTCCAGAAAAGCCTGCTGCTGAGTAAAAATATTTTCAAATACGATAGCCCCCCGTTTCTTGTTTTTAACGAAGACGATGAGAACAATTCCATTCGCATGGATGATAAAAAAGCCCTCCTTTCTTTTTTTATGGAGGAAGGGAAAAAGGGTCTCGGCATTCAGAGATATAAAGGGTTGGGTGAAATGAATCCAATCCAACTATGGGAAACCACAATGAATCCGCGCAAGAGAACCCTCTTGCAGGTAAAGGTTGAGGATGTGGTTGAAACCGATGAAATTTTTACCGTTCTCATGGGCGAGGCTGTTGAACCCAGAAGAGAATTTATCACCAGCAATGCCCTTGAGGTAAAC
>Ga0316193_10004772_pt1 | contig 10019 bp, 3 predicted proteins | sample MerIslsedime2_MG_FD_207735 | JGI IMG/M metagenome (GOLD analysis project Ga0316193, IMG submission 207735) | Coastal sediment microbial communities from Maine, United States - Merrow Island sediment 2 | ecosystem: Environmental > Aquatic > Marine > Coastal > Sediment | place: USA: Maine...
GGTCCACCTCGTCTCCTTCGTCGAGGGCACCCGATTCACCCTACCGAAGCTGGAAGCCGCCCAGGCCTACGCACAAAAGAACGGGATTTCGGTGCCCCGGCACACGCTTGTTCCTCGAAGTAAAGGATTTGCCGCTTCGGTCGAGGGACTCCGCGACCACATCACCGCGATCTACGACCTCACGATCGCATACGAGGTGGGCGTGCCGAGTCTGTGGCAGTACTTCAAGGGCCTGGTCGAACGCATCCACGTTCACGTCCGTCGCTTTCCAATTGAAGAGGTGCCGAAATCCGCCGACGAGCTTCGCCTTTGGCTCCTCGCTCGCTGGGACGAAAAGAACGAGCTTTTAGACCACTACTACGCCACCGGCACATTCCCTGACTAACCAATTTCGCCACTGAAGGAACACAGGTTTGTCCTGTAGGCGGGTCCTTCAGGGCCCGCCAGAGCGCGTTGAATTGAGGGCGTTCGAAGGCAATCACACTCCGGCGGTGCCCGTTGGCGGGCCGTAAACGACCCGCCTACAAACAAAGGCCATCGAAAGCGAGTGCATTCACCACTCTGGGACGGTTTCCCATCCCGGGAACGGCCCGATCTCGAGCGACCAGCCGGTCGCCGATTGCTCGTCGCGGACGGCGCGCAGGTTGGTGAAGCTGTCGAGCCTGGCCAGCAGTTCGTCGCGTGGAAGGGTATGCAGCGGTGGCTTGGACACGTCCGGCATCGGCCACAGGCGGAAAGACTCTGCAGCTGCCGAGGCGATCCAGCTCCCGTCCTGTGAAACCGCGAGACTCTCGATCTGCCCCTGATGGCCGAGCAACAGGTGAGGCTCCTCACCGCCGACCGGGCCGACCCGCACGACGCCGTTGAAGTCGCCGGTCACGATGACGCGGCCTGACGGGTCGAAGGCAGCCGAGAACAGCTGATCTCCGTGGGTCGTGATCCGGCGCGACTCATGTCGCGTGAGATCGAATAGAAGGAGCTCCTGGAAATCCGTGTTCCACCCGCGTTTCTCTGTCCCCATCACGAGAAGGTGGCGTCCGTCCCTGCTCAGGAACGACCCTGTCGCACCGGCTTCGAAGATCGTCTCGATCGAGACGGTGCCCCCAGGCTCGTCGGGGAGGATGAGCCGATAGACGCCTCCCGGCCCGGCGACGTACAGGCTGCCGTCCGGGGCGAACTCCATGCAGCCGAAGCCCATCCAGTCGGGGTCGTCGAGGTGGGACATCGAGTGGACGCGTTCCTCCCCCGATGTCAGATCCCATTCCCAGAGAAGGCGGTGCTGCGGATCAATCGGGGAATAACCGAGCGGGTTGGCCACAGCTCGGTCGCCCGCCGGGTCGAGGGCGACGGAACAGTAACCAAGCGCGGCGAGCGCGGTGAGCTCCCGTTCAGGTTCTCCAGCGGTGGAAAGGAGTAGCGCTTTGCCGCTCATTGTGTTGACGAGGATCCGGTCCCTCTCGGCGTCCGCCGCGAGAAACATACACTTCTCCTGAGGAGCGAGCTCCCGCGCGCCCCCGTCCTGTGCGGTCAGAGGCCACAGCGTCGGCGGACGGGGAATGCTGCAGGCCGCCAGCCGCCGGTCCTCGTTCATGAAGGCCATGGTCCACGTGTTCGAACCGAGCCCGCGGAGCACGCGCCGCCAAGGCCTCCTGAGCGGCCAGAAAGTGACGGTGTCGGCGGTGCCGGAGGTGATCAGCCACCGGCCGGCCGGGTCGAACACGGTCTCTGGAATGGTGACTTGCTCCGGTCGCCTGGCGATGACGGGGTCGCTGTCGGGAGGAGCGTCGAGATCCCAGATGAGGTAGTCCGATCCCGGGCCGGGCTGGACCAGGGTGCGCCCTCTCGGACCGAAGATCATGCGCGTCGCACCCATGAACTCGGGGCCCTGAAAAACGTGGAGCGGACCGTCTGCTCCCTCGCCAGTCGGCCAGACCCGGACCTCACCGGATTGATCGAGAGCCGCCAGGCGATCGCCCCCGGGGGCGAAGCAGATGTCCCGCACGACATCGCGCCCCTCCCCCAGGATGCGCTCGGCCGACTGGTCGCCGGGGGGCATCGGGCGCGCGAGCAGGGTCCGGCCCCGTTTGTAGGCGATGATGGCCCCGCTGGGGTCGATTTCGGCCGGGGCGCCGACGTCCCAGGTAAACGTGCCCAGAATCTCCGGCTCGCCGTCGGGCAGAGGCCACGCTCGCACCAGATCCACATCACCCCCCTCCTCAATAGCGGTCAACGTGAGGAATCTCCCGTCTGGCAGGAGAAAGCCGCCGGTGCGACCCCCCCCGAGCTCGACGCTGCGGATCTCCTCGAGCTCCGGCAGCGACAAGAAGCGCATGCTCGAGCCCGATCCTCTCTCGATGAGGAGATCTCCTCGGGGTCCGAACTGCATCACTCCCGCGTTGCCGTCGGGCCGGGGCGGCAGGGCCCTCGCCGGACCACCGTCCGACGGAAAGAGCAGGCTCCGTCGGCTCGCGCTGGTCGTCGCGAGCCAGCGGCCGTCGGGGCTGAGATTGACACGCTGGATGTGGCCCGGGTCCTCCGGCAGTCCCAGCTCCTGGGCCATCCGTTGCACCGGTAGGATCCGGGCCACCGGCGCGCTCCACAGGACCTCGAGCGCGAAGCGCCGCACCTCGGGCGTGTCGAAAAGCTCGAGACTCGCGCGGGTGTAGGCGAGGGCGGCGGTGGGGTCTGGCTCGAGTTGCGCTTGACCCAAGGCGAAGAGCTTGCCGGCCTCGGCGCGGCGGGTTTCCTGGACGCTGCGGCGCCAGAGGGCGCCGAGCACCGTCGCGACAACCGCCAGGAAGACCACCACGAAGGTCGCGGCCACGCGACGGCGCCTCCGCCTGCGGGTCGCAAGCGAGGTCATGGCGGAGGCAAAGGCCTCCTCGAGGTCCGTCAGGCCGCCCGGGTATCGCTCGCGCCAGGACGCAAACTCGCGGTACGCCGATCCCGTCCACAAGGTGTCGTCGCTGCGGCCCTGCTCGTCCCATGTCTTCGCAGCCTGGCGGAGCTGGTCTCTGAGTTGGGCAGCGTCCGCGTCCTGTGTCTGCCAGCGTACGAGGCGCGGCCAGTTGGCGAGGAGAGATTCGTGGATGATTTCCACCCGGCGCGTAGGATCTTCGTCTTCTTCACGGACCTCGTATGACGTCAGCAGTCGGGCGTCAATAAGCTCGCGCAAGACCTCTTCAGCAGCTTCGCGGGCGGGGGTAAACCCCGCCCCTACGATTTTCTCGCTCGCGTCGTCACCGTCAAACACGGACAACAACTCGTACCATTCGCGGACCGCTCGGGTGCCCTCGGCTGTAACGAGGTTTCGGAAGAGCTCGCGGACGATGGCGATGCGGTCAGTACCGATGCGGTCGATCGTCGCCTCGGCGTGGCGCGCGAGTGCGCCCCCGACTCCGCCGATGTCGCGGTAGGCCTCTCGGGTCAGCAGGCCGGTCTCGCGGTCTCGTTTCTCCCACAGTCGGGCGGCCGCGAAGGCGAGCAGCGGCAGCACGCCACGTTCTCCCTCGACCTCGGCCAGCATCTCCTCCACCAGGTCATCGTCCTCGAAGCGATAGCCGCACTTCTGGGCCGGTTGCACCATGGCACGGCGGAGGTTTGCACCGGTCGGCGGGTCGAGCACGGTCATCTCGTGGAAGATCGGCCTCAGCGACTCATGGGCATTGCACGACGCCGCGAAGTCATCGCGCATGCTGAGCAGAACGTGGATGTCCGACTCGAGGACGAAGCGAACCAGGAGGTCTGGAAACCGTCGTTGTTCTTCCGGGAGGTTCTGCGTGAACAGCTCCTCGAACTGGTCGACGACGAGGAGCGAGTGTGTGTTCTTCCGGCCCCAGTGCGCGAGCACCTGGACCGCGACGTCAGGATCATCGAAGCGCGGGAGAAGTTCGACTGCATCCGGATCTCCGGCCGTCTCGCGAGCCACCACGCCGGCGAGCGAGGAGATCGCTGCGCTTCCGGGAGTCGATCGAATGATCCCCCAGTCCGGAGAGGCATTCGCTACCAGGCCCGCCGCGATGAACGAGGATTTCCCTGCTCCGGATGGGCCCATGATCGCGAACATCCGGGCGGGTCCCTCGAGCTTGCGCCACATCTGCTCGACCTCGGCCTCGCGGCCGAAGAAGTACTCGGCGTCCTCCTCGGTGAATGAAGCGAGACCCGGATACGGGTGGAGGTCTTCAGCGCCCTCGACCCGGAGCGTCATGTCCTCGAGCGCCCGGGTCAGGGTGTGGGCCGTGTTGTATCGCCCTTCCCGGTCCTTCGCCACCGCCTTTTTGAGCACCGGCGCCCACGGGCTGTCCGGCAGCTTGGCCGGCTCCGAGCGAACGCCGTCCCACACACTCTGGCGGGACTCGAAGCTCTTGATCCCCTCCGGGCTCACCATTTCCGCGAGCACCACCCCAGCGGAATACACATCCGCCCGCGCGTCCAGCGTCTGGCCCGCCGCCTGCTCCGGCGCCATGTACGCGGGCGTGCCCGACACCGAGCCGCCGCCCTCGGCCTCCTCGCGGGCGAGACCGAAGTCCATCACCACGACGCGGCCGGCTCGGGTCAGCATGATGTTCTCGGGCTTGATGTCGCGGTGGATGAGACCGACCTTGTGAATCGCCTCGAGCCCGGCCAGGAACTGCGAGGCGATGTCCTGGGCTTCTTTGAGCTCGAGCGGTCCGCGTTCTTGCAGAACACCGAGCAGCGTGGCGCCGTCGACGTACTCCATGGACACCAGCTCGCGGTCCTCGATTTCGATCAGGTCGAAGATCCGGCAGACGTTCGGCGAAACGACCTCGCGGGCAGCACGGACCTCCTGCCGCAGCAACTCGAGTCGGCGATCCGATTTGAAGAACTCCGGCCGCAGTGCCTTCAGGGCCACCTCGACGCGCAGCTTGAGATCGAAGGCGTGCCACACCTCGCCCATGCCGCCTCGGCCGAGCATCTCGAGGATCTGGTAGCGCTCGCCCAGTACCTGACCGGGGGTGAAGGATTGGAGCCCCTCCGGCATGTCGAGAGTCTCACCCTCGGTACGGGTGGCGGGATCAGGTGGCCGTCCGTCTTGAGACATGTGCTGTCCTGAATGTCACGAAGAGTCTAACACCGTAGGCTCGTTCAGAACTCGATCCTGAAACCGACCTCATACCGCCGCGGCTGCTGATACCGTGTCGGCGCGCCCCAGCCCTGGGACCGGAATGGATTCTCCGTCCACCGGATCGGCGCCTCCTCGGAGGTGACGTTGATCAGGGTCACCAGGGCGCGCAGGTTCGTGCGCCCGATCGTGAAGCCCTTGGAGAACTCGAGGTCGAGCTGCCAAAGATCCCCGGCACGGCGATCTCCCGGAGGCTCCAGGTAGTAGGTCCCCGAGCTCGGGCTCTGGCAGTAGGCAACGGCCTGGTCGTAGTCGATCCCCAGGCGCTCGAGCTCTTCGAGGCCGCCCGGGTTCGGGTAGACCAGATTTGTACAGGTGGTAACTACCGGCAGCGGCGGTGCCGAGCGGTAGAAGGCCGACACGCCGACGGCGACATCGTAGGGCAGCAGCACGAAACCGTTGAGCTTGACCTGGTGCCGAAAATCCTCGGGTGCGCTGCCGTCGAGGTTGAGGAAGTTGGTCGGAAAATGGTCGTGCTCGGCCCCTGGAAAGTTCCCCGACCCGAACCCATAGTACGGCTGGGAGTACGGGCTGTTCCCCTCGGACCTCGCGTAGGTGTAGCTGCCGATGAGGTGGAACCAGCTCCGCGCCCTTGACTCGGCCGTGAGGATCCACGCCGTGTAGCTCCGCTCGAGGCCCGCGAGGTTCGCCCGCACCGAACCCGTACAACCGCTCTCGTCGGTCCAGGTGGCGGGATCATCGACACGGGGCGGATCGCCGTCACCCCACGCCCAGGTATTGTTGCCGCAGGTGTCCTCGATCAGGTCGCCGTAGCGCGCATCCAGGTAGGCCAGCTCGAGCGAGGTCTGGTCGAAGATCTGCGCCTCGTAGGCCAGCAGCAGCTGGTCCTGGTACGGCATCCGGAGACGGCCTACGCCGAGGGTGTCGACAGTCTCCGCCGGTGTGACGTAGAGGCCTCCCAGGTAGAACGGGTGCTCGTCGCCGTCGGAGTCAACGTGGACGAACTCCAGGCCGATAACGGCGGCAGCGTTTTCCCGGTCGCAGATGCCGAACGCGCCGCACAGAAAGTCGAGCCCCCAGTACTCCGCGTAGCCGCGCTCGACCCCCGGCACGAAGGTCGCCAGGTTGGTCACCCCGGGGTGCGTGTAGCGCCCCCAGCTGGCGCGCAGGACGTGCCGCCCCCGACCGCCCACATCCCACGCCAGCCCGACCCGCGGCTGCCACGATTCGAAATCGGCGATGGTCTCGCCCACCGTGTTGGTGTGGGCCATCGAGTCGTAGCGCACGCCGGCCGACACGCTCAGCGCGGGCACAGGCCGCCACTCGTCCTGCGCGTAGGCTCCCCAACCCCGAGCTTCCTTATGGAGAGGATCATGCGCGGTTTCCGCCGGAAAGTTCTGGTACAGGAACGCGTCGACCAGCCCGTCCTCGTCTCCATCCGGCCACGGGTCGTCAACCCAGTAGTCGTTGTTGAAGTAATCGACTTCGTAGCCTCCGGGAATGAACGACACCGAGTTGGTGTGCAGAAGCTGGTAGTCTCCGCCGAGCTTGAGCTCGTGCGACCCCGCGAAGTCGCCGGCAAAGGCTGTCAGCACGCCGCGGAGGTGGTCGCGGTTTCGCTCGCTGAACTCGGCGTAATAGCCGTTCGAGAAATAAAGCCACCTGTCCAGATCGAACTCGGGCGGGGTCTCGAGATCGCCGCTCTGCGGCGTGAAGGCGGCGTCGGTGGTATCGATCCCACCCGCGACCGTGAGCAGCAGGGAGGGACCGAGGACCGAGTTGAGCTCGAGCTGGATCCTCGGCCGTTCGACATCGAGGTGCGTGCTCGCCTCCGGCAGCACCATCCAGGAGATCCAACGGTTGTCCGTCGTCAGTGGGCTCGAGTGGTACATTGCGCTGACACGGTGGCGGTCGCTGGCGGCCCAGGTGAACTTGGCGATGAGGCTGCGCCCGGTCGTTTCCGTCGCGGCGAGCGCGTCCGTGGGCGTGGTGCTCTCCCGGAATTGCTCGAACGCGGCGAAGAACCACAGCCGGTCACGGAGGATCGGGCCGCCGAGGGTGGCGGCGAACGAGAGCCGTGAGGAGATATCGTCGCCCGGGTCGTAGTAATCGCCGGACTCGTTGAACCCCTCGTCCCGGTACCGCGCGTCGACCGTACCGGAAAACGAGTTGGATCCGGACTTGATGACCAGGTTGATGACGCCGCCGGTCGCGTGGCTGTACTCGGCGCCGTAGTTCGCGGTCAGCACGCTGACCTCTTCAATCGCGTCGAACGCGACAGGCTGTGAGCCGAGCAGTGCGTAGGAACCCGTGGCGGGGTCGGTCGCGTTGATACCGTCGACGAGGTAGGCGTTTTCCGTGTCGAGCGAGCCGGCAACCATCGGGTTGAGACCCTGATCGTGCACCGTGGCCGGCGCCTGTCCCAGCAGACCGGGGAAGAACCGCCCGTCCATGCCGATGACCGCGCGCTCGAGGAACTGCCCGTCCAGCACCTGGCCCAGATCGGTCCTCGTCACGTCGACCACCGGCACCGCCGCTTCGACCTCGATCTCGCCCGTAAACGCGGTCGGGACGAGCCGAAACAGCACCGACGCGGTGCGATCGAGACGCACCGGCACGAGCGCCTCGGCGGATTGGAACCCCGTGGCTACTGCCTCGACGGTGTACTCCCCCAGGGGCAAGAGATGGAAGGTCACCTCACCGATGGCGTCTGTAGTAGCGGTCTCCGGACCGCCAATCAGTGCCGACGACTCGATGCGCACGGTCGCCCCCTGGAGAGCTGTCCCACTCTGACCCTCCACCGTGACCCGCAGCCGGCTTGTGGTCGCAGCAAGCACCGTTCCCGATGACAGCAGTAGCACACCCAGGCCGGCGATCAGCTTCGACTGACTGCACATGATGAGCCCCCCGGAGTCGACCCCAATCCGCGATATGTAGAGTTCTCTTTCTTTGAATATGGGACCCACTTCCTGGATCTGCAAACGTTTTTGAGATCCGACCGAATATTCGTCACCATGATGAAGATTTCCTCATCTCCAAGGTCGATCCGGCGAGGGGAAAAGTCCTCAGGGAATTGTCCGAATTCTGTGCGACTTTTGTACGGAGCCAGCGAGCAATGAATTGAGGAATTCGTTGGCGGGCCCTGAAGGACCCGCCTACAAGTCAAAGCCGAATTTTTACAGGAGGCTCAGCTGGCGGATCTCTCCTGGACAAATAGGCGTTGCGTCCACAGATGGAGCGCGACGCTAAGGGCGAGCAGCGCGGCGCCGGTGGCCTGATGCATGGTCGTGATGGTGACCTCGATGGTCGTCGGTGAACCGACTATCGAGCGGCCCTGGGTTACGGCGAGAGCCGTGATACCGAGGAAGACCTGGGTGCAGGAGAAGATGATCAAGAGCTTGCCGAGGTACTCAACGGGGCGGGAGTTTCGGTAGAGCCCCCAGGCGCGCCCACCGACCATCACCGCCAAAAGGACCACCACCGCCGCGAGGCAGATGTGAACGATCAAAAGAGCCGCCAGATGTCGTTGTGCGGCGCCAAGCACCAATTGCACGACCATGATGACGATCAACCACCGCTGAAAAGTGCGGTCATCCTTTGCATATGGTCGCGGTTCGGGAGATGGCGCATCGAACCACAGCCGGCTCGTCACGACCGCAATGGTCACCATCACACCGAGGAAAATCTGACCCAGAACTCCGTGAATCAGGGCAAGAGTCAAGCTCGGAGCCATGTCGGCCTCTGAGATCGAGAGGGTGAATCCACCAGTCACCCGCAGGCCTCCGAGGATGCCCTGCAGGACGACCAGGACAACCGCCGCCATGCTGAGGCGTTTGAGCCACGCACGGTCGTCGTATCGCCATAACCGCACGGCGAGAGCGATAGTGGTCAGCCCGACGAGAGCTCCGAAAAGTCTGTGGGCGTGTTCGTAATAGACTCCGCCGGTCATTCGGGCGAGCGGGAAGAGGAACATATTGGAGCCAAAACTGTTGGGCCAGTCAACAACCGCGAGACCGGCCTCGTTGCTGGTGACCAGACCGCCGGCAACGACCAGCAGAAAGGTGGCCGCCACCGCGACCTTCGAAAAAAGCGGTGTCCAGTCGGCGGTGGTTGCCTCGCTCGCGGTTCTCCCCGACGCGGCGGCAAACCCACCGGATAGGAGAGCGACCACCAGAATGGACCCCGGCACCCACCACACGGCTGAGGGAAGGACCGAGCCCCCATCAGCCGCTGTCAAGAGGCTGCCCAAGATCAGCAGGTTGAGGATTGCCGCGACCCCTCCCACGACCAGCCCTCCGACCCAACCGCCGCCCGTACGCGAGCCGGTGACCCAACCCCACAGGGCCACCATGCCCAGCATCAGGCCCAGGACCAACCAGCTCGGCGCCATCACCGCGGGCAGACGGCAGAAATACGCCACCGCCCACATCGAAACGGTGGTCGCGAAAGCCAGCGGTACGACAGAACTACGATTGAGGGTTGTCGAGGTCATGGCTCACCTCCGGAGCGCGAATCGAGACAAAGCGTCGGTTATAATGCCCCGCGTCAGTCGCCGCAATTTGGTATCGAGCCGCAATATACACCCTCGGCCGGTTGAAGTCGCAGGGAAGAGCCGAAGACGGAGCCCCAGATCTCAACTCAAAATACCCCCCGCCCGAGCCTGGCACCCGAAACCAGCCGATCCCTGGTCTCGGACTACTTCGAGCTCGCCAAGGCGCGTCTCGGTGCGCTGGTGGTACTGACTGCCTTCGTCGGCTACGTGTTGGGGGCGCGCGGTGAGATCTCACCCTGGGGTCTCGCTGCTGCGGTTCTGGGAACCGCCCTCAGCGCGTTCGGCGCCAATATTCTCAACCAGTGGTGGGAGGCGGAGCCTGACAGCCTGATGCTGCGGACCCGCGAGCGCCCACTCCCGGCG
>Ga0316193_10004773_pt1 | contig 10019 bp, 9 predicted proteins | sample MerIslsedime2_MG_FD_207735 | JGI IMG/M metagenome (GOLD analysis project Ga0316193, IMG submission 207735) | Coastal sediment microbial communities from Maine, United States - Merrow Island sediment 2 | ecosystem: Environmental > Aquatic > Marine > Coastal > Sediment | place: USA: Maine...
TCCACTTCCCTGCCTTCCAGACAAGCTTTGGCGTATTCATTGGTTGTCTGGGACAGCGGCCGGTGAGTCGGTATGGTGCTAAGTTTGTCAGACAGCCAATCAACTCCATGCTGACCGAGGATATAATCGAGCAGCAGTTCACCTTCAGGCGCCGTAATTGAGACATCGGTGGTGCAGCATACCGCGCAGCCTTTATTACAGGCGAAGCCAAACTGTTTCGACCAATTTTCAAAACGGTCGAAAATTATCTCCAGGATCTGCTTCTTCATACTCCCGCTAAGATCTACAGTGGTTTCCCCAACTATTCGTTGCGTTCAAATTTTATCCTCGGAGGCGACCATATGGTTGCGGTGCCTGGGGTAAAATTCTTCGCCCGCCTCGATTGGGGAATGAATTCATCGTTTCAGAGTGGAAACTACAATAGATTCATCTTTGAAGAAAGGCTGAAAGTAAGGTGACTCTGCGCAAATCGAGCCGAAGTGGCTTCTTGTTGCCCCTTGTGCGGCGGGGGGCAGTGTTGTAAACTGCGGCTTCTTTTCGGCATTGAGAACCACTCTATTATCACCCATCTGAGACTATGGATTATCTGAACATTTCTGGCAAATATTTTGTCATATTCGGCCTGGCAAACAAGAAGTCGGTTGCCGCTGCCATCGCTTCGACGCTTCTCGAGCAGGGCGGCGAAGTTATCCTGGTGGTGCGCTCCAAACAGAGACAGGAAACGGCGGGCAAACTCTTCCCGCAGTGTCCTGCCTTCATCTGTGATGTGGAGGATGAGCAACAGATTGTCGTGGTCAAAGAGGAAATTGAAGGGTGGATGCAGGAACATCAGGTGGCGTCACTGGCGGGCATCGTTCATTCGATCGCCTTTGCCAATTACAGCAGGGGGATGAGGCCGTTCCATGAAACCGACAGGGAGGATTTTCTGCAGGCAGTCAATATCTCCTGCTTTTCACTGATATCGATTGCAAATAATTTTAAAGACTTGCTGAGTACCAATGCGTCTGTGGTGACTATTTCCATTTCAACCACCCGCATGGCAGCGACTAACTATGGCTACATGGCACCGGTCAAGGCGGCTCTCGACTCATCGCTCTGCTTTCTGGCCAAGAGTTTCTCGGAATTCTCAGAGATTCGCTTCAACGCTGTTGCCCCATCCTTGCTGAAGACATCCGCTTCCGCCGGTATCCCCGGTTACGTCGACAGTTATCTTTTTGCTGAAAAAGCAATGCTGCGAAAAAGGGCGCTGAGTACCAGGGAGGCGGCTGACACGGCAGTCTTTCTGCTGTCGGAACGGGCTTCCGGAATCAACTGTCAGACCGTAGTGGTGGATGGCGGTATGGCGGTCAACTATTTTGACCGGGACATCATTAAAGGGACCATTGGTTCCTGAAACCAGGCAGACAGGCACTTCTATGGACCAGTTCAACGATAATCAGTTTCATGTCGATCAGGCAAAGTGCATCCGCTGTGGCGAATGTGTCAACGAGTGCCCGGTCAATATCCTGGTAATCGGCGATACCGTTCCATTCGTTGCCGACGGAAGGAGCGGGGATTGCATCGGCTGCCAACATTGTCTCGCCGTCTGTCCGGAAGGGGCTGTGTCTGTCCTGGGGCTCAAACCCGAAGATTCTTATCAGCTCGATGGAACTGAGATGCCATCGTATCTGCAGCTTGACCGTCTTCTGAGAGGCAGGCGTTCGGTGAGGCGATATCTTGATGAGGATGTCGATTCAACTGTCATCGTAAAACTTCTGCAGACCGCTTTTCATGCACCGTCGGGCAGAAATGACCGGCGCCTGTCGTTTTCGGTAATCGATCGGCGGGAGATTATGAATCGTTTTCGGGAACAGACTTACGATGGTCTTTCTGAACTGGTGAAGAACAATGAACTGCCGGCAGGTTATGATTTCTTTGTCGACATCGTCAACGGCTGGACGATGTACCAGGTCGATGTGCTCTTTCGCTGGGCCCCGCACCTGGTTGTGGCCACCGCGCCAATTGACAGTCCATCGGCGGAAGTCGACACCATCATCGCCCTCAGCCACTTCGAGATTGCAGCCCAGGGCCTTGGGCTGGGAACCCTGTGGAACGGGTTTGCGAAAATGTCGATCTCCCTGCTTCCCGAACTGAAAATCCCGCTAAAGGTTCCCGAGCAGACCCTGATTGGGTTCACCATGAGTTTCGGTAAACCGGAGGTCAGCTATGCCCGCTCGGTCCAGTATGAACCGCTGGTTAGAATAGTAGAATAGGTGAGTCAGAAGTTCACTGGATTGTCGGGGACAATCAGAAAACCGCTGCCGCTGGCGCCGCCGCATTTTCCTTCGGCCCCGATGGTAAAATCGATGGTGACTGAACCGCAATAGTCGATCAGACCGCGATCGATGATCAGAGGAATACCGCCGACATCATAGCTCATATCTTCAGCGCCGGCTTCATCCACCACCAGACCAAGCCCGGGGCTCTTGCTGCCCCCGCCCATGACGGCAACCCGTATCGCCGATTGTTCACCGCCTTCGCTGCGAAGCAATTCTTCGAGTTTCGTCAAGGCTTCTTCTGTTACCTGTATCATATTTGGGACCCTTAAAAACAAAAAGCCCGGAGCGGCTGGCCCCAGGCTTTTTGCAGAGATGGGAAGAAATTACAGCAGAGCCAGTAAAACTCCCGCCGCGACTGCAGAGCCAATGACGCCGGAAACATTTGCCCCCATGGCATGCATAATCAGGTGATTCTGTGGGTTGGCCTCCAGACCGACCTTGTTGACCACCCGGGCCGCCATCGGTACGGCGGAAACCCCAGCGGCCCCGATAAGCGGATTGACCGGTGTCTTGGAAAGCCTGTTCATGGCCTTGGCCATTAACACACCGCCGGCGGTGCCTATGGCAAAGGCGATCATACCAAGAGCCAGGATGCCAAGTGTTTCCAGGTTGAGGAACTTGTCGGCGGACAGCTTACTGCCCACACCGAGTCCCAGAAAAATGGTGACGGTGTACATCAGCGCACCCTTGATGACATCGCTGAGGCGGTCGATAACGCCACATTCCTTGGCCAGGTTACCCAGCATAAACATGCCGATCAGAGGCGCTGCGGTGGGCAGCAGAAAGACACAGATGCCCAGCACCAGAAGGGGGAGAATCATTTTTTCCAGCTTCGATACGTGGCGGAGCTGAACCATTTTGATTCGGCGCTCTTCCTCACTGGTCAGCCATTTCATGATCGGCGGCTGAATGATCGGCACTAGAGCCATATAGGAGTATGCTGCAATGGCAATCGAACCAAGCAGGCGCGGTGATAGCTGGCTCGACAAAAAGATGGCCGTTGGTCCGTCAGCACCGCCAATGATACCAATCGAGGCAGCATCACGCAGAGAGAAGTTGATGCCCGGAACCAGATCGGACAGGAGCAACGCTCCCAGCAGGGTGACGAAAATACCGATCTGAGCGGCGCCGCCCAAGAGAATGGTCTTTGGGTTGGCGATCATCGGTCCGAAGTCGGTTAGCGCCCCGACGCCCATGAAAATCAGCAGCGGAAAGATTCCGGTGACAATCCCCACGTCATAGATGTAGTAGAGAATACCTCCGGGTTCGGCGATGCCGGCCAGTGGAATGTTGGCGAGAATGGCGCCATAACCGATCGGGATCAGCAGCAGCGGTTCGAACTGCTTGAAGATGCCGAGGTAGAGCAGGGTCAAACCCACACAGATCATCAGAATCCGGCCGATGCCGACGGTCCAGTCCTTGCTGAATTGACCGTCGATAACTCCGTAGACGCCGGTGGTCCTGAAAAGGTTGCCGACCAATGCACCAATGCCCGGCAATTCCTGGGCTTCGCCGGCGACAGGTTGTTCGGCGATGATCGCAGCCGTGCTGATACTGCCGACCTGCGCATCCTTTTTAACCTTCTCGTAGGAGCCGACATCAATGGATGCGATGGTACCCGAAACCCCGGCCTTGAGAATTATCGTCGTTCCGTCGTCGGCTTTGACGATAGCCAGTGTGTCGCCACTATAAACCTTGTCGCCGGGAGCGACATCCAGACGGACAATCTTACCGTCGGCGGGCGAGACGATCGAGACCATGTCCCCGGATGCCTGGACGAAGGCGGCCAGCCCCAGGCAGAATCCCAAGAGCAGGAACAGAATTGTCTTCGTTTTCATAGTAATTCCATCATTGAGACAAAATCTGTCGCCGCACAACAGAGCGGCGACAGAGAATAAAGCAGAAATCTGCGTGGTTAACCGAGGGTGAACAATGCATCCGAGGCCTGCACGGTGTCTCCGGCTGAGACATTAACCGCCAGTATCTTACCGTCGCTTGGCGATTTTACTTCGGACTCCATTTTCATGGCTTCCAGAACCAGAAGCGGCTGATCCTTGGTGACGGAGTCACCGACCTTGACCATAATTTTCACGACGTTTCCGGGCGTCGGCGCCTCGATTTCGGTACCACCGGTAACCGGCGCTTCGGCTGCGGGGGCCGGGGCAGCAGCTGGGACAGCCTGCACCGCAGCGCCACCCTCTGCCACCGTGACGTCGTAAATTCGGTTGTTTACGGTGATTGAATAAGAACGCGGTCCCGTCGGAGCCGCAGCCGCCGGTTTAGCCGCGGCGGCCGGTTTGGCCGGGGCTGCTTCGACGTCTGTTTTCTTTCTGATGTTGGTTTTGGCGTTGCCGAGCAGGTAATCAAGCCCTTTCTGCTCACAGCTGGCCACGATGAAAATATTTTCGTCGCTGGCCTCGAGGTTGTTCTCCTCAAGTATTTTTGTTGCTTTGGGGATTCCGGGTTCGAGGATATCGAGTGGATCATCGGTGAATACCGGTTTGCCGAGCTGCTCGGAAGCCAGCTTGACGATTTCCGGATCGGGCGGTGCCGGGGTGCGCCCGAAATAGCCGAGCACCATGTTGCCGTAGCTGGGGTTGATCACTTTCCACTTGCCCTGGGTGACGTTCAGGTAGGCCTGCTGGAAATAGAATTGGGAAACCGGAGTAACTGAAGAACCGAAGCCGCCAAGCCGGACAACCTCTGCCATCTCCTTGATGACCGCAGGATAATATTGCAGGGTACCGGTGTCGCGCATCATCATGGTGTTGGCAGTCAGAGCACCGCCAGGCATCGGCGACAGGGTGATGGTCGGTGACACCATTTTGGCTTCAGGCGGGAAAAAGTAGTCGCTCATGGCCTCCTCGAAGGCCTCTTCGGCGGTAAGCACCTTCTCGTAATCCAGGTCGAGGGTGAAATCGGTTCCCTTCAGGACATGCATCATCGACAGGATGTCAGGTTGGCAGGTACCGCCGCTGACCGGGCTTTTGGCCAGGTCGATTCCGTCGGCGCCGCCTTCTATGGCGGCCAGGTTCTGAGAGATGCCGATTCCGGCGGTATCATGGGTGTGAAACCACAGAACAGTATCTTCCGATACCATTTTGCGGGCTCCCTTGAAGGTCTCATATATCTTCTTGGGATTGGCTGTACCGGTAGCATCCTTGAAGCAGATTGAATGGTAGGGAATATCAGAGTCCAGGATTGCTTTGAGCCGGTCGAGATAGAACTCCTTTGTATGAGAGCCCTCGCAGCCCGGGGGCAGATCCATTACGGTTACCACAATCTGGTGATGCAGCCCATGATGGGCGATGCGCTCTCCTGAGTACTCGAGATTTCGGGTGTCGTTCAGAGCATCGAAATTGCGGATCGTCGTCATGCCGTGTTTCTTGAACATCTTGGCATGCAGATCAATGATGTCTCTCGGCTGCTGACTGAGGGCCACAACGTTGATACCACGGGCCAGGGTCTGCAGATTGGCGTCAGGTCCGGCAATTTCTCTGAAGCTATCCATCATATCAAAGGCGGATTCGCCACAATAGAAGAACAGACTCTGGAAGCGGGCTCCGCCACCGGCTTCAAAGTGGGTAAGACCTGCCTCAACACTAGCCTCCAAGGCAGGTAGAAAGTCTTTAGTGAAAACCCGGGCACCAAAAACTGACTGAAAACCGTCCCGAAACGACGTATCCATAAATTTGATTACTTTTGTACCCACAACTACTTCTCCTTACGTTAGATTGGGTCGGAAAGACCTTGTTAGAGCCTTGGTTTCATCCTGTAAACTTGTATTAAGCAGCTGCACGTTCCGCTTCAAAAGCGGCGATTGCAGCGGTGATAACGGCAATGTCATCATCGCCCTCTGCGGCGGCTTGCTTTTCCATTTCTCGCTGTTGCCTGAGTCGCTCTTTTTCATTCTCGATAGCTTGCAGTTCCCTGGCGGTCACATCTTTGGTGAGCCGGGCCGCAAGCTGAATAAGCAGAATCATTAACATCAGAAACATCAGCACGGTTGTCATGCCGACAACCATCAATTTCAAACCTTCAACGATCATTACAGGTCCCTGATTTTTGGGTTTAATTTTTATTCTTCGTACACTTCATAGTGGGTCTCGTTGCCCAGCAGAAGGTCGATCTCGCTCTGCAGCGCTTTTCGTTCTTCATGTTCGAACCAGTTGTTCCAATCGGCCAGCGACCGCCAGGTCGAGACAACCAGACATTCGTCGGGCTGATCGATCCTTCTCAGGGTTTCACCGAATATGTAGCCTGGCTGGTTGAGGGTGAGCGTCCGCATTTTTTTCAGAAGCACGGTCAGCTCAATGATGTTCTTGTCCACCCCTAAACGCTTGATAAGTATTTTCACTGCCATATTCGACTCCCCGGGTGCCGCTTCAATTTGTGTAGTTTGCCAGATGGTTGGCTCTGCTAATAAGTTCCCATAGAATTCGGATCGAAGCACCCGTTTTTGTATCGCATCATGAGTATATGGGAAGTTTTTTTTTTGTAAAGATAAATTGCTGCCGGTCCTCTACAACTGAACTATAAATAATTACTAAGAAATTTCAGTTTGAAATCGATACTTTCCCTAAATCCTGAGATTTATTGTAAAAAGAATTTTCTGGATTATTGGTCAAGCCAGACCAGATCACTTTGGTTGAGCGCTAGTATCATCATTAATGATTAACAGTAAGCAGAAATATTTCAAGATCAAAAGCAAGTAAGAAGCCATATTTTAAAGTGCTAGAGTTCTTGACGCAGAGAACATCGACCACGCCTTAGCCTTAGCCAGAGGGCGATCACCTATGACTTTTGGTGGTTGGTCCGACCAGATAAAAATCTCAGAACTCAGTGAAGGTGGGATGCAGTACCTGAAATTGGCTATGTCTGGATTTTCAAAAAGTCCTTGCGTCCCATCGATCAGTCTGTTTTCCTTGCCACCACACGGCAGCCAGGATTCGTCTCTCTCCCAACGGAGTGCGGCCGCCTTACCCAGACTATCTGTTTATTAACTTGCGGAGCCAGGGATCGACCATGTTCGATTACGACAATCTCATACAATTCATCAAGTACGGCCTGGCCGGTGGCCTGGCAACCGTCACCCATATAGTGGTATTTCATCTGGCTGCCTGGAAACTGTTTCCGGCCCTGCAGCAGAAGGATCATCTGGTCAGGCTGTTCGATCTGCAGCTTCGCCCCATCGACGAACGCCATCGGGCCAGAAACTCGATGATCTGCAATGTCCTGGCCTTTCTGGTTTCCAATATGGTGGCCTACGTGACTAATGTGATGTGGGTTTTTGAGGCCGGGCGACATCCTTTTCTGGTGGAAATATTTCTCTTCTACTGTGTTTCCGGACTGAGCATTCTTATCGGTACGCTGCTTATGGGACTGCTGATCAAGAGATTCGGCCTGTTGACCACCTATGCCTTTGCCGCCAATATCGTCTCGGCGGTGATGATCAATTATGCCGTCAGGAAATTTTTTATTTTTCAGGGCTAGAGCAAAAGCTACTCCCGGAGGAAGCAACTGATGCTGCTTCCTCCAGAATCACCTTTCAACCCCGGTCCCTGCTGTTTAGGCGAGTTGGGGGGCAGCTTTCAACCAACAAAGCCAATGTATCCAATTTCGGTTCAGCTCTGTTCCCGCAGGAGCTGCGCCATTTCGACGAGGCGGGTAAATTCTGCCCGGTAACCTTGTTCGTCCTCGCCTCTGGCCTGTTTGGCCAGCGCCAGACAATCGTTCCACCCGAAGGTGCCGAGATAATCGGATTCTCTAAGCAGCATGGCGAAGCCGGCAACCGAGGCGGCAAATCTGAAATCAGCGCTGGTCTGCTCAAGCGTCTTACCATTGTCTTTAACTGCTGTCTCGATCTGGGTCGATATCTTGGACCCCTGCGGCTTGTAGCGTAGTTTAACAGTGAGCAGCTCTTCCGAACCGGCAGGCTGCCGAGAGTCTGGACGTCGGTATTTCAGCATGTCGACTTCTGGAATGTCAGCACTTCCTGCAGGAATTATCTCGTAAAGGGCCGTGACCTGATGACCCATTCCTATTTCCCCGGCGTCTTTAGCATCGTCGCGAAAATCCTCATCTTCAAGTGCCCTGTTTTCATAGCCGATGAGGCGATAAGCTCCGACCAGCGCCGGGTTAAATTCCACCTGGATCTTGACGTCATTGGCCAGGGTGAACAGGGTTCCGCTGCGCTCTTTGATCAGGACTTTTTTGGCTTCCAGCAGACTGTCGATATAGGCGTAATTGCCGTTGCCCTTGTCGGCCAGCGTCTCCATGGTGTCATCTTGATAATTGGAGTTGCCAAAGCCGAGTACGGTCAGATAAACCCCGCTTTTCCGTTTTTCCTCAACTAGCGCCTGCAGCTCCGAACGGCTGGTGATGCCGACATTGAAATCTCCGTCCGAGACAAGAATAACCCTGTTGTTGGCACCGGGCATATAGGAGCGGGTGGCGAGTTCATAGGCGGTGATGATGCCGCTCGAACCATGGGTGGAACCTCCGCTGTGCAGATTGTCGATGGCCTCTTTTATGGTTTCGGTTTCATTACCAGATGTCGGCTGCAGCACGACCCGGTCGCTTCCGGCATATACCACCATGGATACCCGGTCCTGGATGGAGAGCTGTGCGGCCAGAAGTTTCAATGATTGTTTCAGCAGCGGCAGTTTGTTGGGCTGATTCATTGAACCGGAGACGTCTATCAGAAAAACCAGGTTGGAAGGCGGTAGTTTTTCGTTTCCTGCATCCCTGGCTTTGAGGCCGATTTTAACCAGTTTATAATCCTGATGAAATGGGCTCGGACCCGTTTCCACCTGGAGCGAAAAAGGTTGATTCTTTTCAGGTTCCGCCATCGTGTAGGTGAAATAGTTGAGCATCTCTTCAGTGCGGACAGCACCCCTGGGAGGCAGTGAACCGCCGGCGATAAACCGTCTGACGTTGGCATAGGAAGCGGTGTCCACATCGATTGAAAAGGTCGACAGCGGGTCATTGAGACTATTGATGAACCGGTTATCCTCAATCGGTTCATAAGATTCGCGGTTCCATTTGCCCGGCGGCCTGAGATCAGGCCCTGGATATGGAGTGGGATAATGACGCTGATCCATGACCACGGCAGATTCGGCCAGCCTCGCAGGGACCTGATCTTTGTGCAGGTAGGAAGCCCCCTCAGCAGATGAGACTGTGGCCGTATTGTGCTCGAGCTCTTTTTTGCTGTTCGGCTTCAGCAATTGAGCTATTTTCTCCCGATCGTTATCGACAGGGGCTTCTTCAGCTCCAGTCTGGCCAGGATTTTCACCGCAGGCTGCAGGCAGCAGAAAAAACAGAATCAAAAATAAGGCACCTTTTTTGTCCATGATATTCTCCTTTTCAGATTGTATGATTTGTTGATGACGATCGTCTGTTATCCTGTCTGACGGACGTGCCAGTGCATTGTGTCGCTCCATTTGTTATTTTTTTTCAGCAGACCTGATAAATTTTTAACTATTTATTATTAAAAAGGAAAACTGGATAGGGACCGGCTGGTGAGCGCAGATCAAAGATACGATCAGCACTTCTTTCGAAACTGGGTGCTTGAGCACTGGGAGCTGCTTGACAGGCTGGCGCGACGCCGGTTCAGCGTGGAGACCCTCAGTGAGGAAGCTGCACTGTTCGTGATGAACCGGCTGGAAAGAGACGATTGGGGACTATTGCGAAATTACCGTG
>Ga0316193_10004775_pt1 | contig 10018 bp, 10 predicted proteins | sample MerIslsedime2_MG_FD_207735 | JGI IMG/M metagenome (GOLD analysis project Ga0316193, IMG submission 207735) | Coastal sediment microbial communities from Maine, United States - Merrow Island sediment 2 | ecosystem: Environmental > Aquatic > Marine > Coastal > Sediment | place: USA: Maine...
CAACAGCTATCGTTAATCCGGATGACTGCACCGACAGCGTCTTGAGTCAAATCGAGTTGCGATTAAAACCGCGTCGGGTCCAAAGCGATGCCGATGCGCAATATTCTCAGGAGTACGATTTGGACCTTGACTCGCTGGAACCCCTGGTTGTTGCCCCGCCCAATCCGGCCAATGTGCATGCAATCCGTGATTTTGAAGGTTTGGAAATAAATGTCGGCTATATCGGTTCGTGTGCCAGCGGCCGTCTTGAGGATCTGCGGGTGGCCGCAGATATTCTCAAAGATCGCAAGGTCAAACAGAGTTTTCAACTTTACATCGTACCGACCAGCCGGTTGATTATGCAAAAAGCGGCCGAAGAGGGCACCCTTGGCACTCTGATCAAAGCCGGTGCTTTCGTTACTTCACCCAGCTGTGACTATTGCTTCGGTCATATCGGCACCATGACTGCCGGCCAAAAGGCAATCTCCACTGGAACGCTGAATGTGCCGGGAAGAATGGGAAGCCCGGATTCAGAGATTTACTTAGCCAGCCCGGCTTCGGTCGCCGCTGCCGCTGTTGAAGGCCAAATTGTCGATCCACGCCGCTTTCTATAAGCTATATACATGCTAAGGAGATGCAATTATGACTCTGCCTGATCTAAAAGGTCGTGTTGCCTGGATTTTTCAAGAAGATAATTTTGATGTCGACCAGATTGTGGGAGTAAAAAATATCAAGCTGACGGATATAGGGGAATTGGCGCATGCGGCAATGACCAGCTATGACCCGGAGTTTGCCAAAGTCGTCCGTCCGGGTGATTTGATCATCGGCGGCAAGAATTTTGGCTATGGGCACCCGCACTATCCGCCCATGAAGGTCATGCGCCATTTCGGTATTCAAGCGGTAATTGCCGAATCCTTCTCGCCGGGATTCTGGCGAGGGGAAATAAGCATGGGGTTTCCCTTGGTTGCCTGTCCGGGAATTTTAAAGACGGTCGAGCGCTGGCATGAGCTGACTGTCACCTGGCAGGCCGGGCTGATAAGGAATGAAACAACCGGATGCGAGCTTAAAATGGAGCCCTTGAGCATGGCCGATTATAAAATGCTTCAATACGGCGGTCTGATACCTTACCTAAAAGCAAGCATGGTGGAAGAAGCTAAGCTTTGACAGGGTGATAATATGGTTCAAATGATTGTCAGCGGCATTGCGCTCGGAGCCATTTACGGAGTGGTCGCGTTGGGTATCGTGCTGGTTCATAAAGCCACGGGAATTTTAAATTTTGCACATGGTGAAATGGTCATGATAACGACCTTTGTGGCCCTTTCTCTTTTAGGCTTTGGCCTGCCTTATTGGCTCGCGGTGTTACTGACGCTGGTGTTTGCGGCGATTTTCGGATTTGCAGTCGAGACCGTGCTCGTGCGCAAATTGATCGGCGCGCCGTTGCTGTCAACGGCTCTGGTTTGTTTGGGGTTATTCCTCATACTAGGCGACGTTGCGGTTTGGATTTGGGGAAAGGATGCCCACATGTTTCCGTCACCTTTCTCCGATAAGCCTTTTTCTTTCGGCCAGGTAAGCCTGTCGCCGGCCGATTTGGGACCGATCGTTGTCTGCATTTTGTTATCCATCGGTTTATATCTGTTTTTCAAGCTAACCAAGGTGGGTATTGCCATGCAGGCAACCATAGACAATCAAACTGCCGCAAAATTAATGGGGATACCGGTAAAGCGTATGTTTGCCCTGTCCTGGGTTTTGGCTACTGTCGTGGCCGCAATCGCCGGATTACTGATCGCGCCGATTATTTTTCTGCATTTCACGTTTATGCAATCCATACTTCATTTTGCCTTTGCGGCCGCGGTATTGGGAGGTATCAACAGTCTTTCGGGTGCCATGATCGGCGGTGTCATCCTTGGAGTTATAACGAATCTGGTAGGTATTTACCTGTCGTCCGAGCTCAAAGAAGCGATGCCCTTTTTGATCATGCTGCTAATCCTGATCTGCAAGCCTCAGGGTCTTTTTTCGCGTGAGGCAGAAAAGAAAGTTTAAAAATGCCGCAAATCAAGAAAAATTTTATTTGCCTCATCGCAGCCATCCCCATTTTGGCAATGCCGTTTTATCTGGGTGAATACTTCCTTTATATTGCAACCCTCACCCTGGTTTTCACGCTGGCCTCCTTTGGAACGAATATCCTTTCCGGGTACACCAATTTGTTGTCGTTGGCCGGCGCAACATTCTTCGGCGCCGGTGCCTTTTCGACTGCAATATTAATGTCGCGGTATGAAGTATCTTTTTTTCCGGCGTTGCTCCTGGCCGGCTTTATTGGAGTCGCCTTGAGTTTAGTTGTCGCCATACCGACCCTGCGTCTGGAACACGTCTATCTTGCCATTGCAACTTTAGGCTATGTTTTTATCTCTTCGGAAATAGCGAAGAGCCTTGAAAGCCTGACCGGGGGCTCGATGGGTATGGGAGTGCCGCAGGTAAGCATCATGGGACAATCACTTGATGAGATCGGGTTGTTTTACATCACATTGGTCATCGTCACGCTGCTGATGATCGCGGGAGTAAACCTCACACACTGTCGCTTCGGTCGCGCCTTTTTTGCCGTCAAAGGAAGTGAATTTGCCGCACGCTCAATAGGGATTCCCGCCCCCAAAATTAAAATTATCGCCTTTGCTGTTCAGGCCTTTTATTGTGCCGTTGCCGGTGGCATATATGGTGTTCTGGTTCGATTTATCGACCCCTCGCTGTTTAGTATTTTTGTATCGATCAGCTTTTTGTCCATGGTCATCATTGGCGGACTTGGTTCGGTCCTGGGCTCAATTTTCGGTGCTATTTTCGTCATCGTGACCCCACAGCTGCTGACTTATTTCGGTTTGACCGAGGTTCAGCGATCCATTTATGGTCTGGCCATGATACTGTCATTGATGTTTTTACCAAACGGACTGGTCAGTCTGACTGAAAAATTTAAATTTTTTAAACAGGTAGAGCACTAACCAAGAGTACCCAATGAGCGCTGTAGACGTAAAAAATCTTTCCAAGCGATTCGGCGGGCTTAAAGCAGTCGAATCACTTTCATTTAGCGTTAACAACGGATCCGTTCATGCGTTAATCGGTCCAAATGGTGCCGGCAAAACAACGGTTCTTAATTTAATTAGTCGGTTCTATACCGCCGATGAAGGACAAGTGTTTGTTCAAGGCGAGAATATTCTTACCATGCGGGATTACGACATTTTCAGAACGGGCATTGCCCGTACCTTCCAAAATCTAGAAATATTCGGTGATTTAAGTGTTTTTGAAAACGTCATGACGGCCAGGTTTCGCTTTATGAAATCGGGGGTTATCGCAAATATGTTACGTCTGCCGAGGTCTCGCTCCGAAGAGCGGAAAAACAAGGACAGGGTCAAACAGATAATTTCGCTCGTCGGACTGCAAGAGATCGCCTTAAAAAGGGCCGGCAGCCTGCCCTACGGGCAACAAAAATTAGTTGAGCTGGCAAGAGCGATGGCTCTGGAACCTAAGGTTCTGCTGCTGGATGAGCCCGCTGCCGGCTATAATACCGAAGAGGTCGGGAAATTAGCCCAATTGCTGCTCAAGGTAAAGGATATTTTGAAGGCATCCATCCTTTTAGTCGAACACAACATGTCGCTGGTAATGGCAATTTCCGATAGAATAACGGTGATGCATCACGGCCAGTTTCTTGCTGAGGGGACCCCGCCCGAAATTGAGAAAAATCCCGCAGTGATCGAAGCTTACCTTGGCCGGCGATATAAGCCGAAAGTCAAAGAAGCCAAATATGCTTGAAATTAAATCGCTTGTGGCAGCTTATGGTGAGATTACTGCACTGCATGGCTTGGATCTTTCCATAAAAAAGGATTCGATTGTCGCGATTTTGGGTGGCAATGGCGCCGGCAAAACCACACTGCTGAAATGTATTTCGGGTCTTTTAAAACCAAAGTCAGGAGAAATAACATTTGCCGAGAAAAGCCTAGTTGGCAAAGAACCCGAGAAGATTGTGGCGCTCGGTCTATCTCACGTCCCTGAAGGCCGGCTTATTTTCCCATCGCTAACCGTTAGAGAAAATCTAATCATGGGAGGATATTTAGGCACCCGTCATCAAATTAACACCGGAATTGAAAAGGTATGCGCCTACTTTCCGATTTTAGCTGAGAAACTGGATCAGCAGGGCGGAACTTTGTCCGGCGGGGAGCAACAAATGCTAGCCATTGCAAGGGCGTTGGTTTTGACCCCGAAAATTTTGCTGCTTGATGAACCATCAATGGGGGTCGCTCCCGTTATCAAAGACCAAATTTTCGAAAAACTATTAGCTATCCATAACCAGGAAAAAACAACTATTGTTTTGGTTGAGCAGGATGCCGATTTGGCTTTGGATGTCTGCCAATACGCCTATGTTCTTGAAACCGGCAGGTCCGTTTTGGAGGGCACCAGCGAAAAGCTTTATAACAATGAGGATCTAATTCGAGTTTATTTGGGAGGGTGATCTTTGAACAGTGATCCCCAATTTATTGACTCATAAAAAAAGGAGAGGGAAAAATGAGAAAAATGAAATTCAAATCTATGTGGTTGGTAACTGGCATCATTTTGGCTTTGGTCCTTGGATTTCTTTATTCGCCAATGACAGTAGCGGCGGATTACGAAAATCCGGATCACGGGATCTATGCCGACAAAGTGAAAATCGGAGCATCTCTGCCGTTATCGGGAACCTTGGCCTCCATGGGCAAATCGATCGTTGAAGGACTTCAAGTATATCTGACAATGGTCAACGAACAGGGTGGCATTAACGGTCGCCAAATAGAAGCGACCATGTATGATGATGAATACAAACCCGATAAATCGGTGGCAAACTCAAAGTTGCTGGTCGAGCGCGACAAGATTTTTGCCGTCGTCGCTGCCATGGGTACCGGAACTTCGCTGGCAGCCTATGAATACCTTGCCCCAAAAGGTGTTCCCATGGTCGGCACGCTAAGTATTTCCGATAAAGTGACCGACCCGCCGCGTGAATACCTGTTTGCTCTGCCGGCGCCACAATCAACGGAGGCGCCGGCCTATGTCGACTATGCGGTCAACAAATTGGGAGCTAAAAAGTTTGCAATTTTATATCAAAACGATGCCTGGGGCACGCCGGCCAAAGAGTTCACCGAAAAACAATTGGCGGTGCATGGACTAAAGCTCGCGGAAACTCAAACCTTTGAGCGTCTAACGACGGATTTGACATCACAAGTCTATAAACTAAAGGCAGCTGAACCGGATGTTGTCATTCTCTATGCCCTTGGTCAACAGGCTGCAATATTTTTCAAAACAGCCCAAAAACTGGGGTGGCAGCCGACTGTTTTTGGCCCCGGCGGGTTAAATGATCCTAAAACAGTGGAACTGGTGGGGGATATTGCCAACGAGCGCTTGTATTGTTCATCCTACTATTGGCCTCTGGACAGTGATGTGCCGGCAATACAGGAATTTGTCAGCCGCCACAAAAAAATGTACCCCAAATCCGTCGTTTCGACCATGGCGCTTATGGGATATTCCGCTGCGGCAACTTTCTGTGAGGCCTTGAAAAACAGCGGTTCTGAGCCAACACGTGAGAAACTGATTGCGGCCTTGGAAAATATGAAAAACTTTGACCAAAAAGTTGGGCCGCCGCTTACTTTTGAACCGGTCTCAGCCGGGTCATATGCCAGAAGAGGGCAAACGGCGGTGGTAATCGTGCAACTGAAAGACGGCAAGTTTCAGTCGATAGGTGATTTTATAGATCCAGTCAGGAAATAATCAAAAATCGGCGCCGGCAGAATTTGAGGTTTAGGCCGGCGCCCACTTTTGTACGTTTGGAGACCAGAATGAAGCCGACGAAAAAACTCAGAAAAATGATTGAAACAGGAAACACCGTATGGGCGGCCGGAGCCTATGATGCTCTTAGCGCCAGGCTTATATCCGAAGCAGGTTTTGATGCCGTGCTTTCCACAGGATATGGTATTTCAGCATCTCATCTCGGTCAGCCGGATGCCGAGCTGTATACGATGACCGAAAATCTTCAGGTTGTAAGACAAATTACGAATGTTATTGATAAACCGGTCATCGCCGATACCGACACTGGTTACGGTAATGCCATTAATGTTATTCGCACGGTAAAAGAGTTTGAACGTGCCGGGGTGGCGGCGATGATTTTCGAAGATCAGATAGCGCCCAAGCGCTGTCCGGCCTGCGTGGATACGTTTAATGTCATAACGCTTGAGGAAGCAGTCGGTAAGATTAAAGCTGCGCTGGACGCAAGAACCGACAGCGATCTTGTTATTATAGCCCGCACGGATGCAAGACCTTTGGAGGCTGCTATCGAAAGAGGCATCGCCTATAAAGAAGCCGGAGCAGATTTAATCCAACCCATTTCAAAAGGCGTCCGCAATATCGATGAACTGCGCCGTTTTAAATCCGAAGTGCAGGCCTCGCTGTCTCTACAGATCTTAGCGTGGTTGGAAACCGACCTTGAAGAGACTGAGCTGCAAAAGCTCGCTGCAATTGCAACATGGCCTTTGGTTCCACTTATGACCGCCACCCAAGCGATCCGAGTAAATTTAGGGCAGTTAATTAAGGATAAATCCTCTTTCAAGTTGCCGATTGATCGGGTTGCCATGGCGGAATTTAATCAAATGATCGGGTTACCGGAAATTGAAGAACTGCAACTTAAATATCTGCCGCAGAATATCCGCTAAATTTAGGTTGTAACTGCTTGGCTCCTGGTATTTTCATCAATTGACCAAAGCCCCGGCAGATCTTAAAGGGAGGATTGCTATGCGCATACTTGTTACGGGAGGAAACGGTTTTATCGGTCAAAGAGTCGTCAGCAAGCTTTTAAACGATAATCACCATGTTGTTATCCTGTCACGCAGACCCATGGCGATATCCGCCGCGCATGGCGGCCGGCTTGATACGGCCAAGGGCGATATCCGCGTATTCTCGGACGTAATGCAGGCTGTTTGTGATTTTGAAATTGAGGTCGTCGTGCATGTCGCCTATACATTAACTGCTGAGGGAGAAGCAAATCCACTATTGGCATTGCAGGTAAACACTCTGGGCGCAGGAAATATTTTTGAGGCTGCACGCATTGCAAAAGTAAAAAGAGTTGTTCTTTGCGGATCAATTGCGGCCTATGCCCAGCCTGAATACTACCAAGGGCGGCCGGTAACCGAAGATGAAGTAATTATGAAACCTACCTCAATCTATGGTGCCACGAAGGTCCTCAATGAATTTATGGCATCACGATTCGAAAGCCGATATGGGGTTGAAATACCAAGCTTAAGGATATCAGCGGTTTATGGATCGGGTCGAGCTGATAGGGGAGTAACCGCATGGACAACTCAAATGGTTGCAGGTGCCATAGAAGGTAAGCCTGTATCAATTAAGTTGCGAGCCGATCAACTATCCAATTTTATTTATGTCGATGACGTGGCTGAGCAATTATTCCGCTTAACTATAATGGATAACCTGAAATATCGCGTATACAACTCCGGCGGTCACTCTGCCACACCCAGCGAGTTTACGAAAATTGTTCACAAATATTATCCGAATTTAAAAATTAACTTTGATCCCAACGCTCCAAAATGGCCCTATCCTCACCTTGTGGACGGCTCCAGATTGGAAAAGGAAATAGGATTCACTGTGAGAAGTCCGGAGGAAGGTTTATTGGCACAAATTAATTATGAAAGAGCTAAATTAGGTCAAGAGCCTTTTGAAATATTGAGATAGAGGTGGCGGCATGCAAGATCCATATGACAGGCGTATTTGGCAGAATAAATATACGGGTGCCTTGTCGGTGGGAATCGATTTTCCCTCAATATCAGCTCTCGATATCTTTGAACGATCCGTCGCCAAAAAACCGAATCTGCCTGCTTTGCACTATTTTGATATTTCTTTTAGCTACATGGAAATTGATACAATGGCTGCGGCCTTGGCAGCTGGCCTGGGGGATTTCGGCCTGACCAAAGGCAATCGCGTTATCATTCAACTCCAAAACATTCCTCAATACCTGATAAGCCTCTATGCTGTTTGGAAACTTGGTGCCATCGCTGTCACATTAAACCCGATGTTTAAATCAAAGGAACTCGAATTTTACATCAATGACTGTCAAGCGAAAATCGCCATTACGATGGAAGCCTGTTTTTCTGAAATAGCGAAATTCGTTGATGCGAGTCCTCTCCAGCATATCTTTACAACCTCAGAGCTTGATTTATACTCACCGGCGCTTCCAAAACCTGCACTGTTGAAAAAGTCCTGCAAAAAACGATGCAACGGCTCAATTGATCTTGTCGAGTTTGTTTCGAAGAACCAAGGCCGGTCCGCCGGTTCCTGCAAATTATTGCCTGAAAGTCCCGGGTATCTCACTTATACCTCAGGTACCACCGGTATACCCAAGGGAGCCGTTAACACACATGCCAATATCGTATTTTCTTCCCATGTATACCAAGCAGCCTGCAATCTAACTGAAAACGATGTGGTTGTGGGCGCCGCACCTTTTTTTCATGTTACCGGAAGTGTGGGGCACCTGGCTGTTGCCGCCCTTCTTGGCATTCCGGTAATTTCGTTTTTCAGATTCGAACCCGGCGAGGTTTTGCGGCTCTTGGAAAAATGGCGGGCAACTATGATGATTGCCCCTTTGACGGTCTACATTGCCTTGTTGAACCATCAGGATTTTTTTAAACGCGATCTATCCGCCTTAAAAATTTTGATGAGTGGCGGCGCACCTGTACCGGAAGGTTTTGTCAAAAAATTTGAAGAGAAGACAGCCTGCTATATCCATAACTGGTATGGTCTGACCGAAACCACATCACCAGCGATTATTACCCCCATTGGGGCCAGATCACCGGTTGACTCCGATTCAGGAGCACTTTCGATTGGCATTCCTGTCCCCAACAGCATGGCAAAAATTGTTGACACTGATACCAACGAAATTCTGCCACCTGGTGAAATTGGGGAATTGGTCGTAAAAGGGCCAATGGTTGTGTCCGGCTACTGGCAAAATCCCGAAGAGGCGGCAAAAGCCATAAAAGACGGATGGCTGCACACCGGTGATGTTGCAAAAATGGATGGGGAAGGCTGGTTTTATCTTGTAGACCGTAAAAAAGATCTAATCAATGTGTCAGGTTATAAAGTTTGGCCCCGAGACGTCGAGGATGTTCTCTATCAGCATCCTGCTGTCAAAGAGGCTGGAGTGATAGGAATCCCAGATGATTACAGGGGCGAAACCGTAAAGGCCTATGTGACATTAAGCGATTCTGTTGCTGATCCGCCAAGTTCTGCTGAACTCATTGATTTTTGCAAATCACGCATGGCTGCCTATAAATATCCTCGCCAGATAGAAATAGTGGTTGAACTGCCCAAAACGCTAAGTGGCAAGATTCTCCGGCGAGAGTTACGGGATAAAGCACTTAAAATTGAGTGAACTATCAAAGTAGATAGAAACATGTTGATAGAGTGAAAATTTGGGTTTATGATTGAAAAATATTCTTTTGGCAAAATTGTTGTAAATGGTGTGGCCTACACCAATGATATAAAAATTGTTCAAGGGCGCGTGGTTTCGGACTGGTGGAGGAAGAAAGGGCATTCAGTGGGTATCGAAGATATCCAGGATATTCTGGAATCTAAACCGCGCGTTCTGGTGATTGGTAAGGGCCAGCCTGGTATGATGAGATCTTCCAGATCATTGCGCAGATTTCTTAAAAAGAACGATATTGAATTGATCGAGGAGAAAACGTCTCAAGCAATCACGACTTATAACAGTCTGCTGCAGCAAGAAAAAGAGGTTTCTGCGGGATTTCACGTATCTTGTTAGGTAAACAGTCCGAGCCTGACCTTCGACCATTCTGAAGAGGTTGAATTCAATTCAAGTAGGAACGATCACCTAATCTTCGACGATCAGAGCACTGACAAGAGCCCGCCACCGGATTTAAAATACGAGGAAATCGGGTGGGTAACTGCTGATGGTGATTTTAACCATCCTTGGGCTGAATTGCTTCAGATGATGCAGAAGGAGGCTGCCAGT
>Ga0316193_10004776_pt1 | contig 10018 bp, 10 predicted proteins | sample MerIslsedime2_MG_FD_207735 | JGI IMG/M metagenome (GOLD analysis project Ga0316193, IMG submission 207735) | Coastal sediment microbial communities from Maine, United States - Merrow Island sediment 2 | ecosystem: Environmental > Aquatic > Marine > Coastal > Sediment | place: USA: Maine...
GAGTGGGAGGCGTACTTCGACTATCCGGAGCTGCCGCAGGTCCTCAATCGGGCAAACGGATGGGTGGCCACCGCCAACAGCGATCACACCGGAGCAACTTTCGACGGCAATCCCACGAACGACGGATTTGCCCCACAGCAGACCGACAATGTCGCCGCCGGCTATCGCACCGCCCGAATCGTCGAGCTGATCGAAGCGACCGACGAGCACACCCGAGACACCAACGAGGCCTTGATCAGCGACGTGCTCTCGATGATCGGGCGGGACATGGTGCCCAAGATCCTCGAGATCGCGAACGACATGCAGACCAGCCTGAGCCCGGAGGCGCAGAAGCTCGTCAACGCTCTCACCGCTTGGAATTACACCTGCCCCACGGGCCTTGAGGGCCACGATCCGGTGATGTCGCCCTTGGCGAGCACGGCAGAGGTCGAGGAGTCCTCTGGCTGCACGGCATGGCACGAAGCGATCCTGGAAATCGATCTCGCTCTTGCCCACGACGAATCCAACAAGACCTCTCCAAGCTTCGTCACGTACTTCTCGATCATGGACACTTCCCGGCTCAACGCCGGCGATGTGTATTGGGACGACGTGAGGACCCCCGCGGTCGAGACGAAATACGACATCATTGGGGCGGCCCTCGACACTGCGGGGAGCGCGCTGGTTGCCGACCTCGGAAGCGACGAGGCGGTCTGGCCCTGGGGCCGTGTGCATGGCTTCCGCTTGACGAGCCTCTTGGCCGGCCTGAGCAGCACCTTCGACGTCTATAACAACCCGCCAGGAGACGAGGACTTCTTCGCAAATGACGGCGGTCTGTTCACCGTCGACGTTGCGAATACGCTCGGCCGTGGCCTCCATAGCTCAGGTCCCTCAACACGCTTCCAGTGCGACGGAGTCGAGCCCATCGAGTGCACGATTCAGCTCCCAGGCGGGCAGTCTGAGCACGTCGACTCGGATAACTACGACGATTTGCTCGGGCTATATCTCGGCAACGAGCCGATCGACCTGGAGTTCGACATCAGCGCGGCCAAAGCGAACGCTGCGGAAACGTTCGACTACAGAGAGTAATCAGCGTGCCCCGCCACCGGCGGGCTAGCTCTGCGGGTAAGGCGCGGTGGCCTTGCCCGCGTCCTTCCAGCCTTTGATGCCTTCGCGCATGATGTGCACGTTCTCGTATCCGCTCGTGGAGGCTCGCTCGGCCGCCGCGTCGGATGCGGTGCAGTTCGTGTTCGAGCAATAGAAGATCAGGTCTTTGCTCTTGTGTTCGGGAAGCTGCGCGAGCTCGTACTTGTACGACGAGGTCAGTATGATCGCATTGGGGACGGTGCCGTTCTTTTCGCGCGTACTCTCGGAGTTTGCGTCGACCGCGAAGGCGCCGGATTGAAGCGCCTTGTCAGCGTCTGCGACCGAGATCTCGGGGATCTCCGCGGCGGCTTCCGCTGTGTCAGCCTGGGCAGCTTCGGTCGCGGTGGCTGGGCTCGCGTCTTTGCAGCCCAGGGCGAGGAGCATGAGGGCGAGAGAGAGGAGGAGGATTCGCATAGCGAAAGTCTAGAGCTAGCGATGGGGCAAGCAAGGGCGAGTTCCGGCCAGCTCACTGGCAGTGGAGGGGGGCCTCCTCGAGCTCAGGGGGCATTTTCTCCCAGTCGTAGCCCTCTTTGCCTTGCTCGTAGGCCAGGTCGAACAGCTCCTCCATGTATTGCGAATCGAACTCCTCCTTCGACTCCTTGGTGAACTCGGCGGGGATATACGCGAGATTGAAGTCCAGCCCGTCCCGGCAGGTCTCCAAGTAGATGCGGTAGAGGTCGCCAATGCCTTGCGTGCGAACGAGCGACTCGATCGAACGCCCGGCAATTGGAAAGAGCCTGTTCCGTACTTGCTCGTACATCGGATCGAGACGGGAGTTCCGGATGATGTACACCTTGGGGCGACCCGGCACCGCGAGCCGTTCGAGCACTTCGTCGTAGTCGACGCCGGGGGGATAGATGAAGACCTGCGAAGCCGCGCCGCCGTCGACGTGCAACTCGTCGTACTTCTTTCCGTCCACTTGGACGGGGATGAGTACCGGAGAGAACATCGCCGGGATAGATGCCGAGGCGAGGAGGACCTTTCGGATCAGCTCCAGGGCATCGGGGTGACCGCTGTTGGCGATGGCGCCGATGCGCCAGATCACGGGCCTCATCGAATCGAGATTCGCCGTGCCGATGTTCAGCGTGCGGCCCTCCCGGTGCGCCGCGGCGATCTTCTCCATGACTTCTTCGTCTACGTGCTTGGCGATCAGGGCTTGAAGCGGCTCGGTCGTGGCCAGCCCATCGGTACGAAGGGCTCGAATCATCCCACGCTTCTTGTACACGTTGTCCGGCTTGAGCTCCGAGGAGACAGTCTTCAGGACATCGTCGTATTCCGGCCCCAGGAACGCGAACGGAGCGACCAGCGCTCCTGCGCTAATCCCGGTGACCGCCGTGAACTCCGGCCGGTCGCCGGACGCCGTCCAGCCAAGAAGCAGTCCGGCCGCAAAGGCGCCGTTCTCGCCGCCGCCAGAAATCGCGAGGTAGGTGTGACGGCGACCATAGATGCCGGAGTAGCGTTCCTTGATCTCGCTCCTGCTCTTCTCAAACCAGTCATGCTCCCAGGGCGGAGCCTCATCGCCCCACATGCGAACCCTCGGAATGCCCAATACTTCGGCGTCGTCGATGTGCTCTGGCGGGAGCGGGGAGCGTTCTGGAAGGTGGGCGCATGCCGTGACGAACAGGAGCACGGGAACGAGCACCGAGCTTGCGACTCGGGAGCGCGCGGGAAGCCTCATGGGCGAACGCAATATCACGGACGGGCGGCAAAAGAGAAACTCTTAACCCTTTCGTAGAGGGATCTGACCCCTTTTCTCAGGGGTGAAATCGTTTATGGTTCCGGCATGTCCTCGCACGCCAATCCCACGCCCGCTGCTGACGCTTCCTCTGAACGCTCTGCCCTAGAGGTTGTGAAGGCATTTATCTCTGCACTGGAACGGTTGGATTTTGATGGGGCGCTTTTGCTGGCGGCGCCCGATATCCAGTGGATCAACGTTCCGTGGAAGACCGCCACCAACAAGGAACGGTTTGAGAAGATGCTTCTCGGGATGTTCAAAGAGACCACCCGGTTCGAGGTACAGTTTTTCGACATTCACGAGCGTGGAGATGGCGTCGTGTATACGGACCGGGTCGACATCATCGAAGGGGGCGGCGTCTCGATGAGCCTACCTGTGCAGGGGGAATTCCGTGTGAAAGACGGACTCATCACGGAGTGGGTCGACCGATTCAGCTGGCTGAAGACCATCGCCGACATCGGTAGGAGCCTGCCCGCCATCATCAAGCATCGGTTGCGCGGCTAGCCCCGCCGGAGGGCCCAAAACTAGGCCTAAGGGCTAGCCGACTGGCATCCTATGATGGATGCGCTCCTGTGTACGATCGATCCTCGTGATCATGATCCTCGGGAGCGCGTCCGTGGGGCTTGCCCAGGAGCCCGATGCGGGTACCCAGCCGGAAAACGACGCGGGGAGTGCACCCGCGCAAGAGGCCGAGGACAAGCACCCTCGCCTGGTGAAGCCCGAGGGCGACCGGGAGGATAACGAGCAGCTCGGTGGAGAGCCGTCACTGACCGAGACCAAGCAGGAGCCTGCGGCCAAGGTCGACGGTGAAGAGGCAGCGGAGGATGTAGACGCGATCCCTCCGGAGGAGTGCGACCTCGATTGCATCGAAGCTCAACTCGACAAAGAAGACGAGAAGGAGAAGCGAAAGAAGGGCACTCTCGCCGTCGCAAGGGAAAGCGGTTCGATCGGCGAGGAAGTCCAGGATGACGTTGGCGACGCTCTCTCCGCCGAGCCGAGTACCACCTCGCTTGCCGAAGCAGAGGTGGACGTTCCGGACGACCGGAAGCTCCCCACGCGTCTTGGGCCGGTCCGAATCAAGATCGGCAAGACGGACGATTGGATTGGGGTCGGGTTCGCGACGCAGCTGGAGTTCGAGTACGACCAGCAGTTCGCAACCGCAGGGTTCCCGAAAGATTCGACTGAGACCCTCGAGTTTCGCAGGATCCGAACCACGCTGTCGAGCTCGTTCATCGACGGACGGATCCGAAGCCGCTTCCAGATCAATATGACGCCGAGCGCGTTCGAGCTCATCGACATGTGGTTTGCGTTCACGCGCTTCAAGTTCGCGACGTTCCGGATGGGGCAGTTCAAGATTCCCTACGACCGTTACCGCGCGCAATCATTCGCCGCCCTTTCTCTCATCGACTGGGCACCTACGACCCGAATGTTCGGCTCCGAACGCCAAGTCGGCGCGGAGATGTTGGGCATCGGAGGCTTTCTGAAGGCGGAATACGCCATCGGCCTCTTCAGCGGAACCAACGCGCGCGCCGCTCACGCGGTCGGTATCACCGAGGTCTACGGGGAAGTTCCGGGAAACGCGTCGAATTTCGGGGGGGGTAACGTCGTCAGCGAGTTTCATCCCGAGCTCGTCGGCCGCGCCGCCAAGAACTTCGGGAAGATCAACACCGACACCAACAGCGACGTGACTGGGAGCAAAGAGCTTCGGCACAGCCTCGGCTTCGGCATCGCCTGGGACGCGCGCCCGAATGCCACGCAGGACCTCGGCCTACGGCTTTCCGCGGAGTGGCTCGGGAAGATTCGTCACATCCACATGAACGTGGTCAGTTACATAGCTTGGTACAAGCCGTGGCAGGGAGGGAAGATCCTCTATGGCCCGATGGGGTTCATGGCGGAGACCGGCTATCGGTTCTCTCTGATGTGGGAGCTCGCCCTGCGCTACAGCATGACGTACCTCACGCCGTGGCTCCGAAGCGACGCCAGGGACTATGGTGCGTTTCAGATCGCGAACGCCACCGACCCGGCCGACATGATGGCCCGTGAGGAGCAATACGGTCAGAACGGTGAGCAGACGACGAACAACGAGCTGGCGCTAGCGGGCACCTCGCATATCATCGGCAACAGCCTCAAGGTCGTTGCGGAAGCTGCATGGCAAGCCCAGCGCTGGGAAGCCGGACGGCGGAATTCTTTCCGGCTCAACGTGCAGTTCCAGTTCCTCTTCTGACCCGGAGCGTGCTTAGTGGTGATGACCGCCGGGGCCGTGCGGGTGGCCGTGGGCGATCTCCTCTTCGGTCGCGTCTCGGAGTGAGTCGACCGTCACCTCGAAGTGCAGGGTCTCGCCTGCAAGCGGATGGTTCGGATCGACCGTTATCGTGTCTTCGGTGATGCCCGTGATGAAGAACGGGATCTGCCGGCCTTCATCGTCATGCGCAACGACCTGCATACCGGCGGCTAACTCCGCGTCCGCAGGAAACAAATTGCGCGGAACTTCCTGAGCCTCGCCGATGCGTGGGCCGTACCCCTTCTCGGGCGACACCGTGGCGTTGGCCGACTCTCCCTCGGCCACACCCTCGAGCTGCTCCTCGAGACCGGGAACGATATTCTGGGCCCCATGCAGGTAGAGGAGCGGGCTTCCGTCCTCGGACTGGTCGATGACCTCACCGTCATCGTCGCGCAGGGTGTAAGAGAGAGAAACTACTTTGTTTGCCGTAATCTTGTCGGTCATGATGCGGCCACCACCATGCCATACTTCGCGCCGGACGCTACCGGCGCGTTCCCCTGAAAGGAGCCCCCATGATCGAAGTGATGACCGACCTTCCCGAGCGAGTGCTCGGCCTCCGAGCAAGCGGCGAAGTCACGGCCGAGGACTACAAGACCGTCCTGGTTCCGGCCCTCGAACGACAACTCACCAAACACCGGAAGGTGCGGTTGCTCTACGTCATCGGGGATGAGTTCAAGGGCTACACCGGTGGTGCCGCCTGGGAGGACGCCAAGGTCGGCATGAAGCACCTCACCTCGTTCGAGCGGGTCGCGGTGGTGACCGATATCGACTGGATAGAGAACATGATCAAGGCGGTTGGCTTCGCGATACCTGGCGAAGTTCGGGTGTTCGACGACGACGACTTCGAGGACGCTCGCCGGTGGATCTCGGAACCGCCCTCTGAGGGGCATCTGTCGTTCGAGCTCATCGAGGACCAGAGCGTCTTGATTCTGCAGCCCAGGGGAGAACTCGAAGCCGTTGACTTCGAGCGCGTCAGCGCAGAGCTCGACCCCTATCTCGAAAGCGCCGGCGAGCTCAAGGGCTTGGTGATCGTCGCGGAACACTTCCCCGGCTGGGACGACTTCTCAGCACTGAGCTCGCACCTGCGCTTCGTGCGGGACCACCACCGGAAGATTGGGCGCGTCGCAATGGTCACGAGTGACCGACTGGTGTCGGCGATGCCACGTATCGCGTCGCGATTCGTCGACGCCGAGGTTCGCGCATTCCCGATGAGCGGGCGGGACGAAGCTGTTCTCTGGGTCGGCGGGAGCTAATCGGCGATGACGGCGAGCCAAGATACCAAAGACGATCGCGATTTCGACAAACGCGTGATGCAGGTCGCCGTGCGGCTCAGCCTTCTCGCGCTGTTGGTGTTCTGGTGTCTGAGGATCCTCGGCCCGTTCATCAACCCCATCCTTGGCGGGGTCGTGATCGCGATTGCGGTGCAGACCCCGTACGCCAAGCTCACGCGCGCGCTCGGAGGTCGACCCAAGCTCGCCGCTGGCTTGTTGGTCGGGATCGCCCTCCTCGTCTTGATCATTCCAACCATCGCTCTCGGCGCGAGCTTGGTCGACTCGACCGCGGATCTGTCAGGCGACCTCATCCACGACGAGATCAAGGTTCCGCCGCCCCCGGAGGCCGTCGCCGAATTGCCTCTGATCGGCGAGCGTTTGCACGCGCTCTGGTTGGGCGCCTCTCAGAATCTCGAGTCCGCGCTGGTCAAGCTCGCCCCGTACCTCAAGGACGTGGGCGTGTGGCTGGTTTCGACGGTAGGCGACCTGGGATTGGGTCTGCTGCTGTTCATCGTCGCGATCTTCATCGCCGGAGCGCTGCTGCCCAATGGGGAGCGTGCCTCTGAGTTGGCTCGCAAGGTCTCGTTCCTGGTCGCGGGGAAGAGAGGGCCCGAGATGGCTGGGCTGGCTGCGTCGAGCGTACGAAGCGTCACGCGCGGCGTTCTCGGAGTAGCCGTCATCCAGTCGCTCCTTGCGGGCCTCGGGATGCTCGTCGTCGGCGTACCGGCCGCGGGACTCTGGACGCTGATGATTCTGATCCTCGCAGTGATGCAGCTCCCGTCGATGATCGTCTTGATTCCGATCATCTTCTACGTGTTCTCGACGAGCTCGACCTTCGTGGCGATCTTGTTCACCATCTGGTCGGTCCTCATCGGGCTCAGCGACAACGTCCTCAAGCCACTGCTGATGGGCCACGGCTCGTCCGTGCCGATGCTGGTCCTCTTCATGGGGTCCCTGGGCGGCTTCATGGCGGGGGGCATTCTAGGGCTCTTCGTCGGCGCCGTGATTCTGTCGCTTGGTTACACGGTGTTCATGGCGTGGATCGACGACTCGCAGGTCGAAGGAGACGACGCCGGCACGGCAGCCACGGAGGTCCACTAGCCATGCAAGCGCGCTATCCCAAGCACATCGTTGTCTTGGTGGAAGACCTCGTCGGGCCGCTACGTGACGACGCGGCTCTCGACTGGATGCAAGCCCGCGCCAAAGCGCTCCGTGCCGAGGCCGAGGTTGGCGACGCGCTCGCCTACATCAAAGAACGGTCGAGCGGCACGATGTCCAAACCCCGCTTCCTCAGCGTGTTCGAAACCGCAGATCCAGAAGCCGCCCACGGTCATCTCGCGGCGCCCTACGACCATGCTGCGCTTCGGCCACTCGGAATCGGAAGCTTCGAGCTCCTGCCGGGTTTGCCGCGAGCCACACGTGCCGAAGCGAACGGCGGGCTCATGGTGGGATTGACCAACTGCACTAATCCAGCGAACGAAGACGACTTCAACGACTGGTACAACCGTGTCCATGCGGCCGACGTGATCAAGTCGCCGTACTTCTGGAACACCCAACGCTACAGAAAGCTGGAAGGTGACCTTCCGAAGTACGCAGCGCTCTACGAAACGAGCCTTGGCGGCTCCGAAGCTCTCAAGAACTACATGACCTGGCCGGAGCGCGTGTCCGAGATGCACCCGCGAATCACGAACGTGCACGTCTGGTCGTTCGACTTCTTGGCCACGCTCTAGCGTCAGTGCAGAAGGCGAACGCGGATCGTCGCCGGAATGGCCCTGAGCTCGTCTAGCAAGGGCCCGGCGTCGTCGAGCTCGATGTCCATGACGACGTAGCCGACGTCTGCTTGGGTCTCGAGGTACTGGGCCGCTACATTGACCCCGCGCGTCGAGAAAACGCGGTTGATCTGCTCCATCACGCCCGGCTCGTTCTTGTGGATGTGCAGGATGCGCCGACGATTCTCGTGATCGGGAATCGTGACCTGCGGGAAGTTCACGGCCGAGACCGTGGAGCCGTTGTCGTTGTACTTGACCAGCTTCGCGACTACCTCGCGTGCGATGTTGTACTGCGCTTCTTCGGTGGCGCCGCCGATGTGGGGGGTGAGGATGACATTGTCGAACTCGCGAAGGGGCGACTCGAAGGTTTCCTGATTGGATTTCGGCTCGACCGGGAAGACGTCGATGGCGGCGCCGCCGATGTGCCCCGTCTCGAGCGCTAGAGCCAGGGCTTCGATATCGACGACGCTGCCCCGGGCCGCGTTGATCAACAAGGCCCCCGGACGCATCGCCTTCATCGCATCGGCGTCGATGATGTTGCGAGTGACCGGCGTCTCGGGCACGTGCAGGCTCACAACGTCAGCCTCGGCGAAGAGCTCGTCGAGGCTATTGACCGCGGCGGCATTCCCAAGCGGGAGCTTGTGCTCGATGTCGTAGTACAGGACGCGCATCCCGAGCCCCTCGGCGAGGATCCCGAGCTGGCTTCCGATACGGCCGTATCCGACGATGCCTAGGCACTTGCCACGCACTTCGAAGGCGTTGCGCGCCGTCTTCGCCCACTCGCCGCGGTGCGCCCTCGCAGACTTCTCAGGAATACCGCGCATCAGCAGAATGATGTCGGCGATCGCAAGCTCGGCGACGCTGCGGGTGTTCGAGAAGGGAGCGTTGAAGACGGGGATGCCCATGCGGCGCGCCAGATCCAGGTCGACCTGGTTGGTGCCGATGCAGAAGCAGCCAATGGCTTTGAGCTGCTTGGCTGCATCCAAGGCGTCAGCGTCGAGCTGGGTGCGCGAGCGGATGCCGATCAAGTCCACGTCACCGATGGCGTCCAGGAGATCCGAACCCGCGAGCGAATGCGTGAGGTGTTCCACATTGCCGTACCCCGCCGCTGCAAGGCTCTCGACGGCGACCTCGTGAATGCCTTCGAGAAGGAGGATGCGGGTCTCGTTTCCAGCCACGACCGGAGTCTGGGTCGATCCTAGAGCTGCCGCAAGAACCGAAATCGCGTCTCAGAGGCTAAGTGAGATGGTCCCGAATAGGACGAGCATAAACAGCGTCATCGCGATCTGCCACACCCAGTGGGCGTGCTTCATCTCCATGAAGTCGAAGAAGATCAAAAAGAACTTCACGAGCCCGATCGCGAGCACGAGGTACGCGACGTAGCTGCCCGATGCACCGGAGTTATAGAAGCCGACGACCGTGAGAACGACCAGGGCGAGCCATACGGCTCCCTCTTTGATGATGAAGCTCTTCATGCTGTGCTCAAATCAGGTACAGGATCGGAAAGAGGAGTACCCAGATCAGGTCGCACATGTGCCAGAAAGCGCTCCCCGTCTTGAGGTTGAAGTCCTCGGCGGCGAATGCCTCGCCCTTTCGGATCTTCCTCGCCATGTAGGTGAGCACGAGGATGCCGAGGAGCACGTGAAAGAGATGAAACGCCGTGAGGAGCCAATAGAAATCAAAGAACTGGTTCACGCCGGTTGTCAGGCCGTGCGCGATCTTGTCGCGATACTCGACCGCTTTCACGATCACGAAGACGCCGCCCAGCGCAATGGCCGCGCCGAGCCACCGCGCGGCGTAGCGATTGCGCCCCGAGTCGTAGCTTCCGTTCGCCAAGACC
>Ga0316193_10004778_pt1 | contig 10016 bp, 9 predicted proteins | sample MerIslsedime2_MG_FD_207735 | JGI IMG/M metagenome (GOLD analysis project Ga0316193, IMG submission 207735) | Coastal sediment microbial communities from Maine, United States - Merrow Island sediment 2 | ecosystem: Environmental > Aquatic > Marine > Coastal > Sediment | place: USA: Maine...
GGCCGGCCGTACGGCGATCAGGCCCTCTTTCTCCGACGGGACACCCTCGAGAGGATCGGTGGGGTGCCGCCGATCCCGCTGATGGAGGATGTCGTGTTGGTGGATCGCTGTCTCCGGCTGGGTCGCCTGGTCCGCGTCCCCCTGGAGGTTCGCACCACCGGCCGCCGATTCGCCACGCACCCCACCCGGACCCTCTTCTGCCTCCTGACCTTCCCCACCCTCTTCCGGCTCGGGGTCGGTCCCGAGCGACTCGCCCGCTGGTATCGGACGACCCGATGAGCAGCGAGATCGTCGTCTTCGCCAAGCAACCGGTCCCGGGCTCGGTCAAGACCCGGCTGGCCCGATCCATCGGCCCCGTCGCCGCGAGCCGCGTATATGCAGCGCTGCTCGACCATACGCTCGAGGCAGCCGCCGGGTCCGGCTTGCCCGTGGTGCTTGCCGTCGCCGGCGGAGAGGCCTCCGACTGGACACCGCCGACAGCCGCACGGGTCATTCCACAAACTGGGGCCGATCTCGGCGAGCGGATGCGCAACGCCTTCGACGCCCGGTTCGAATCCGGAGCCGAAGGGGTCATCCTCATCGGATCCGATCTCCCGCTCGTGTCGGCGGATCTGCTCGCATCCGCCGCCGCCGCGCTCGGGCGGGTTCCCATCGTCCTCGGCCCCGCATCCGACGGCGGCTACTGGCTCATCGGCCAACGCGCTCCCGGGCGCGACCTCTTCTCGGACGTTCCCTGGTCGAGCCATCGCACTCTCGCAGCCACCCGGGAGAAGATTTCCCGGACCGGAGCGGCGCACGAAGAGCTTTCCGAGCTCCGCGATCTCGACAACCACCGCGATCTCCGGCGCACCCTCGAAGACCATCGGGTGTCCTCCGGCCTTCGACAACGGATCCGGGCCGCGACAGCCGATCACTGACGGGTGGGGCCATTCGGCGGTCGCTTCCGACGCCTCGCGGACCGTGTTCGGGAAGCCCCGGCGGCACACCGGTGTTACCTCATCCGACCCCAAAACATAGAAGACAACGGAGGCACCCAACGTGAGCGACTATTACAAAGCTGAACATCTGGCCGCATTCGGCTCGGTGGCGGAAGGCCAGCCCGAGCTCGCCGAGAAGTTCTTCGACTACTACCAATCGGTCTTCGCCGATGGCGCGCTGTCGGTCCGGGAGAAGGCAATCGTCGCCCTCGCCGTGGCGCACACGGTGCAATGTCCCTACTGCATCGACGCCTACACCCAGGAATGCCTGAAAAACGGCTCCGACCTCGAGCAGATGACCGAGGCGCTGCACGTCGCCGTCGCCATCCGCGGCGGGGCGTCCCTGATCCACGGTGTGCAGATGCTCGACCACACCCACAGGACATCCATGTGAGCCAAAGCTTCACCGATCTCGGTCGAACGGTGGATGGTCCCGGGGGCCGGCCCCACCCCCAACGGGACTACGGCGACACGGCGGGGGCGAAGAGCCTCCGCGCCCGCCGTCTGCCCCTCGCCGATCCCCGCGAGCAGCTCCGGCGCCTCGATGCCCTTCGGATCGGCGCCGGCGCCCATGACGGGGACTTCGAGCTCACTCTCGAGGCGGCCGGTTGGCCCGAGCTCCGGGCCTCGAAGCTCGAGATCTTCCAGATCAATCTCGGCAAGCTCTGCAACATGACCTGCCGCCACTGCCATGTCGACGCCGGCCCCGATCGGACCGACGCGGTGATGACCCGCGAGACGGTGGACGAGTGTCTCGCGGCGCTGGATCGAAGCCGGGCGCACACCGTCGATCTCACCGGTGGCGCACCCGAGCTCAACCCGAGCTTCCGCCATCTCGTCGATGAGGCGGCGGCTCGCGGCAGGCACATCATCGACCGGTGCAATCTCACGGTTCTCCTCGCCCCCTCGCTCCGCGACCTGCCGAAGTTTCTCTCAGAGCGCGGCGTCGAGGTGGTCTGCTCGTTGCCGCACGTCCGACGCCGCGGTACCGACGCCCAGCGCGGGGACGGGACCTACGAGAAATCCATCAAGGCGCTCAGACTGCTCAACGACCACGGCTACGGCACCGGGGACCCGGATCGTCGCCTGACCCTGGTGACGAATCCGACCGGCGCCTATCTCTCGGGAGACCAGACCGCCATGGAACGCGAGTGGACGGCGGATCTGAACCGGCGGCACGGGGTGAGCTTCGACCGCCTCATCGCGCTCAACAACATGCCCATCGCTCGATTTCTGGAGTGGCTCGAGGCCAGCGGCAATCTCCAGGACTACATGCAGATGCTCGTCAACTCCTTCAACCCGGCATCGATCGACGGGCTCATGTGCCGCAACACCATCTCGGTGTCCTGGGACGGACGCGTCTTCGACTGCGACTTCAACCAGATGCTCGACCTCGGCTCGGCCGTCAACGGTTCCGGCCCGCTCCACATCCGCGACTTCGACCTTTCGGGCTGGGAACGGAGGCGCGTCGTCACCGCCCGGCACTGCTTCGGTTGCACCGCCGGCGCCGGAAGCTCGTGCGGCGGCGCCCTCGCCGACGAGTCAACCGCCGACTGATCACCACCAAACACCGACCGTGGGATTCATCGGACACCGACCTCCAGCCCGCGACTCACCGAACGCCGCGGCCAGATCCCGAGGCGCTACTTCGCCTGGCGGCGCCGCTAGCCGGTTGTCTTTCTGATAAGGTGGTTTGCAATGGGTTGGGTCATGGGCCACGAACCCCTCGTGCGCTCCGGGATTTTCTTCGCTGTCTTCCTGGTGATGGCTGTCTGGGAGATCGCCTCGCCTCGTCGCCGGCTGAGAACCGCGAAGGGTGCGCGTTGGTTCGCCAATCTCGGGATCATGATTGTGGACGCGCTCGTGAACCGGGCCCTGTTTCCCGCAGCGGCGGTCGGCATGGCGTTCCTGGCCGCCGAGCGGGGTTGGGGGCTGTTGAACAACCTCGATCTTCCACCCGCGGTCGCGATAGCCGCATCCATCCTGGTCCTGGACCTCGTGATCTATCTCCAGCACGTCATGTTTCACGCGGTTCCCGCCCTGTGGCGACTGCACCTCGTACACCACGCGGATGTTGATTTCGACGTCACCACCGGTGTTCGCTTCCACCCCGTGGAGATCGTGCTTTCGATGGTCGTCAAGCTCGCTGCCGTGGTCGTCCTGGGCCCACCCGCGGTGGCTGTCCTGATCTTCGAGGTGGTGCTCAACGCCACCGCGATCTTCAATCACGGGAACGTTCTCCTGCCCGCCGCGGTGGATCGTGTATTGCGATGGATCGTGGTGACACCGGACATGCACCGCGTTCACCACTCCGTCAAACCCGACGAGACCAACAGCAACTTCGGATTCAACCTCCCTTGGTGGGACCGGCTGCTCGGCACCTACCGAGACCAGCCGGAGGCCGGGCACGGATCCATGACCATCGGGCTGGATCAGTTTCAGGACCGACCTCACCAGGGTCTTCTCCGGCTCCTGGCGTTGCCGTTCATCCGAGGAGGCAGCGACCGCTCCCCGGGCGGATGATCGAAGGAAGGTGTAGGGATAGGAAATTCCTTTCGCGCGGCATGTCACAATACTCCACAGCATGGAGCGAATGACGCACGACTCTCGGATCTTCGTCGCGGGCCACACCGGTCTGGTGGGGTCGGCGGTCCTTCGCGCCATGGAACGCGAGGGCTTTTCGTCGGTGCTGACGGCGACCCGCGAACAGCTGGATCTCCGCGACCAGGCTGCGGTGAACTACTGGTTCAAGGCGAACAGGCCGGAGTTCGTTTTTCTGGTTGCCGGCACGGTGGGGGGCATCCTCGCCAACTCCACCCGCCCCGCCGAGTTCATCTACGACAACATGATGATCCATGCCACCGTGGTCCACGCCGCCCACCTCTACGGCGCCAAACGACTCCTCTATCTGGGCTCGTCGTGCATTTACCCGCGCGAGTGCCTGCAGCCCATGCGCGAGGAGTTCTTGTTGTCGGGTCCGCTGGAGCCCACCAACGAGTCCTACGCCGTGGCCAAGATCGCCGGCATCAAGCTCTGCCAGGCCTACCGCCGACAGTACGGCTGCAGTTTCATCTCGGCCATGCCCACCAACCTCTACGGCCCCAACGACAACTTCAATCTCGAGAGTTCGCACGTGCTGCCCGCGTTGATCCGTCGATTCCACGAGGCCAGGTCGGCAGGCCGTAACGAAGTGGTGCTCTGGGGGACCGGGGCTCCGCGGCGCGAGTTTCTCCACGCCGACGATCTCGCCGACGCCTGCGTTTTTCTCATGCAGAACTACGACGAAGCCGAGCACATCAACGTGGGAACGGGATGCGATCAGACGATCCGTGAGCTCGCCGGGTTGGTGGCCTCCATCGTCCATCCGGATGCGATCCTGAACTTCGACAGCTCCAAACCCGATGGGATGCCGCAGAAACTCCTGGACGTGGGCCGGTTGCACGAACTCGGTTGGCGACACCGGATCGGTCTCGAAGACGGGATTGCGTCAACCTATCGGTGGTTCCTCGATCATGGTCCAGGGGATGGCTCAGCCGGAGGCTGAGCCCGCCCGCAAAACGAAGTGATTGGTTTTTCCGCGCCGGACAACCCGTTCAGTTCCAGGCCGAAAGATCCCCGGATTCGAATCCGTCGTAGAACACCCCGTCGAACTTCATGAGCGGGATGGAGTCGAAATCGGTGTTGTTGGCTGGATTGACGTCGTCGGACGAGCCGACGATCATCCCGATGTAGTAGCGCCGGTTGACCAGTGACGGTGGGAAGCTGACGGACTGGGTACCGCTGACCGTGCCTCCCGCAACGGCCCCGGGATGGCTGAATGTCCCGAGCAGGGTGTCAAAGACCGTGATATCGGTATTGGTGGAGGCTCGTACCTCTACGGTGACCGTGGTCGAGGGATCGCCGCCGATGTTGGTGGCGACGTAGCTGACGGGAAAGGGCTCACCTGGGGCATAGGTCCCGCTCGGGGCGTTGATGTAGTCGGCGCGGAGGTCGGCGACTCCGTTGACTGTGATCCGCGTGGCGTCCCAGTTGTCGCTGTCGTTGTTGCCGGGCACGCCATCGGTGGCCGGATCCATCTCGACGCCGAGCCAGTAGGTCCCCGATGGTGTATTCAGGGGGATGGTCGGTTGGGGCAGGTTGACCCGAACCGAACTCATGGTGTTGTAGGTCCAGGTGTAACTGTGCCTGCTCAGATGGGTGTCAAGGCTCGATATGTTGTCGTTCGTCGAAAGGTAGATGTCAAAATACCATGTGCCGCTGTCCGACCCGTTGGTCGGGTTGGTGGTAAAGAAGTTGGCCAGGGAGGTCTGCTGGCCCGCCGTGATCGTGGCTGGCTCGAAGTTGGTGTCGAGAGCCTGGAGATCGAATGCTGCTCCGCGTGAGCCGGGAATGAAGGTGTTGTTCATATAGTTGACCCAGGATTCGGAAATCCGGCAGTATTGCCCACGATCGAAGCGGTTGCTGGTGCTGCAGATGGCGTGGACATAGCGACTCCCACCGTCGATACGGTACATGCCGCTGCCGCTCATTCCCCCCCAGACGGTGTCGAAGCAGTTTCCGCCCCCGGTGTAGAGCTGGAGTTGGTTCCCGGGACAGGCATCGATGGTGCCATACCAGTAGTACATGTCATGCCCGTTGTGCAGCCCGGTGATGGGGCAGTCTTGAGAAGGATAGCTGGCGTTGTGGTAGGTCTGGCTCTGGTGGTAGGCACAATCGCCGCCCCAGGCCCAACCGAACCAGCCGGTCAGCATCCCGACACCACGACTGAGGCTGATAAGTCCCCAGTCGTAGTCGGTGTCGCCGCCGCTGACCCAACCCGACCAGCTCGCGAAGTCAGTGGATCGGCCGAAACCGTACGGTTCAACCGGCCGGCTCGTGTAGGAGCCGACTCCGTCCCACCCCGGATAAACCCAGATTTCGGCCGCCCAAGCCGTGATGTCGGGGTCGTGGGAGTACACACAGTGGCCGGCGGTCTGGACGACCTCGGCGTCCTGCATCGTGCCCGAACACACGCCCCAGTGGTCGGCACCGCCCCCGTTGTCAGGGAAGCGTATCAACAACCTGACGTTTCTCCGCCAGGGGACATCTTGGGTGTTGTTGATCTGGGACATCATGTTGAAGGTCTCCTGTTGAACCTCCTCATCGAAGCCCGGCAACGCTCCTTCATATCCTCCCCCACTCATGGGTGTTGGGATCGATGGCGGCCGATGGGGAACTTCCTCGGTTTCCCCCGTGACCGCGTCGTACCACACCCCGGCTCCGGCGCCGGCTCCCGGAAACTTGTCCGGCCACTCCAATGGTGGATAAGGCATCAATTCCTTAATATCCAACATGGACATTGGGGGTGGATGGGAGATCTCTCCATCGAGATCGACGCCTTCATACCAGATAAGGTTCGATGGAGTTACCTGCCGTGACTGGGTTTCTGCGTATGTTGGTGGGTCGTCCGCCCAGGCGAATGGTGAGACCGCGGCCATCAGTAGTACAAGAACGCCACCCAAGAGAACTCGACCTCTCATTGAGGCTCTCCTTTCGTTGCGGCCGTGTCAGAAAGATCGTTCTTTCTGATATCGGTTCAATAATCGAACGGACCTTTGTAGTTATTGTACACCTACTAATATGTAGCCTGATCGCACAGTTTTCAAGCCCCGTCGAACCTCGGGGTCCTGCGCCGTGCACGCTCAGAAACCGCGGGACGGGTGCCTGATAGGTGCCCTTCGCATTCTTCACAATGTTGGGCTGCGAGAGCTTCACGGTGCGCACAAATCAATGGGTGGCACCCATTTGATGTGTCGAGGCGGCGGGTCGAAATCAATACCGCCAGCTCGTCAGATCGGCCCCCTCCGGGGCGGTGGTCTCGATACGGTTCAGGATGCGCTCGAGGTACATGGTGTTGTAGCGCAGCCGTGAAATGTGGTTGCCATTCTCGTGATCGCCGTTCCAACAGTGTTCCGCCCGGTCGCCATAGTCGACCTCACCCGCGTAGTACGGATCTGTGGTGGACTCGAGGAAGGCCTCCATGAGATAAACCGCGTTGTTGAGATAGAAGTTGTCCATGTCACCGGTGAAGATGTGAATCTTGCCCTCGAGCTCGGGCCCAAGGATCGACCAGTCGCGCTCAAGGATGAAACGGAGGTCGTAGTTGTCGCGCCAGTGCTCGGCGACCTCTGAGTCGATGACACCGGTCAGCCGATCCCACAACGGTTTTGGGTAACCGTCCGGTCCCGCCGGAGAGTAGACCGCTTCCCAGATGTCGAATTGTTGACCCGACCGGTTGTTCGGTCCGATGACGTACTCCATGAGCGAATCATCTCGGATGGTGGAGTGGATGGTGCCGAGCCAGTCGCGGAAACTGGGTTTCTCGATGGACCGGAACGGGCCCGTGTAGGAGTAGGCGTTGTCGTCGTCGTAGATGTCGATGGAGACATAGGCCCGGAAATCGATGGGATCGGGACAGGCGGCAAATGCGCCGTTGTACTCGTCGGGGTAGAAGACCTGCGCCGCCAGGGCCTCCCAGCCACCGGTGGAGCCGCCGTAGAGGAAGCGCGCCCATCCCGCTCCCAACCCGCGGAACTTCTCCTCGATGAAGGGGATGAGCTCGTGAGTGATGGCGTCGCCGTAGGGCCCGAGGTTTGCGGAGTTCACCGCGTACGAGTCGTCGTAGTACGGATTGGCGTGCTGGATCTCGATGACCAGGAAGCGGGGAAGATCGGGGCTGATCCACCGCTGGTAGGAGTCGTAGGCTTCCTGCTGCTGGATCCGGTTGTAGCAATCGACCCGAAACCGTTCCGAGTACTCGCACTCGAGATCGGCATCGGGTGGTTCGGTTCGAAAGTCGCCGAAATCCGCCGGAAAATGACCGTGGAAGATCATCAACGGATAGCGGGCGTCGGGGTGCTCGTCAAAACCGTGCGGCAAGAGCACGTGGGCGCCGAGATACATGGGCCGACCCCAGAATTCGGAGAGGAGCTCGCTCTTGATCCGAACGTGCTTGACGTATTCGGTGTCGGCGGGCGGGACGATGGGTGGGATGACCTGATCGAGGACAATTGAAATCGTGGTGTCGGTCGCGGGATCGATGGCGATTGTTCGCGGTTCGCTGTAGAGATTGCCCGGAGCCCGATTCCAGTGCTGACCCTCGCCGCGGTCCATCGGCAGTTTGACGGTGTGGCCGTCGCTGCGGTGAAAGGTCTCGTAGCGATGAAGCACCGCCTGGATGTGATACTCGCCGGGCGGTACGTCGCCGAGGCTCGCCACGGGATAGCCGAAGACCGAGTCGTCGAATCGCACGGCGGCTCCCGGAGAAAGCTGATCGATCTCGATGCCGAAGATCTGAATCGCCCGGACGCCGGACCGGACCTGGAAACGGGGTTCCGATTGGTCGGAGGTTGAGAGCAGCACAAGAACGCGTCCATCGAGATCCTCAGTCGTGACCTCCTGGGGAAGAAAGACTTCGATCTCGACCGCGGAAACGATGGTTGGGATCGCGACAAGGGTCGCGAGTGTTATGAAGATCAGTGCGGTTGGTGACAGGCGCATGTGTCCCTCCAAGGTCGATGTCGTCAGAGCCGTCGGCTACTGTAGCGGATTCTCCCCTGCCCCGAAGGGGGAGTCGATAGGTGCCGCCCTTGATAGGACTTTGCATTCATAGCATTCTTGGATTGTTGCGCGCGGACCATGAGATCCGACGATCGAGGTCGTCAACACGCTTGCGGAAGGATCGATCCTCCGTCTCGAGCGGATCGTCGAAGACGAACTCTCCCCGAGCGACGCGGCAATAGACGTGGTAGGTGGCTCCTGGGATGAACAGGCAAGGGTATCTCGGCATGAGAATTCTCCCATGCGCGGACGGGACGGCACCATGCTACCAATCCAAATTCAGAACGCAACAATGCTATGAATGCTAAGGGTGGCACCCATCAGAGGACCACGGTCCACATCACTCCTCGTATCGATCTCATGCATACCCCCCCGGCTCGTAATCCGAAGAGCGCCTGCTTCCCAAAAGGAGAACAGACGGCGGGTCGCTGACCAGTGAATGTCTGAAATTATTATAGAGCGCCGCCCCGCCTCTGTCATCTCAAGACAACATCTCAACCTAGCCTGAGTCCGTGTCTTGAATTTGAACTGCGCACGAGCATTCTCAGACCGTGGGGGAACGGCCTTCCAGGCTCCGATGCAGCGTTTTCATTAGGTTGTTTCCGCCGGCGTCCTTCTATATCATTGGCGAAAGAGAGGTTTCGACAATGAGATTCGACCGAATAACCCGTGATCCAAATCGGATGGGTGGACAGCCCTGCATCCGTGACCTCCGCATCACGGTGCGGCGAGCGCTTCAGGCGATCGCCCTGTATCCGGATCGGGACGAACTTCGCAGCGAGTACCCAGAGCTGGAGAATGAAGATCTCAAGCAGGCTCTTGAATTCGCCGCGGCACAACTGGAAGACAGGTCGATCGATTATCCTGCCGCCTCATGAAACTTCTGCTCGATCAAGGCCTGCCTCGCTCGTCAGCGGAGTTGCTACGTCAGAAAGGTCTGGACGCGATTCACACCGGTGAGTGCGGTCTTTCGAAGGCGTCTGACGATGCGATCCTGGCGGCAGGCCGAACCCAGGATAGGGCGATCGTTACACTCGATTCCGACTTTCACACGATTCTGGCGCTTGAAGAAGCCAGCGCACCTTCGGTCATCAGGGTGAGATGGGAGGGTCTCCGCGGGCCCGAAATGGCGAATTTGATTGGTCAGGTTCTCGAGCTCTGTGCAGAGGAGCTTGAGTCGGGAGCGGCTGTTTCCATCCGGCCAAACGGGATCAGGGTTCGACGCCTCCCGATGATCAGCAAATCCTTCCGAGAAGACCCTGAGTGACCGCGATCAACCGTTCACCAAGGTGGCGCTGATTAGGGATCTTCGTCTGATCCCCCACCCAATCTTGTCAATCCTGTTTGGGCAACCCACAACGCAACAATGAACGATGGCACCAATCAGATTATTGATTCTACCGAACATTGATTCTACCGAATCGACGCAGAGTGGCAGGC
>Ga0316193_10004779_pt1 | contig 10016 bp, 10 predicted proteins | sample MerIslsedime2_MG_FD_207735 | JGI IMG/M metagenome (GOLD analysis project Ga0316193, IMG submission 207735) | Coastal sediment microbial communities from Maine, United States - Merrow Island sediment 2 | ecosystem: Environmental > Aquatic > Marine > Coastal > Sediment | place: USA: Maine...
CGGTGCCGGCAAGAGCACCCTGGTCAAGGCCGCGATGGGCCTGGTCAAACCGGTGGCCGGCGAGGTACGGATCTTCGGGACCTCACGCGAGCGGGCGGACGGGCAGATCGCATATGTTCCTCAACGTGCAACGCTGTCGTGGGATTTTCCAACCGACGTGATCGACGTCGTGACCATGGGGACCTACGGCAGGGTGGGTTGGTTCCGACGTTGTGGCGCTGCAGAGAGAAAAGAGGCGATGGCCGCTCTCGAACAGGTCGGGATGACCGATTTTGCCCGCCGGCCGATCGCTGCGCTGTCGGGCGGCCAACAACAGCGGGTGTTGTTGGCCCGAGCCCTCGTTCAGGATGCACCCATCTATATCCTCGATGAACCGTTTCAGGGCGTCGATGCGCCGACCGAACGCGCGATCATCGAGGTACTTGACGATCTCGCGGAGGCCGGCAAGACAATCATTGTCGTCCACCACGACCTGCAGACCATCCCCGAATACTTCGATGCAGTGCTCCTGCTCAACGTTCGCGCGATTGATTCGGGGCCGGTCGAAGAGGTCTTTACCGAGGAGAATCTGCGCCTCACCTTTGGCGGCCGGGTTGGAGTGTTGGCGGCGAGCGGAGCCGGCGAGGCGTGATGGACCTCTTCGGCGACTACACGCTGCGGCTCGTGGCCCTCGGATCGGCAGTCCTGGGTGCGACCAGTGGTGCGCTCGGCTCGTTTGCCTATCTGCGGCGCCAGAGTCTGCTCGGAGACGCCGTCAGCCACGCCGCGCTGCCCGGAATCGTCCTCGCCTTCATGCTCACCGGGTCGAAGGCGCCGTTGGTACTCATGCTGGGCGCAGGGCTGGCCGGCTGGATCGGCACCCTGGCCGTTCAAGTGATTGTGAGGCGGTCGCGGGTGCCCTATGACAGCGCCCTCGGCATCGTCCTTGCGGTCTTCTTCGGCTTCGGGTTGGTGCTTCTGACCCATATCCAGAAGCTCCCGAACGCGGCCCAGGCGGGCCTCGAGTCCTTTCTCTTTGGACAGGCGGCGTCGCTCCTCAGGCGTGATGTCGTGACCATGGCCGCGCTCGGTGGGACTGCTCTGGTGATCCTGTTGCTGCTGTGGAAGGAGTTCAAGGTCCTCAGTTTCGACCCCGACTTCGCGGCCAGTCTCGGACTGCCGGTGCGCCGCCTCGATGGGGTGCTGACCCTGCTGCTGGTTGTGGCCATCATCATCGGGCTGCAGACCGTCGGCGTCGTCCTGATGAGTGCGATGATCGTCGCCCCGGGTGCCGCCGCGCGCCAGTGGAGCCGGCGGCTGGCCCCGATGGTCGCGATCGCCGCCGCGATCGGGATCTTCTCTGGCGTCATCGGGTCAATTCTCAGCTCATACATTCCAAGGCTGCCAACTGGGCCGACCATCGTTCTCGTTTTGAGCTCGATCTTCGTCGTATCGCTGTTCCTGGCTCCTCATCGTGGTCTGCTGTGGCGGTCTCTGCGGTTCGGTGCGCTGCGCACAGCGCCCGATCTCGACCCGGTGCTGATGCACCTTTTCGCGCTCTCTCGTCAACACCCGGACGATCCCGAACACGGGCACTCGGTTGCGGTCATTCAGACGATGAGTCCACCGGAGGCGAAAGTCGTTGCCGCTCTCGAACGGCTGGCCGACCGTGGTTTGGCGCAGCGCACATCCGACGGCGGCTGGGCGCCGACTCCGATCGGACGACGCGAAGCTCAGCGGATTCTCGAGCGTGAGACGGGAGTCGGAACATGAACCCGGAGCTTCAGATCGTGCTTATCGCGGTGGTCACTGCAGTCGCTGCGGCCCTTCCCGGGACCTATCTGGTGCTGCGCCGCACGGCGTTGGTGTCGGATGCGATCTCGCACGCCATCCTGCCTGGGATCGTGGTGGCATTTTTTCTCACCCACAACCTCAATTCACCCCTTTTGCTCGTCTCGGCGGCGGCCACCGGTGTACTGACTGTCTTTCTCATCGAGGCGCTGCTCCGTTCGCGCCTCGTGCCGGAGGATGCGTCAATCGGCCTCGTCTTTCCCGCCCTCTTCTCAATCGGTGTGATCCTCATCTCGCGCTACGCGGGTGACGTCCATCTCGACACCGATTCGGTCCTGCTGGGCGAGCTCGCGCTGGCGCCTTTCGACCAGTTGATCATCGGCGGCGCGGAGTTGGGACCACGGGCGTTGTGGACAATGGGTGTGATTCTCGTGCTCAACCTGCTGCTGATTGGCCTCGCCTGGAAAGAGCTCAAGTTGGCAACTGTCGATCCCGGGCTCGCTGCACTGCTGGGGTTTTCGCCGGTCGCCATCAATTACTCGCTGATGGCGATGGTGTCGATCACCGCGGTTGGCGCCTTCGACGCGGTGGGCTCGATTCTCGTGGTGGCACTGATGATCGCGCCACCGGCCACCGCCTACCTCGTGGTCGACCGTTTTGCGCCGATGCTCTGGGTTGGCGCAGCAGTGGCGGCGGCGAGCGCGATCTTGGGCTACGCGTTGGCCTTCGCCCTTGACGTTTCCATCGCCGGATCGATGGCGGTCGTCTGTGGAATTCTCTTCGCCTCCGCTTTGCTGCTGGCGCCACGCCGGGGATTGGTGGCGCAGGCAAGGAGGCGCAACTCGCAGCGTCTCGAGCTCGGTGTTCGCATGCTGTTGGTCCACCTGCTCCACCATCAGGAGACCGAGTCCGAGGCCGAAGAGTGCCGGGTCCCGAGCCTCCACCGGCACCTGCAGTGGAGCGAGGCCCGCACCCGGCAGGTGGTCCGTGAGGCGGAAAGCAGAGAGCTCGTTGCACGTGCCGGCGACCTTCTCCACGCCACCGCCGACGGCAGAAGTTTGGCTGACGTTGCCGTCATCGGTGAACGGGTCGGCTGACGAAGTCATCAGTAACCAGTGATCAGTAGTCAGTCCCGACCATCCATCCCCACGGCCTTTCCAACTGATTACTGGGTGGGCGGGTGGGTACTGATCACTGATCACTGGGCGGGCGGGTGGGAACGCGATACAATGGCGCGCGGGAGGGTCCATGCAGGTACTCGAAGGACACCTTGATGCACAGGGACTGCGATTTGCCATCGTGGTGAGTCGTTTCAACGAAGCGCTGACCTCGCGGCTCGAATCGGGTGCGTTGGACTGTCTGCAGCGGCATGGAGCCGACGACGACCAAATCACCATCGTTCGCGTTCCGGGCGCCTGGGAGATTCCTCTTGTGGCTGCCAAGCTGGCGGCCGATGGTGGGTTTGACGCTGTGATCAGTGTTGGCGCCCTGGTCCGCGGCGGCACCGCCCACTTCGATCTCCTCGCGGCCGAGGTTGCCAAGGGCGTTGCGCAGGCGGCCATCAGCTCGGGTGTCCCCATGACCTTCGGCGTCATCACTGCCGATACCCTGGAGCAGGCGGTCGAACGGGCCGGCACCAAGATGGGAAACAAGGGATGGGAAGCCGCGCTGGCTGCGATCGAAATGGCGCGCTTGACGGAAAGGCTCGACCGGAGGCCCTGAGTGCGCCCTACCGAGACGAAAGTGGCATAGATGGGTACTCGCCGGCGCGCGCGCGAGCTTGCCCTCCAGCTTCTCTATCAATTCGAGCTCACCGATGCCTCTCCGGAAGAGATGCAGGCCGGGTTCGAGGAGTGGCGCAATGCGAGCGACGGCGTCCGAGAGTTTGCCGACAGGTTGCTTCGCGGCACTCTCGATCGATTGGCCGAGATCGATGAAGAACTTGGACATCAGACCACCCACTGGCGGCTCGAGCGGCTCGCAGCGGTCGACCGTAACATCCTTCGTCTCGCCATGTTCGAGCTGATCTTCGAATCCGAGACCCCCCATGCGGTGGTCATCGACGAGGCGATCGAGATCGCCAAGAAGTTCGGCACCAAAGATTCGGGCCGCTTCGTCAACGGAGTGCTCGACGGCTTCGTGAAGCGGAGAGCCGCCGCAGGATGAGCGTCCGGGTTGGCCTCACAATACTCTGCCTCCTCGCCACCCTCCCGGCAGCCGGCGAGGAAGCCAGTTACGTCGTAGTTGGCGGCGACATCCCCGTGGCGGCGGCAAGTAACGGGTACGCGCAGATCGTGCGGCTGGTCGCCGAGAGGAGGGCCGAGGTTCGGGTCGCAACCACCCTCGCGCCCATCGGAGCTGTCGGGACGTATGCCGATGTGCTCGCCGGAGAAGGCCCGAAGGTACCGGCCGGGTTCGAGCTGCCACGGCGTCTGTTGACTGAACTTCGTCCAGACCTCGACGCCTGGCAAGCCGCGACCCTCGTCCTCGAGTGGGCTGCGAACAATGTTGTTGTTGACATCGACGACGCCGGCGCGCAGGACGCAATCTCGGTCCTCGATCGGGGACGGGGGCGGTGTTCGGGTCTCGCCAATGCGACTGTTGCGCTGTTGCACGCGGCCGGGTTCGAGGCACGGACGGTCAGCGGGCTGCTGGTCGGTGATGAGCGCCCGATCCCACACCGCTGGATCGAGTGCCGGCTCCCAGGCGCCGGATGGGTTGCCAGTGATCCCACGCTCGGCCTATGGACCGTCACTCCCCGACACCTGGTCTTTGCCGACACGGTGGCCAATATGCCCGAGGTGCGGGTGGAAAAGGTGTCGACGGATGGGCTCGATCGATTGCCGAGACACGGCGGCCGCCTCCTGCGGCCCAACCAGGGTGCCGACCTCGTATGCCGCCTCTCTTCGGCCTGGTCCCATCCCGATTCCGTGGCCGTGCTGCGTGGTGGAGGCGGTGAAGTTCGGCGAGCTCGCTTCGACCCGGAGGCGCATTTCTCGGACCTCCTGCCGGGAAGATGGGTGCTCGAAATCCTCTCGGGAGAGGCTGTCGTCGCGCGAAGGCAGTTCGAATTGAGCGCCGGTGATTTCAGGAGCTATGTCGTCGACGGTGAACTCGATGCACCACCGAGAGGATCCGGGCCGTGAGGCGTACGCTTTCCGGAAGCCTCGAACACCTGGCGCCGCCGGCCCTGCTCCGACTGGTGTCGGCGACATCACCGAGCGGTGTACTCGAGATCGAGACCGCCGAAGGTCTGCTCCGCCTCGAGGTAGAACGAGGCCGCGTCGCCATGCCAACGAAATCGGACCTCGAAAAGGCGGGGGAGATACTTGGCAGCCGGCGTGGAGATTTTCGCTTCACCCCCGGCGAAATCCAGCGCATCGAAGGTGAGCTCATGAGCCTGACCGCCTTTGCAGAGGCGGCCGGCGCGGCGGCATCCAACCTCCAGATGGAAATTTTGCTCGAGGATGAGTTCCTCGAGACCTCGCGATCGCTGCCGCAGGCCAATATCCACGTGCTGCCGACCGAACCGTTGCAGAACCCACTTGACGAGTTGCTTTCAGATCTCGAGGCGGAGGCCCCCGGCGAACTGCTCTTCGCCAAAGTAGGCGTGGTGACTCAGGACCCAAGATGGTGGCGCGGTGCCCTCGAGTCGGATTGGCGCCGCCGCGGTTGGCAAATCCAGCAGCTGGAGTTTTCGGATCAGGTCGAATTCGAGGGCCTGGATCTATTAGTCGTCCACCATCAGCAGGGATCCGCCCGCGTCGGATCAGAGGAAAACTGGTTGCGACTCATTCGCCGAGCCGTCGAGTTGCAGCCGCCACTCCCGGTGGTGTGGGTGGCGCCGCTCGGAGATCCGGCCTGGACCCATCAGCTGATTGAAGCGGGGGTGTCCTTCATCATGCCGGCGCCGCAGGGCGAGGCCGGGGAAGCGACGATCCGATTTGCTGAATCTCTGTCGCGGGTTGTTGACCGACAGATTCAGGCACAACAGCGTGAGGGACGCGCCCCGCTGCCGACCGGCGTTTCGGAATTGGTTGGCGCTCTGCTGTCGGAGAGTGATCCCGATCAAGGTATCAGCTCGCTGCTGCAACTCGCGGCCGAACACTTCACCCGTGGGGCGGTTTTGATGGCCGAAGTGACCGCAATCCGCTGCCGTGCCGGATTCGGCTATTCACTCGAGCGTTCGACAGCGGTTCTCCCCCGGGGCATCGGTCTCATCGAACGGGTGATTCGCTCGGGAGAGGCCTTTACGACGATCGAACCCGGCGCCAGCGGTAGCAGCCACCTGGCGGGTGTGTTGGGTATTGAAGAGCTACCTACGGCGACGGCCCTGATACCCCTCGGGCGTTGCGGCGCGGTGGTTGGCGTGCTGGTTGCCGACCGGGAAGGCGAGGAACTGCCCGATCTGGCGGATCTCGTCCTACTTGTTGGCCGACTCGGCGGTGTCGTGGGTTCCTGACCCCAACTTTCAAAGAAATCCGTCGCCAGGAATCTTTCGAAAACTGTTCTTTTGATTGACACCCGCGGATCGGGGACTTAAGATTTCCGTGCGTCTCATTCGTGTGTTGATCGAAAAGAGAAGGGTGCCCGGAACGGCCGTAACAGCTGAGCATTCTCGATTCAGTGTCGGGAACGGGGCGGTCCACGGCGGATGAGAGCGGAGGGCACATGCTGACATTGGCGATTGACTCGGGAGACGGCTCCGAGCTTCGTTACGATCTGTCCAAAGAGGTCGTGTCGATCGGGGCGTCGAGCAGCAACGACGTCGTCTTGAGAAGTCCGGGAGTTGCCCCTGTCCATTTCGTGATTCGCCGTACCGGCGAGTCCGTCACTTTCTTGGGCCAACCGCGACAAATTGTCCTGCTCAACGGCGAAAGACGGTCGCGGGGAGTGCTTACCGAGGGTGATCGACTGAGGATCGGTACCGCGACAGTGGTGATTCTCGGCACAACTGAGGAAATGACGTAACCGGAGGGGAAAGAGAACGAAATTTCTGCGGCGTCGCAACCGACGGTCGAAACCGAATCAGAAGCCGTTGACGAGGTGAAGACGCGCGCCGAGGTGGTGCTCTACAACGAGCCGAAGCGACTTGCTGAAGCTCGCCGCCAACTGCTCGAGGTCTTCCAGATCGGGCCCCATGCGGACCTGGTGTCATCCCTTCAGAATTTGCTGGCGACCGTCTTCGAGGGACGACGGGCAGTGCTGGCGTGGCTCGATCAACAGGGCGTTTTACAACCCATCGTGTCGAACTGGAAAGGAGCTGTACCGCAGCTTCCGATTCGGACGTTCGCCGAGCTGGCGAACGGTGACCGGGTTGCGTTGCTCCGTGGTAGCGGCCGTGAAGCGCTGATCTACCCAGTGGTCGTCGGCGGATCCGATTCCAGGATCTATCTGTTGGCCGAAACCGGTGAGGAGAGCCGAGAGGAAGATCGGACACTTCTCGCCGAACTCGCGGCCATGATCGCCGTTCACTGGACCCGCGTCGAAGGATCGAGCGAACTCCTCGGAGAGTGGGAGGCGGATGCTCGGGCAAATCTTGAGTCACGGTTGCCTGGAACCTCACCGGCCGTGCGAGATCTCAGAGAACGGGTGCTGGCGGCTTCGCGATCCTCCGATCCCGCCCTCATCTCCGGTCGCGCCGGCTCGGGCAGGGCTTATCTCGCGTCGTTGATCGCCTCGCTGCGACCGACCGGAAAGCCGTGGATCCGCGTGCTGCAGGCGCGGGGAGGGGACGAATCCGCGCTCCGTGTCGAACTCTTTGGTTCCGGCACGACCATCGGCGCGCGAGAGCTGGCTGCTCGGGCCGGCGGCGGAGTTGTTGTTGTGCGCTCGATCGAGAGGATGTCGATTCCACTGCAGGCCGAGCTTGCGGTCATGATCGGGAAAGACCAGGGCTCGGGTTTCGGCTCCAAGGTGAGGTGGGTCCTCACCGCAGCAGAAAACTGCGAAGCGCTGATGGCCGACGGATCCATCGATCAGGAGCTCTTCGATCACGCGGCACGCAACTTGATCCGCGTGCCGACCCTGGATGAGCGTCGTGAGGACCTGTCGTTGGTGATTGTGCGAATGCTCGAGACCGTCGGTGACGAGCAGGGTAAGGAGATCCGCGGAATTGCGCTCGAAACCCTCGATTCGCTGCTTGGTTACTCCTTCGAAGGACAGATGTCTGAGCTCCTGAGTGAGCTTCGGCGGCTGGTTTCGGCAACGCCTGAGGGCGAAATGGTCCGCGGTTCGGTTCGACGGGCTTTGATTCGGTCGAGCGATGTGGCGGGGGATGACGTTGACGGCGTCGATGCGGCGGCGGTGCTCGGAGAGGACGACCTCAAGGTCGTGATACCTGCGGTCGAGCGACTCCTGATCGACCGCGTCTTGCGGCGATCGCTCGGCAATCAGAGCAAGGCGGCTCGCGAGCTCAACCTTTCGCGTGGGGCTCTGATCGCCAAGATCAAAGAGTACGAGATCCCTGACTACAGATCGCTGCGCAGGAGCAAACGGTAACGCAACACTAGCCGGCCGGCGACGGCGATGAAGTCAAGAGTAAAGAGTTAAGAGTTAAGGAGTGTAGCTGACGCCAGCCTTAACCCTTTACTCTTAACCCTTAACTGACTTCTTCTTTTGCTTTGATCCGGTTTTCTGCTTTGTGTCCTCGTCTCCAGACACGCGAAGCATTTTCATGATGACGTCCCAATTGAATCCCAGCCAGATCAGGAAGGGGAACGAGAAACGGCCCGGTAGATCGGTGAAGTAGCGGCCGAATCCAAAGACGTTTCGAGCGAGATCTGAATAGTTGTGCTGGCTCCACTCACCGAGGCCCGTTGCGTACAGGGTTTTGACGTGGAATAGAAGGTTGATGGACTGAGAGAGGCAGAGTACACACCAGCCCATGAACAGGCGTTCGAGCTGCCTTCTCGAAAAGGGGCGGGGCAGCGCCAGGTAAAGGGCCAGCAGCACGATCGTGTTGAAGGTGACCTCGGTCATCGAAACACTTCGTACCGTGGAATCGGTGCGGAGATCCGTCCGACGTATCTGCGCACGATGGTCCTCAATGACCAGACGAGTCACCCGCGGATATTCGAAGGAGCGAATCAAGGTCTGCGCAAGCCCGGCCACCGCCGAGTCGATGACCGGTCGCACGAGAAGCCAGATGACGATGGCCGCAATCAGAGTCATCGGCAGGCGTCGTAAGAACACCTGGGTCGCGTTTTTCACGACGATTCCTGAGGGAGCGCGAATTTGTGTGCCCACAGGATCCACAGCGAGATTCCGGCGATGATGACCAACGATTGCCAGATGAAGATGTGGGCATCGTCGAAGTGTTGGGGCAGAAGAACGCCGATGTAGAAGAGCGATACGATGCGCACCAGATTTATGAGCTGGATCGCGAGCAAGCCGCCGATGACGCCGATGAGCTTGGCGGAGATTTTGGCCGGGAACGCAAGCACCCCGGATATGAAAATCAAGCTGGTGATCAGTCCGTTACACCCGTTGTATATGGTGACTGCAAAACGGGGGGACGATACAACGCAGCCGGAGACGGTCGCCTCTTCACCAAAGACACGGAGGATGAAACCCGACATTCGAGCGATGACGGCCGTGTAGGGCGTAACGAAAACGTCGTTGACCTGCCGCAAGGCGACAACGGTGAAGCTCACACCGAGGATCGCCAGGAACAAGATGAGAAAACGGGCTTCAGGCTTCTGCCACAGTTCGCGTACGTTCATACGTCGCAGACTGAATTCGGATCGGCTTGGGAAGTCAACGACACAAAACCTCCAGGTCAGCGCACAGCTCACCGGTATTTGCGTAGCGGTCTTCAGGGGCCTTTTCAAGGCAGCGCAGGATGATACGCGAGAGTTCGGGGTCGAGGTCGGGCACCAAATCGAGTGGATCCGGGGGGGGCGTGTTGAGGTGAGCGTCGATGACGTTCCCGGTGTGGAACGGCGGCCGCCCGGTTGCGAGGTGGAACGCTGTTGCACCGAACGCATAGATGTCGGTGGCTGGCGTCGGTGGTTGGCCCTGAATTTGCTCGGGCGCCATATAGAACGGAGTCCCGGAGATGGATACGTTTTCACCGTCGCCGCGATCGAGACGGGCGGCGATGCCGAAGTCGAGGATCTTCACCTCGTGGTCCGGGGTGACGAGGATGTTGCCCGGTTTGAGATCCCGGTGAATCACGTGGCGGCTGTGGGCGTAGGTGATGGCATCGGCAAGCCGCAGGAGGAGGGGAGCCAGACGGCTGCGGA
>Ga0316193_10004780_pt1 | contig 10015 bp, 11 predicted proteins | sample MerIslsedime2_MG_FD_207735 | JGI IMG/M metagenome (GOLD analysis project Ga0316193, IMG submission 207735) | Coastal sediment microbial communities from Maine, United States - Merrow Island sediment 2 | ecosystem: Environmental > Aquatic > Marine > Coastal > Sediment | place: USA: Maine...
AAGGGAAGGAACAGCATCCTCTCCCACTCCTCTCCCACCTTTATGAGGTTATTAAGGGATGTCTAAGGAAATGTCAATCTAATATTTCTAATAATATCAGTTATGATGGTTTAGAGGGAAACTATGAGAAAGGATTAAAAAGAATTCCTAATCCATGTGCCGCAAGTTCGATCCTTGCCGGGGGCACCAATTAATACAGAGGGTTAGCCAAGTGCGGCTAATCCTTTATTGTTTATGGTGATTGTTTGTACCACTATTGCACCACCTTTATTTTCCACCAAGAGATATCAATTGACGGGGGGGCAAACACCCTACTCCACCCTATGGCCCTGTGTAACAGGATGACATATATAAATAATTATGCACACAGATCTTCCTGAGATAATTTAGGCTATACCAGAACATGCATCAAAATTTCCACATGCTCATTTTCTGATAAGCATGTTCCATTATGGGTGCATTCATTGATAAATATTTCCACTTCAAAAGTCTCCGATAAACAACATCTCAGCAACCAATCTCATCCTGTTTTTCCAGATCCATTCAGTGGTTTTGTTTTGGAGCAGTTTTTCAAGCACCCTACTTTTTGTGAGAAAATTTTTAGATTATGAAATGAATTTCACAGAATTGGTGAATATTATTCATAAAGTTTGGCGATGACAATATTGTCGAAAAAGATAACTATCTATTATTATATAAGATATATCTATCTGGAGAATTTGGCATGGTTTCTGCTTTATAATAAATTAAAATCAAAACATGCGTTGAAATCAGAATTGACGCAAGTAAGTGTCGTCCAACTTCAACACCTAAAATAAAAACCACGTGATGGCAATGAGCCTCCAAAGGTTATACTAAAAAAGGGAGTTTGGGGTGGTACTTACTTTATGACTTCTCTGGTGTGCGTGCATCTTAGTTCTCGATCAGTGATATATATTTATATAATTTGATGAGCATCGAATTAATAACGGCATTGAGGGAAGTTTCATTTTGGCAAGGGCTTTGTAGGATGGTCAATCTATCTTCATAACCTTTGCATGGGGCGATCAAAAAGGATCGCCCTTTTTTGTTATGGATTTATCCTGTTGTTCAGAGTTTCAAAGTCAAATTTAAGCAAATCATGGAATGTTGCCTCTGCTTTATCAGGTTCAACCTGCCACCAGATTAAGATATTATCAATACGATAAAAGTAATGCTTAAGTCCCATTCCCTCTATCTCAAAATGAACATTATCCCCCGTTTTACTCTGTGTTAATGGAGAGAAAACAGATGATCCATTTGCCATTTTCATAGCCATATTCTTTATGTTCGTTTCAGCCTTTTCAGCATTTTCATAAACACTCACGTAAAGAATATTCTTTGAATGATTTTCTCCGTAAATGCCAATAAAGTTTTTACAATCATCAAGCTTTTTACCATGCATCTTATTTATGATAACGGCAGCTTTTTGGTTTTGAATAACTTTAGTAAGATTCAAGTCCCCTAATTGTTGGGGAAGATTTTTGGAATCATTACCAGTGCTGCAACTTATGAAGGTGAGAAGACCTACCAATATTAATACAAGTATATTTCTAAATCCTTTTTTGAACATGTCAAACTTCCTTGATGTGGTTTGAATGAAGATCTCGACCTAACTGTCATCTATCGGCTTAATGCAGTTCGGATCATTATTTTTAACTGAGTTTACGAATGTTGATACTGGATAATATTTCACGTGATGGATTATACCATCCTGCAGAACAGACTCTAACTCCTTTGGGTCTTGTATTTCAACATTCAGCCATTTTTCATAAAAGTCTGGATCAAGAATTACCGGCATACGATGGTGAATTTCACGAATGCTATCACTTGCTGCTGTGGTGATAATCGTGAAGGATTTATAAACAAATTCTTCAACACTTTCTTTATTAGTCCATGATTCCCAAAGTCCTGCAAACGCAAAAGGCTTATCAGAAGGGGTGGAAACATAGTATGGTTGCTTATGTCCTTTCTCACCTTTCCATTCATAAAATCCATCTGCAGGAATCAAGCATCTGCGTTTTTTAAAAGCATTACGGAAGCTGGGCTTTTGTGAGACAGTCTCTGCTCGTGCATTAATCATTCTGGAACCAATGGATATATCCTTTGCCCAGAACGGTACAAGGCCCCAATGAAACTTTTCCAACTTGTTTTCATTGTCATACTTAACAATGGTAAGGATTTCTTGGGTGGGAGCTACGTTATAATTGGGTATAATGTCAGAGTCAATGGTGCGAATATTGAAATTCTGTTGAAGGGTTTCAAAAGGGATGTTTTGAGCGAATCTACCACACATAGTATTTTTCTCATAATTACAATGAGGGATTATTAGTTTATTCCTTATTAATCCTATCCCTCAACTTACCAGAACATAATTTTTTTAAACTATTATAATATCATCCTATGATGAAAACTTCCAAAAATTGCCTTAAGTAAGCCCAACGTTATTGATCCAACGACAGTTAAGATAATAATGGCAGGAATAGTGGCTACGGCCCACTTAACCATAAAAACAACCATTGATGAAAAGGACATTCTTATGTCTGTGACAACGACCTCATTGATATTTTTTGATCCCATGGATTCATCCTCGTAGAAAGTTATAGATTTAAATTCCCATTAATCCTATCCCTCAACTTACCAGAACATTTAAACGTAACAACTTTCCTTGGTTCCAGCATCATAGCATCACCAGTTGCCGGATTCCGGCCTTTACGCTCCTTCTTTTCCTTTACACAAAACTTTCCAAACCCTGAGACCAAAACATCCTCACCGGATGCCAGTCTACCCTTGATGATCTCTAATAGGGTTTCTACAATTTCTGAAGACCTGTTCTTGGGAAAGCCGGTCTGATTATGGATTGAGTCTACGATCTGAATTTTTGTGAGTGTCATAGGTAGGTCCTCCTAATGTATTAGGTTGGAATCATAAGTGATTTATCTCAATTAAAAGGGGGAATGTCAATTGCAAAGGTTTACCTGTCATAATGTGTCATCTTTGGCAATATTCTTGACATGTTGGCTTAAATATGCGAGAAAATCGCTTCAACCTTAAACAAAGGGAGAGCCATGTGATGAATTGAACCCCATTTCTGAATAGAGAGATGGGGTTTTGTGTTTTTATTGAAACGATGAGGCATCCAAAAATATTAAAGCAGAGGATAGGGAGAAAATCATGAAATCGAGAGTGCTTTACCTATTTTTATGCTTTTGTTCGACAATAATGATTTTTATTGTAAGCTGCACTTGGTATTCTTCCACAGGTGTATTTTCATCTGGAAAAGATACATACACCGTAGTCGTGTCAGGTAGGGGGAAACCCCGGCCTGTGTATTTGCAAAGGATAGCCTACCAAGAGGCCAATGTTTTTTGTCAACGTAAGGGGATGGTGTTCCAACCTGTAGTCACCAAAGAAGTTCCAGCATCACACGAGGTCGATCCATCCTTCGAATTACAGTTCAGAGCACTTTGTCCGGATGATCCAGATTATCTTAAACCCGATTTGAAACCACTATCAGACCTTGAGCATTATATCGAAATTGAGAAAACAGAACAATGAGATTCACTTGACCTAGCGCCAGAAGAATATGATATCTGTATATCAATTGTCGTTGTGAATGGTGGAGATACTGGTAAGGTTGCTACTAAAAAAGGGAAATGGTAAAATACACAGACGAGCAGATTTTTTCAGGTGCAATTACCCTTTGGTTGTTACAGAAGATCGAAAAGCGAAGGACAAACCTGCCTGAAGTCGAACAAATGAGTGGAATCTCGGGTTATAGAACCGGGCGCAAGCTACGTGCGATTAGGGATCAAGAGCAAAGGTGGACAATCAACGACTTATACAAAATCGCCCGGTATTTTAAAGTTGATATGTCACTTGCCATCAATCAGGTCGAATTTTTTATCAAGACTCGTTTTGATGATATTGTTAAAGTGTTAGACGGTAACTATATATGACACGTCTTTGAGGTATTAAAAATGTTGTAATATTAAAAGAAATACCATTTTCGGTTGGCTCCTACTCATAAGCCTATTGCCAATTTTATATGCAATAGATTGGTGTTAAAAAAACTATTCTTTTAATTGCTCTAAAACGCGATCTTTAATGGCGCCAAGATTAATCGTAATATAGCCATCAAAGTCGGCTAAATCCGCGAATGTTGATATTGATGTCAAATTTTTCACTGCTTCTATAGCCCCCGAAATGCTTATGTCATTTTCTTTGTTTTCTGATCTTTTAAGAAATTTATTTATCGTGTCAAACCCCTCTCCAAGGAAAAAACCTTTTTTGTCCTGTGCAGATACTGACGGGCCGAATAGTTTAAAAATTTTACCATCATTGCTATCTGCATAATGCAATAAGGCTTTGATTCTTTTTTCTGGATCGAAAAGCCCTGCTTTCTTAAGTTCTATGTTATTAGATAAGAATCCCAGCATTTCTTTAGCGGCTTTTCGAGTTATCCCCAAATTGTTTGCTTTATGCACAAATGCAAATTCCAGTAGGTTTTTAAAAGAATACAGGTGATGATAGCCTGTTTTTTCAACCTCATCGATTTCCGGTTTTATTCCTATCTTTGAAGCAATATACTCATACCTGTGTTTTTTAATATCGACCAGCTTTTGGATGTCCTTCGCTTGAAAAGATTTCATTTCCACCACCTCTACACTGATTATTGCCTACTCAATATGCAATATATGGTCGTCTTAACCTTTTGTCTATAATTATTTCGTTGATAATCGAATAAAGGTTGCCTACTTCTCAAATTGTAATTATTTTTTAACCATCAAGGTCAAATCTGACCAAAATGTTTTCCCCTTGATGAATCCACGGGCAGGGATTCAGGTTATTTTTTTATTCAGACGCACTTTTTCCAAGGTTTTTTCTATAGAGCATCTTGACATGCCACAATGTGGTATTTATTTTATAGAAGCCAAATTTATTTTGGCTCTATCCATAACATGGTGGTTCCTGTCATCAACTGAACTGCCTCTTTTGCCCCTGGTATCCCCAACCAGGGGCTTTCTTATTGCATCCAGGCTTTTTATTCATGCCATGTAAAATATATGGATGAAATATTTTGCGCGGAGGCTTGTGCCGGGAACAATCCCTATGAGATGGGATTTTCTCTGATAAAAATGAGCATTTCACCTTATTGACATATTTTATGAAATGATCAAATAATAATCAGAATTATATGTCGCTCAGCTTCAACACTATGTATTTAATCATGTGCGATTTTATCTCACAAAGGTTATGCTGTAAAAAGCGGGGCTCGAAGTGACATTTATGAGGCTTCTCGGGTGTCCGTGCATCTCAATGCAATAATTGCAAGGTACAACGACATTCTGAGAAGCCAAAAGATTATAAAGCTCGGTGGGCTACCGGGCTAAGACTGGCAGAGCAAAAAGGCTCTGCTTTTTTTATGATGAAACCTTTGAAAAACACCCTTTTTTGCCCGATTTCAAAACTTCTAAATTGGCCACAGACACACACACAGACATACACAGACGACTACTATTTTTTTATCCGGCGGACCTCGCCGGATAAAATCAGTCAGCCCTTCGGGCATTTTTGATTAAATTAATGAGCGTTTGTTTGGAGCATGAAAAGTAGTGTCTTAGCACTATTAACATCCAGATGTTTTATATTTTTTTATCGCGAAGCGATGACTATTTTTGTTCGAGAAGGTATCTCGGACAAAAGGTCCGTGTGCGTCTGTGGCTAATTAATATATCAATTTTAAATATAATTGATTGCGCTGAAAGCACATTCCTCAACTTTAGCTCACTTCAATAATACACCGCCAGCCAAATCGTTTCAACATCCGGATCCGTCCATTCCACCCTGTGTTTGCAATGGGCGGGTATTTGAACATAGTCCCCCGGCATCATCTCAACTATTTTCTTCCTATTTTTAAATTTCAATGCAGCAGCACCCTTTAATACCATCACCCATTCATTTCTTTCTTGGTCATACCAATAGTTGGGCGGAGATTGATGCCCCTTGGAAATGATTCTTTTAATTTCACAACCGGCCGAGGCGAAAATTGTTTCAAAAACTTCATCATTGATGTGACAAGGGATGTTGGAAAAAAAATTGCCGAATTTAATTTTTACCGCTTCATTCATTTCAGATATTTCCTTTTGTTTACACATTATTCCATTAGTTTCCATCCAGAAATAGCCCTTTTCTCTCCGAGCCGCAGGATCTACCCTACGGGCTGGAAGCGGAGCCGGAGGCCGCAATCTATGCGCCAGTCCCGTGAAATGCAGAGCCTATTTCTCTGGGATCAACCTGTGGAATTCCTTGACCTTGCAGAAAATTGCTAATTTCTGCATTGGAAACTTAAATTATACCCAATGTAAAGAATACTGGCCCAAAGGACCAGGCTTTGGTTTTGCCCCTAAAAGGGCTCAAAGCCGTACAAGTTAAAAGTGTCTAAAGTGATCTAAAGTGCCTAAAGTTATGGTGTCGCTTCGCTCCGATGTTTTTATATAATTGACAGAATTCCTTAACTTTAGCTCACTTTAAACTTTAGTTCACTTCAAACTCTTGCAGCAATTCTTTTGGCAGAGCCAAAGAACTCTGACCTGGCCCAAAGGACCAGGTTTTTCAGGACAAAATAAATTTATGTATGGGCACTAATTAAGACTTTAAATAGTTCTATATATAATCACAAAAACTTTAGACGGAAACTTTCAACCCCGGTCATGGAGGTGCCATATGATGTAGATATCGGCATGAATATTGCATCAATTTTTTATATAAACGGTAGATATTTATGACATATATTCCTTTGATTTTTGAAAAAAATCAAACCTAAACTGAGCGTTTCAAATTGTGACATGGTAAGATTTCTAATAACTTTTGTTTTATCATCAGACTGTTATGCCGACATGGTGATGATTGCGTCTTACACACATTAAGTAGATTAAACCGTGAAAGACATTTCACAATTTGAAACCCTACGGGATTCCGATTTTGAAGCATCTCCCCGAAAGGCGGGATCTTACGACCGGCAACCTCGAAAATCCCTCACGTTAGGTCAAAGGAAAAATGAGAGCCTTGAAAGGTAATACCATGGAAAGACAAAGTCCGTTTCGGTTTCACTATCAATTTCAATTTGAGGATGGTTATACCAAAAACTATCCTATCGCGTTGGATCCGAAAACCTTGAGCCTCATCCCTGATGAGCATCGTCATAAACCACAGGACTGGACCCATTTGAAATACAAACAGTGTAGCAACTGTCCTTTGGTCATCGATTCCCATCCCTTTTGTCCCATCGCAGTCAATATCATGGAATTGGTAGAAACTTTTAAAGATGTTTTCTCCTATCATAATTGCACAGTTGTGTGCGAAACCGAAGACAGGACTTACTCCAAGAATACATCCATTATGGAGGGTCTTTCAGCAATTTTCGGGGTGATTATGGCCACCAGTGATTGTCCGATCATGAACTTTTTAAAACCCATGGCGCGTTTTCACCTTCCCTTTTCCTCTGTGGAAGAAACAACCGTACGCACGACATCCATTTATTTGCTCGGCCAGTATTTCAGGTATAAAGACCGGTCGGATATAAAAAAGGACTTTAAAACCTTGGAAAACCATTATGCCCAAGTGAGACTGGTCAACGAGGGAATCATAAAACGCATCAGCAGCGTTAGCAAACAGGATGCCGATAAAAACGCCATTGTTACACTCCATTCGCTGTCTTTATTTTTGTCCATGGAAATTGATTACAGTTTAAGCAGTCTGGAATATATTTTCATTGCCCCTTACATAAAGGAGTAACGGTTTGGCAGGATTAGAGAGAAGAAAACATCCGAGAGTTGAAACAAACAACCTTGTAAATTTTGTTTGTACGGATGATCATGGAAACCCTATAAAAGAAGGGGTAGGAAAGGCTGTAAATATTAGTCAGGGAGGAATCCTCATAGAATCCCATCAATCTTTTGAATGGCAAGATATTATGCTATTGGGCATCGACATTGAAAACAATTTAAACCGTATTAAAGGCAAAGTCGTTTATTGCAATTCCGTCAATTCAGACGTGTTTCGGACTGGAATTCAATTCCTTGAAATCAATGAAAAAATCCTGTCATTTGTAATACATTTGCTAAAGACTCACTTATAGGTAGTGTCCATCCATAAATGGTCTTTTTGCCAATCTCTGCGTTATGCTTAAAAAATAATCCTCGGAATACTACACATATGCCTGCAGTTATTTTTTTCGCATGCCTTGATCTTGAACAAAAATCCTCAATTATGGATGGACACTAGGCAACTAGTTCATCAACTTTTTCTAACTGTTTAGGTTTGTTAAACAAATCGATGTCAAAGGAGCTTCAGATAGGGGTAAATTTTCAAAAAGCTAAACGCTTACATTTTTTCATACGACACCCCTGCCCAGAGCATCTTTGATCCGTGCCATTGCTTTCTCAACGTTTTCAGGACTATTAAAAGCACTTATACGGATGAAACCATCTCCACATCTGCCAAATCCCGGGCCCGGAGTTGTTACCACGCCGGCTTTTTTAAGTAGCAAATCAAAGAACTCCCAAGCATCCCTTTTACAGTTTACCCAAATATAAGGTGAATTTTCACCTCCCACAAATTCAAAACCAAGCGAGGCCATCTCATTTCGAATCAGGGCTGCATTTTTTAGGTAATAATCGACCATTTCAATGATTTGGGCTTTTCCTGCTTCACTGTATATCGCCTCTGCCGCCCTCTGAACCGGATAAGAGACACCATTGAACTTGGTTGATTGGCGTCGGTTCCACAGCCCATGTAATGAATGCTGTTGTCCCCTTTCGTCAAAGGCCATGCAGGTTTTAGGAACTACCGTATAGGCGCACCGTGTGCCGGTAAATCCCGCGGTTTTTGAAAAGCTCCTGAACTCGATGGCCACCTCACGAGCCCCGTCTATCTCAAAAATTGAACGGGGAAGGGCTGGATCCCGGATAAATGCTTCATATGCCGCATCATAAAGAAGCAGCACTTTATGTTCATGGGCAAAATCGACCCATTTCTTCAAACTGTCCTTAGATATTGTAGCACCGGTGGGATTGTTCGGAAAACACAGGTAAATCAGATCAACCGGCGTTTCGGGCAGGGATGGAACAAAACCATTCTCAGGCAGGCTTTCCAGGTAAATGATATCATTGTATCTTCCATTACTGAAATTTCCGGTTCGGCCGGCCATGACATTCGTATCCAGATAAACCGGATACACGGGATCAGGAATCGCCAGGCGAATGTCCGTTGCAAAGATTTCCTGAACATTACCCGTATCGCATTTAGCGCCGTCACTGACAAAAATCTCATCTGAATCGATATTCGCACCCAATGCTTGATAGTCGTTTAAAGCGATTGTCTCCCTTAAAAACCCATACCCTTGTTCCGGTCCGTATCCACGGAAAGTGCTGTCCGACGCCATTTCTTGAACACCCTCCTGGAATGCCTGAATGCAGGCTGGCGGCAAGGGCAAGGTTACATCTCCGATTCCCAGCCGAATGATCTCGGTATCTGGATTTTCCTTTTGATATTGAGATACACGATCGGCAATTTCAACAAACAGATAAGAAGATTGAAGTTTGAGATAATTTTCATTGATTCGAATCATGATTCAACCTTTCATTTTTGACCATTTTCATAACTTAAACCTAAATGGAGCGATTGTCGAGTTTGCCGGTCGTAAGATCCGGCCTTTCAGGGAGATAAGCCCCGCGTAGCGGGATCTCCGCTTCGCTACGACAAGTCTTGAGCGTAGCGAAATCCCGAAATCCTTCTATCGGGGGCATGAGACATGCAGCCTCGCTATATTAAGCGGGATAAACCTCCATCTGTTACTGCAAATGTCTCATAACGATGCAGAATCGGCAAAATCGGCAATCCTGAAGGGTTTCAAATCGTGACAATTTCTTACTAAAATAAATCCACCCTTTGGAAGGGGCTCATTAGAAATTATAGCGATGAATATTTATTTATA
>Ga0316193_10004781_pt1 | contig 10012 bp, 7 predicted proteins | sample MerIslsedime2_MG_FD_207735 | JGI IMG/M metagenome (GOLD analysis project Ga0316193, IMG submission 207735) | Coastal sediment microbial communities from Maine, United States - Merrow Island sediment 2 | ecosystem: Environmental > Aquatic > Marine > Coastal > Sediment | place: USA: Maine...
TGAATCGGCTTTCAGTTGTCCGTTGAGCATGTTGAAGCAGGTGGTCTTGCCGGCTCCGTTTGGCCCGATCAGCGCCAACAGCTCGCCTTTTGCCAGATCGAAAGACACATCCGATACGGCCTTGAGGCCACCAAAAGCCTTGGACAGATTGCGAACACTGAGAACTGGATCGCTCATGATGCCTGTTCCTCATTGCGTTCAAACCCTGCCTTGACCGCGATTTTCTTGATGAATCCGGCGATGCCTTCAGGTGCGATCACCACGATCGCGATTATGATGGCGCCCAGTATGGCGCGCCAGTAATCCAGCCGTGAAATCTCGTCCTCCAGAAGCCGGAAGACACCTGCTCCGACAACCGGGCCTGACAGTGTTTGAACACCACCCAGCAACACCATGACAAGCGCATCCACCGAACGTGGAATGGCGGCTTCATCAGGGAATATGGATCCCTTTGAAAACACATAAACGCCACCTGCAATACCGGCGAACATACCGGCGATAATGAAAGCTGCCCACTGGTGGTGCCTGAGATTGATACCGATGGATTCAGTGCGGTTGGGGTTGTCACGCCCACCTCTGAGCGTATAGCCGAACGGCGAGAAGATCATGCGGCGCATGGCAAGAATACTGCCCCCGCACAGAACCAGTGCCAGGTAGTAATAGGCAGTCTTCGACTTGGCCCATTCAGACGGCCAGATGCCCAGCAATCCGTCATCGCCACCGGTCAGGTCCTGCCACTGGAAGGCTGTCGACCAGACAATCTGGGCAGCAGCCAACGTCAGCATGGCCATATACACGCCAGACAGACGCACACAGAACCAGCCGAATACGAGTGCGCCCGCAGCCGCCATCAGCGGTGCTGCCAGCAAGGCAAGTTCCATTGAACCACCGGCGTACTTGATGACAAATGCCGCGCCATAAGCGCCGAGGCCAAAGTATGCCGCATGGCCGAACGATACCATGCCGCCATTGCTCATGATAAAATGCAGGCTTGTTGCAAACAGCGCAAAGATCAGCACGTCTGTGGCCAGAACTATGGCGAACTCGCCGGTCACAAATGGCATGATGACAAGACCAGCCAGCAGCAATCCGGCAACCGATTTGGCCAAGGTGCTTGCAGGCCGGATCGGCAATTCAATCTGGCCTGCGGAATGGGCCAGTGTTTCGGCTTTCCCGAGCAGGCCATAGGGCCTGATGACCAGCACGACAGCCATGACAACAAACGCCAGTACAATGGTCGCCTGCGGCAGCACCAGAACGCCGAATGCATTCAATTCACCGATCAGCAGGGCCGCGATAAAGGCACCCGGAATGGAGCCCATGCCGCCAATGACGACAACCACGAAGGCTTCGGCGATGATCGACAGATCCATGAGCAGGTTGACCGATACACGGGGCACCTGTAGCGCCCCGCCAAGACCCGCCAGAAACGATCCCAGGAAAAACACCGTGGTGAACAGCCATGACTGGTTGACACCCAGAGATGCCACCATTTCGCGATCGAGCGTTGCAGCACGCACCAGAATTCCCCAGCGTGTGCGGTTGAGCAGCAGCCACATGGCACCCAGTACAACAGGGCCCAGGGCGATCAGCAGCAGGTCATATTCAGGTATCGGTTCACCAAAGATGCGAACCACACCGTCAAGCCCGGGCGCGCGCGGCCCGAACTGGTCCTCGCCGCCAAAGATAAACAGGACCGCATCCTGCATCAACAGCACCACGCCGAAGGTTGCAACCAGTTGATACAATTCCGGTGCGTTGTATATGCGCTTCAGGATCAGCATTTCGACGAGAACGCCGACCAGCGCAACGATCAGCGCTGCAGCCAGAACGGATCCCCAGAAACCCAGAATACTGCCGGGCACGAACTGCACCAGCGAATAGGCGACGTAAGCGCCGAGCATGTAAAACGAGCCGTGCGCGAAGTTCACAACACGGGTTACGCCGAAAATAAGAGACAGCCCGCAGGCCACGAGAAACAGCGACGAGGCGCTCGACAGGCCAGTCAGGAACTGGGCGAAATAGAAGCTCATTCAGCCCCCTTGATGTGCTGTATTGAGAATGGCGGGCCCGGAAGCTCCCGGACCCGCCCAACTTGTGAGCTTAATCTGCAGGCCGCATGGCCTTGACGTCTTCGTCTGACGGCTGATAGTCCGCGCCGTCAGCATAGAACCAGTCAACCATGACACCGGCGCCGTCCTTGACATCGGTCTTGCCGACCCAGGCACCCATGGTGGACTGATGGTCCTGCGCCCGGAACACGAACTTGCCCGACGGCGACATCACTTCGAGACCCTTCATGGTGTCGACCAGGGTTTCCGTGTCATAGGCGTCAGCCTTGTTCAGAAGAGCCGCCAGCGAGGCAATCACATTGTATCCGACAATCGAGCCGAGCTTTGGAGCTTCGCCCCACTTCTTCATGTAAGCATCAAAGAACGCCTTGTGCTCCGGTGTGTCGACGGCACCTTGCGGATAGCCGGTGACAATCCAGCCCTTGGGCGCTTCACCCTTCAATGGCTCCAGGTATTCCGGCTCGCCGGACAAAAGCGACACCACGGTGCGGTTTTCAAATGTGCCGCGCAGGTTTCCTTCGCGAACGAACTGGGCAAGATCGCCACCGAACGTCACATTGAATATACCGTCCGGCTTGGCAGCTTCCACCGCCCGCACGACAGGACCGGCATCGATCTTGAACACGGTCGGCCACTGTTCTTCAACGAACTCTGCATCCGGTACAAGCTTGGTCAGCTCTGTCTTGAAGGCTGCCACGGCTTCCTTGCCATAGGCATAGTTGGGTGCCACCGTTGCCCACTTCTTGGCACCTGTCTTGGCCGCTTCCTTGGCCAGCATTGCAGCCTGCATGGTGGTCGACGGGCGCAGCCTGAAGGTATAACGATTGCCTGATTTCCAGACGATGGCGTCGGCCAGCGGCTCAGCCGCCAGGAAGAAAACCTTGTTCTGCTTGGCGAAGTCGGTCACCGCAAGGCCGATATTGGAGAGGAAGGTTCCCGTCAGCAGGGTTACCTTTTCTTTCGAAACCATTTCTTCGGCGATGGTTACCGCATTGCCGGGTTTGCCGCCATCATCACGATCAATGATTTCCAGCGGGCGGCCCTTGATGCCGCCTGCCGCATTGACTTCTTCAAGAGCCAGTTCCCAACCTTTTTTGTACGGGTCGAGGAATGCCGGCAAACGGGAATAGGAATTGATCTCGCCGATGCGGATCGGTTCTGCCGCCTGGGCCGCAATCGCGGTCAGTGCAACACCTGCAGCCAGCACGCAACCGGCCATGTACTTCAAAATTTTCATACTCTCTGCCTTTCGTTTCAATCACAATGATACGGTTCACACACCGCGTCATCCAGTTTCAGTTTGGGCCCACCCCCTCTTCGGCATGCAGCAGTTTTTCAATGCGGCTGCGATACACATTGGGACCCTTGTCAAAGGCCAACCGCACCGGGCGATGGTATTGCGGCTTCAACTCCTCAAGCTGAATGGCTTCAAGGATTTCCTTGTCCTCATTGAATGCCACCCGGAACATTGCGTCCATGGATTGAGACACTTTCTCGTCGTCAATGGCAACATTTCGCAAATGCATCCAGCGATCAATCGTATTGGTATCGTCCACAGGTGTCAGGAAATGCAGTGCAAACACCCGAACTCCTTCATGGCGTTTGTCTTCAGGCAGGTTAAGGGCGGCATCAGCGCTGCCGAAATCGATCACGGCAATGGACGGCAGATGCAGGTAATAGTAATGCCAGCGATCCACATTGCCGGTGAAACCGCCGAATTTCTGGAAGAACCCGACCGGCGGCGCATCACGTATCCAGCGCCAGGCAACAATCACATCGCCTTCCACATCCGCATGTACCGGGACATCTTCACTGGCGGCATTGCCCAGCGTGGTCGGGTGGACAAAGCTCACATGCGCCGGATCAACCAGGTTCTCGGCCACATTCAGATAATGCGACTGAAGATGCAGGGCATCGCCCTGGTGGGCGTGCCATTGTGGGTCGGCAAATTCGGGCAGGCTGAAAATGTCGCCCGGATCGGCAAGGCTTGCCTCACCCATCCATATCCAGACGATGTCATTTTTCTGATGCACCGGATAAGCTTGCACGGAGGTCTTCGGAATATTGTCCTGACCGGGCGCGCGGATACAGGCGCCTGCCTTGTCAAAGGTCAGGCCGTGATACCCGCACTGGATGGCATCGCCCGCCATCAGGTGCCCCCTGGACAGAGGTAACTGGCGGTGCGGGCAGCGGTCTCGCAGGGCGCAAACCTGACCATCCTCGCCACGATACATGACAATGTCGTCGCCCAGAATGGTGAAGCGGCGCAGTGTGCGATCAAATTCACCCGCCCAGCCGGCGACGTACCAGGCATTGCGAACAAATTTCATGTCGACATCCTCCTTCAACTGGCTGGCCCGGGCCGGGTCAGCGCAAACCGTCTTCGCCCTTTGCTTCATCCTTGGTCAACCCGCCCACTCTCGGCAGCGGACGACCGGAATCAGTGACGGCGACGGCCACCAGAATTTCATTGGCGCGCGGTGCATCTGAAATGCGCACCTCCATGCCGTCAAAGTGCGAACGCACATAAGCTGCATCCTTGTGGCCGAGCGGCACGTCGAGAACCGTGCCCATGCCGCCGCGCTTCTTGGACGACGGTACAAGGGCCGCGCCTTTTTCCACCGCCTTGCGCAAGGGTGCGCCAAGTTTCGGATGCAGGATTGCTGCGGCATGCTCCAGTTCACCGTTTTCACCGACAAGTGCTGCCTTGCCATAGCTTTCAGCGTCTGCCGGTGCGATGCCGAGCGCCGCAACAGCTCTTTCGCCCAGCAGCCCGCCAAGCTCTTCGCCGACCTGCATCAGGTCTGCCAGGTCTTCAACAAACCGGCCTGCAAAAGGATTGTCGATAACCGCCACCGCGCACGCACGCCTTGTCGGCGGGTCGATCTGCCTGCCCTGTTCGATGTGAATTTCATCCACAAACACGGCGATTTTCCTGATCTTTGCACTGCTCATCTCAAGCCGTCCTCTCCCTTGATATCGCTGGCCGGCAAGCCACCGGCGCGGTTGTGCACCCTGGCACCTGTGGTCATCACCAGAACAACAGCCATTTCATCAGCACGCGGGGCATCTTCCACCCCCACTTCAATGGCATCGAAATGCGAGCGCACATAAGATGCCGCGACATGGGTGACAGGCACGTCAAGCCGTGTGCCCGGCCCGCCGACCTTCTTTGTTGACGGCACTATTGCCGCGGAACCCGGTACATTGTCCCGCATGGAATACCCACCCGGCGCGTGCCAAAGCGCGCCGTGCTCGATCTCACCGGCCTCACCGATAATGGCGCCCTTGCCATAACCTTCAATGCCGGACGGCTCGACGCCCATCGCGGCAATCAGGTCAACGGCCATCTGCATGCCCAGCGGCTTGAGGTCTTCCATGAACGGCTGGATGTCTTCTACATACCGGCCCGCATAGGGGTTTTCGATCACCTTGAGGATATAGCCGCGCCGATATGGCGTCGCAGCTACCGGGCCACCTTCATGGAAGATATCTTCCACCCCGGTTACTGTTTTCCTGACTTTTACTTCAGGCATGCTGTCTGATCCCCGTCATTGCAGCACCTGCATCAGCAGGCCCCGCTTCAAGTGTGCGTATTTCATCATTAAGCCCAAGGGTTGCCGCCACGATCAAATCACGGCGCTGCAGTAGACCGGCAAATTCCAGCCCGCGCGCCAGCGCCGTGTTGACTTCGCCAGCCGTCAGCTCCGCCACCTCGACGGTGACGCGGCGCTGGCCCAGGTCGCTGTCAGAATAAAGCGCTGCTGCCGGTGCGCGGCGAATCTTGAGGGAGCGCGGCAGATCGACCTCGTTGGCTATCAGCGTTGCGGCAATGTCAGCCTGTGCCGCAGTGGCTGCCAGCACGGTCACGCTGTCGGCAATGCCAAAGGAAAAACTGCGCCCGCGCCAGCCGGATGTTGCAATACCGCGCACCGGATCTGTCGAGCGCACGGCAACCGGTCCGTTTGCCGATGCGATCGAAAATGTTTCTCCGTCAGCCAGATGTAGCGCTATGTCGCCGCCATTGTTTACATAGGCCCGCGACAGGTCGGCAGTGGCACACATGGCGCACAACATCTCGTCGGCAACACTGCCGGCAACCGCCGCCATGGGTGTGACCTTCGATTTCCAGAACGGGCGAACCACCGTGGCCATGCGCTGCGCAATGGGTCCGGACAGATCGAGGCCTGCGCCCGGCATCAGCGTGCGCAGGGTTGGCAACTCTTCTGCAAGAACGCTCAGCACTGTCTCAAACCGCGCCCGGGCTGCTGCGTAGGCCTTGCCGACCTGATCTGCGTGGCCATTGGCCTCGATGATCAGGTCAATGGGTCCGTGCTGCAGGTGCAGGCGCTTTCCATCCGGCAGCATGGCGGCCTGAATGCTCATGACTTGCCCGCCTTGTTCGACCAGCCGAAATGCGCAGGCTCGGTCGGCCAGGGCACGCCGGATTTGGAGCCTGTACTGGTCTGGCCCGCCAGCACATGATCGTTCTGAATGGCCTTGGTGCCCTTGCGCGCTTCTTCCAGCGGCATGACATGCTTCATGTGACCACCGAGCGCTTCATAGTCTTCGCGGCGCATGGTGAACTCGATGGGTGCGACAAGCGCCGGTGTCGGCACGTAGCCGAAGGCATTGTCCGGCAGTTGCGTGACATCCGACATGATGGTGATGCCACCACCTGGCCAGACATAGGCCGGCGCCCCGCCACAGGTGATCCGGGTCAGCGCATGCTTGACCGAACGGGTCAGCTTGACCGGATTTTCAGTGACACCCGCCCTGAGCGATCCGCCGGCACCGCCCATGAACAGCACCGTGCACAAGGCGGGTTCACAGTTTTCCTCGATCAGGCCGACCGACTTCAACAAGCGTTCCGGCATGTCATGGGCCACCGGTTTGAGATCATCATCCAGCTCGTAATAGGCAAACTGTTCGCCGGTGGTCGAGACCATCAGCAATGACTGACCCGGCTTTGCGAACTTGGGATTGAAATCCCCCAATATGGTCAGGGGATCGTCCACATTGGTGCCGCCCCAGCCGGTGCCGGGATCAGCCACCTGAAAATAACGTCCCGGCGTGGACCGCCTGCCCTTGATCTTGATACCCGTCGGCTGCCAGTCGAGAACCTTGCCGGCCTGATGTTCAGAGATAACCCCGGTGATATGATCGTCCACCACGACAACCTCGTCGACCAGGCCATGCCACTGCGAGGCGAACATGCCGACGGTGGCGGAACCGCACCCCACCCGCATGCGCTCTTCGCGCACACCGTTTACGATCGGTGCTGCGCCTGCCTCAATGACGACTGTCGAGCCTTCATCGATGGTGGCTTCAACCGCCTTGCCATTGCACAGGTCGAGCAGCGCCTGACAGGTGACGCGGCCTTCCTTCTTGCCACCACCTGTCAGGTGATGCACGCCACCCAGTGACAGCATCTGCGAGCCGTACTCAGCCGTGGTCACATGGCCGATGGGTTCCTCACCGACACGCACCAGGCTGCGCTCCGGGCCGAGATGACGATCCGTATCGATTTTCACCTTCACACCGCAATAGGAAAATATACCTTCGGTCACCACGGTGATCATATCGACACCGTCGACCTCGCGCGACACGATGAACGGGGCAGGCTTGTAGTCCGGATAGGTTGTGCCGGCACCGATTGCCGTGACAAAACTGTCATCGGGATTGATGATCTCGCCGTCCCAGTCCGGGCCTTTGTCGAGAAACGGCACTATCTCACCGCCTGCCTCGATGGTCTTGTCAATGATCACCAGCGGATCAACCCGCACCAGATTGCCGTCTTCATTGGCGTAGCGGTCACAGGCACCGGACCGGCCCGGCGCGATATAGCACATCACCGGGCAGGCATCGCAGCGGATCTTGTCGCCCTGTCTTGCAGGTTCAGCCATTGCCGGGCACCTCCTTGATGGCAGCCATCACCTTGTCCGGTGTGGCCGGCAAATGCCGCACGCTTGCGCCCGTTGCATCGCGGATCGCGTTCAGGATGGCCGGAGCCGTGGGGATCAGCACGTGTTCGCCGAGGCCTTTTGCGCCATAAGGCCCGTGCGGGTCCGGTACTTCGATAATGATCGAGGTTACGTCCGGCATATCGCCAATGGTGGGGATCAGGTAGTCATGCAGATTCTCGGTGCGGCCGGGCTTGAAATCCTCCATCAGCGCCATCCCTATGCCTTGAGCCACGCCGCCCTCGATCTGGCCTTCCACCAATAACGGATTGATCGCCCTGCCGACGTCGTGGGCTGCCGTCAGACGATCCAGTTTGATTGTGCCCAGCCGGGTATCAACGGTCAGTTCCATCATTTGCGCGCCGTAACCAAATACAGCGTACGGCGAGCCTTGTCCGTTTTCATCCAGCGGTGACGTGGGCGGGTCATAGGTTTCTTCGGCCCTGAAGACATAACCTTCGCTATCAGGCACAAGTGCGGCCAGGTCGATGCGGCGCTCGCTGTCGCCATCGGTGATGATCATGGCATTGCCATCAATTCTGATCACCGCATCATCGGTTACGTTGGCGTGCCGCAGAACGGTGGCGCGCAGCGCCTCGCCGGACAGCCTGGTGGCGTTACCCGACACGAATGTCTGGCGCGACGCTGACGTCTTGCCCGCATCCGGCGTGATGGCGGTGTCCGCAGACCGCAGGGATATGGCGTCTGCCGGCACACCCAGTGCGTCCGCTGCAATCTGCACCATCACCGTGCTCGATCCCTGGCCGATGTCCACCGCACCTTGATGAAGCACGATGCGCCCGTCGCCCGTCACCCCGATTTTCATGGTGGACGGATTGGGCAGCGAAGTATTGCCGCAACCATACCAGCAGGTGCCCAGGCCAACACCTTTGCGCAGATGCGACCCGCCAGTGTTGAATTCAGCGGCGCGTTTGCGTGCCTGTTTCCAGGGGGTCTGCAATGCTTCCAGACAGGCCTTGATGCCGACACCTGATGGGAACACCTGGCCGGTCGCGGTTGGCAAACCGTCATCAAGGGCGTTGATCAGCCGGAATTCCAGCCTGTCAATTCCAGCCGCATCAGCCAGTTCGTCAAACACGCACTCCTGGGCAATGGCGGACTGCGGTACGCCAAAGCCGCGGAAGGCACCCGAGGGCGGGCAATTGGTGTGCACCGCAATCGAATGCGCACGATAGTTGGTTATGTGAAACGGACCCGACGCATGGACCGGCACGCGATTGGCAACGGTCGGGCCCCAACTCGCATAGGCCCCGGTGTTGAAATAGCCCTTGAAATCAAATCCGGTAATGCGGCCCTTGCTGTCACAACCCGCCCTGAGCGTGATCTCGCTGGGATGGCGCTTGGTGGATGATCGCATGGACTCCTGGCGCGTATAGACGATAGCGCATGGCCGGTTCAGCTTCCACGCCGCAAGCGCAATGAAAGGTTGCATGGAAATGTCAAGTTTCGACCCGAACCCGCCACCGCACGCCGTCGGCACGATGCGAACCCGGTCAACGGCCAGATCCATGATCGCTGCCATCGCATCCCTGTCCATATGCGGTGCCTGGGTGGAGGCGTGGATTGTAATCGTGTCACCGTCGCGCACCGCCCATCCCGCTTCCGGTTCGATATAGGCGTGTTCGATAAAGGGCGTCGAAAAACTTCGCTCGATACTATGATCGGCTTCATCAAGGCCGGCCGGCACATCTCCCTTGCGAACCAGGCCTTCCACCATGATGTTGCCGGTGCGGGTCTCATGCAGAAGCGGTGCATCGGAGACAATCGCATCTGCACACACAAGTGTATGCGGCAGTTCCGTCCACGACACCGGAAAGTCACTGATCTGCAGATTTGCGATTGTGTCGGCATCACCCACAACCATGGCAACGGCTTCGCCGCGATACCGCGTTGCCGTTTCCGCGAATACCGGCTGATCGGCAAACTGCGGAATGACGCCATGCTGGTTCACACCGG
>Ga0316193_10004783_pt1 | contig 10010 bp, 8 predicted proteins | sample MerIslsedime2_MG_FD_207735 | JGI IMG/M metagenome (GOLD analysis project Ga0316193, IMG submission 207735) | Coastal sediment microbial communities from Maine, United States - Merrow Island sediment 2 | ecosystem: Environmental > Aquatic > Marine > Coastal > Sediment | place: USA: Maine...
GGCGCATTAGGTTTTCCCTTGTCAGAATTGGTTTTCTGATGTCCGCTTTGTACCAATCCTTTTTTATTAGATCTAATTCCCGGATGTCTGCTATGTGGTGCTTGCTCGCCTTAAATGTTGTTTCACCAATGTCAGATTTTTAAATAATCTCACTGGCAATTAACACCAATTTCATTATTCTTAATAGGTTCCCATCAACAATATGGAGAACCGCCATGTTACATATAGAACACAATAAGCAAAACCATATTCCCTGGAACAAGGGAAAAATTACCGGGCAGAAACCACCTCTAAAACTCAATGAAGTTTGGGCTATCCGTATTCGATTGCAAATAGCGGATAAAAAACGTGACCTAGCACTCTTCAATCTTGCTCTCGATAGCAAATTGCGTAGCTGTGACCTAGTTAAACTCAAAGTCAGCGATGTTGCTCATGGAACACGAATAGCAAAGCGCAGCACAATCATGCAAATGAAGACCAAGAAACCTGTTCAGTTTGAAATCACCAAACAGACACGTGATTCACTTTTAGATTTAATAAAAAGCCAAAATCTATCTGATATTGACTACTTATTTAAAAGTCGATTTCATCAATCTGATCACATTACAACACGACAATATGCTCGACTTCTAAAAAACTGGCTCATAGATATAGGCTTAGATCCTTATGAGTACGCGACACATTCTATACGACGAACAAAAGTCTCTATGATTTATAAACAAACCAAAAACATACGGGCTATCCAATTGTTACTCGGACACAGTAATTTAGAAAGTACGGTTCGATATCTTGGCGTCGAACTGGATGATGCTCTTGATGTAGCAGAGAATACTGAAATTTAATCTACTTAAGCACAAGCGCCTATTTCTTCAATAGGCGCTTCCAATCAAAAGCGGTAGTTCGCTCACTCATAGTAACAGTATGAAAAGTCTCAAAAGGAGACTTTCATGACTGGTTAAATTTCAATCTCTCCGTCCCCTTTAATTAAAAAAAGCGGGCGTTTCTGGGTATGCTGATAGTGTTGACCGCGCAGGGAATACCGATGTTGAGTGAAGGTTCGGAGTTAATGTTTTCCAAACAGGGACACGACAACAGTTATGATCGCCCGGATCTTAATCAAATTGACTGGAGCAATAGTTACCACCACAAAGACCTGCTTGAAGCAGTCGTTCAACTGATTGCATTGCGCAAACGTTTCCCTCATTTTCACTACACCCGGCAACTCAGACAACGCGATGCAAAAAAAGTTGGCGGTGGGACATTGACTGGATTTATCCTACTGGTTATCCACATCACGATAACGTGAATGCGATCGGTTTCATTCTTAAACCACCACCGGCCTGGTATCGCTGGCGACGCTTCCATAAATCATTGGTCGTTTTACTCAATGGCAGCAAAATTGTCGCAGATTATCATTTGCCCAAAGGGAAATGGCGAGTATTAGCCGATGGGAATTCCCTGGAAGTAAAACTGGATGGTATTCGCCGCATAGCCCCTGCGCAAGGCGACTATCATGTGCATTCAGGTACCGGGGTTGTCCTGGCATTTGTGTAACCGGTTAAAGCTTGCACGTATACTTGGGGCTAAACTGCCCGGACGTATCTGACTATTATAAGCTCCAGTTACTATTTGAATCGAACACAGCTGTTCGCAGCAAGGTAGAATTGTTTATTCGTTTTTTCTGTTACTGGAGACAGTATTTCAGAATGATACTGTCCTATTGGCTAACTGGTTTCGCTGGGACAATACTGAACTCGGGACGATACCTTTTCTTGCCATGGTAGATTATGGGCAACTCAGTGATATTGTTGATTTATTACAAAAGGCCGTGAAAAAATCAGTGAATGGGTAACAGCAATTTTGGTAATACCCGGGACATTATACTTAATTCAATAATCAGCCCTTTAAGAGGAAAGCTTCATGAGTACACGTTTGCAAGAACAGGTCGATCTGATTACTGATGCGCTTGAGGAAAGCCCTGAGAGCGGAGCGTCCTGTTTGGTTGAGTCCATGTCTCCGGCAGAAATATCCCGTGTTATTGAATCGCTTCCAGGGGATTTGAGAAGTCCTTTGTGGCTACAGCTACCGCGCTTTAAAAAAGGTGAAGTGCTGCTGGAGCTGCAGGGCGGACTACGTAGGAGTTTAATTAAGCAAACCGATGAACAGGAGCTGATCGCCTGTTTGTCGGTAATGCAAATGGATGAAATCGCTGATCTGGATCATGATCTGCCGATGTCCGTAGTGAATGCCATGGTCAAGGCAATGGATATTCACCGGCGGGAACGCTATGAGCAGATTAAGCTCTATCCTGATGATGTTGCGGGTGGCTTGATGGATGTAGACGCCACGGCTGTACGTGGCGATGTTTCTTTTAAAGCTGTATTACGTTTTTTACGCCGCCTGCGACAGCGAGAAGGTTCGCTACCTGAGCATCTTGATAGTCTGATGGTTATCGATCGACATAACCGATTTATGGGAACGCTTCCGTTGAGCCATCTGGTCTCATATGACTTATCCACAACGGTGAGTGATGTCATGGCTCGTAACGTTGTGGGTATTACGCCCTTGACCTCGGCTCTCGAAGTGGCTCGAATCTTTGAAGATCAGGATCTGCTGTCAGCCCCCGTGATTGATGATAAAGGCTATCTCGTGGGGCGCATTACCGTTGATGATGTTATCAATGTGATGCGTGACCAGGCTGATCGTGAAATATTGGGGCGTGCCGGTTTAGATCAGCATGAGGATATGTTTGCACCGGTCATTAATAGCTCGGTGCGCCGTGCTGTATGGCTCGGCATTAATCTACTGACAGCCTTCCTGGCAGCGTGGGTGATTGGTTTATTTGAAGGCTCTATTGAGAAAATGGTAGCGCTGGCTGTGCTGATGCCGGTGGTTGCCAGTATGGGTGGAGTGGCGGGAAGCCAGACACTGACACTGGTAACGCGAGGCATGGCGCTGGATCAAATTGGCCGGCGTAACATATGGAAACTGGCGGCGCACGAACTCACTATCGGTGGCTTCAATGGTATCTTCTGGGCCGGCGTGGTCGCCGCCATTGCGTACTACTGGTTTAATGATCTGATGCTGGGTATGGTTTTTGGCGCAGCCATGTTGATCGTTATTTTTACCGGCGCCTTAGTCGGAACATTTATCCCGTTGATATTAAAACGGATAGGTATAGATCCAGCGTTGGCGGGTGGAGTGGTGCTTACAACAGCGACCGATGCCATCGGCTTTTTTGCGTTTCTCGGGTTGGCCACCATCATGTTATTTTGACGCCGAGAACAAAAGGTGCCGAACAAAAGGTGCCGGAGGGATTGTTTTTTAACCTGTGGCTACCAAAAACATCGTACATATTGATTCCGTTGACTTTTCTGCAAAAGTTGTCGTACGGTCCCGGCATGAGAACGATCGCCCTTCCCCTGCTGTCCACTCTACTCGGCCTGTTCCAGAGTCGCGCCCTCTTACACCTTGAAATTCTAGCGCTTCGTCAACGGCTGGCGATGGTGAACCAAGCACCACGCAAGTGACTCCGATTTCACTTGGGTCAACGGCTGTTCTGGATCTGCCTACCGCCTATGGCCCGATTGCCTGCGGACACTGCGGGTCTTCAAACCAGATACCTTGGTGCGTAGGCACCGTAAGGGCTTTCGACTGTACTGGACATGGAAGTCCCGTTGCCGCAAGGGCGGGCGTCCACCTATTCCACCGGAGGTGCGCGAACTTATCCGGACGATGTCACGGGACAACGTTGGTTGGGGTGCACCGCGAATTCACGGCGAACTTTAGATGCTCGGCATCGAAGTCTGTCAGGCGACTGTCGCAAAATACATGTTCCATCATCCTAAGCCGCCATCGCAGACATGGCGGAGCTTTCTGAACAATCATGTCAAAGAGTTGGTATCAGTCGACTTCTTCACTGTACCTACGGTGACATTCCGAATCTTGTATGTCTTTCTCGTGCTCAGACATGATCGTCGTGAAATTGTCCACTTCAACGTAACCGAACATCCGACTGCCCAGTGGACGGCGCAGCAGACGGTTGAAGCATTTCCGTGGGACCCAGCACCCCGCTTTCTCCTACGTGATCGCGATAAGATCTTTGGCGCAAGCTTCCGTCACCGTATTCGCATCCTCGACATGAGACAAGTGCTCATCGCCCCACGCTCACCTTGGCAAAATCCTTATGTTGAACGGCTCATCGGATCAATACGGCGCGAGTGCCTCGACCATGTCATTGTATTCAATGATCGCCATCTCAAAAAGATGCTGCGCGCTTACTTTATCTACTATCACCAGGCGAGAACGCATCTTGCATTGGACAAGCAATGCCCAGAGCCGTGTACGGTCAAGCTACCGGACCAGGGAACGGTCATCGCCTTCCCGCACATTGGCGGCCTGCATCATGAGTACCGCCGCGCCGCCTGAAACATGGTCGTATTGCCGCATATTTCGTGTGCTACAGCAGGCTGCAAGCTGTTGGTCTGCCGCACCTCCGATTGTTCTCAAAGTGTCATATCCGGCACACAAGGCCATTTATTCGCCACTTTAGGTCAGCCTCATACCCTACTCGCCGACTCATCTATTTTCCTGATCTAAGCATCGCGCGGATAAGTTTCTCAACACTGTTGTCGGATTAGGTTATTGGTAGCGACAACCGCACGTTGCGCCTCGTTTCGAACCGGGATCACGCGTGATTTACCTCCCTTGGTCCAGCTCTCTTTGAGTGCGATGTGGTCGCCTCGATCTGCGAAGCTCGGCTGGAATTTAATGGCTTCTTCGCGCCGCAGGCCAAAGGCCTGCTGCAATTCCAGACTCATCCGCACATGCTGATCGCGGACCTTTTCCAGATCCGGTGCCCTCACTGTCTGCGCCTTCGAGGTGTTGGTCACGAATTGCCGATCCGGGATACCGTAGTGATCGTTCGATCGCGCAACGACATTCTGCCGGTTGACCTTTTGTGCCCACCACCGGATGACGGTCAACCGGTTCTTTATTGCACCTACCGAAATGTCCTCTTCCTGCCAGTGCTTCACCAGTGCTTCGACATGTTTCGGTTTCAACGACTGTGCGTTCATCTTTCGATAACCCAGTGCATTGAGCTGGTTGGCGATCAGCGTCAACTGACGTTCCCGATCCGCCTGTGTTCTGTAACTGCCGTCACGATTCCGCCGGCAGAGTTGCTTGAGTTGGTAGTTCAGTTCTCTCATAGTGTTTTCGCTTTCAGGTAAGTGTTTCTGACTACCCAGAGGCCGTAGCCGTCGGGGTCCGCTAACGCGGAACAGTCATGGGACACCACTCCCATTCGACCTGAATGTGCCTGGTCACAGGCAACGCGGGTTTCCCCTGTTGGGATTGGTCCGCGTAGACCAACATACCCATAGATGGGCGTTCTTCTATCGTGGTTAGATATCACCTCCTTTCAATGGGGCGGAAACGGTGTTCCGCGGTTTGTGGAAAATAAGCGTCGATGACATCACCTTTGGTGGTCGTATCGGCTCGTTGAGTAATGGCAGGCAGATGCCTGCGAGAATGGGCCGATCCTGGGGATCGGTTCGGTTTGGAAGATGGATCCACGGCTTACAGCCGTTGCGCGTCACAGGATCCGAATACGCTCAATTGCCACTAGTACACGCAGTGGCCACGGGTAAAATCGATCAGAGGGCGGCAGTATAGGAACGCATCACGCGCCCGTCACGCCGAAATCCAGCCGCAAACCCGCGTCGTTTCCGGATTTGCAGCCCTCGTCACTACCGCGCTGCGCTGTGTAGTGACGCGGACGCTCGCACGGTGCCAAACAGCGCGCCGGTCTTGCGACTGCCACACTGTTTGCATCGAAGCCTTCGGTACGACGGCGTAGCAGCGGTTACAGTGTAACCACTCCGGCCTTGCGCGCCTGTGCAACCCGATCGGCGTATCTGGGAATGAACTCGCCCCGCTGCATGCGGCTGACCAGGGCACGCAGATAGCCCAATGGTGAGTTGCGGATCGCTCCGGCAGCGATGATACCCGCCCATTCGTCGATCACCATCTGTGCCAGCGGTCTGCTGAGTTCAGCGACCTGGTGTGTGGCGGGCACCCTCAATTCGTTGGGCACCCAGTGGCAAAACTGCACGCCTTCTTGATCGTATTCACCACTACTACTGCCGTTGGTATAAGTGGGTTTTGTAGTAGTTGTCCCGCTTAGGTCTTTATCGGTGTTAGGTAATGCTTCCGGCTTCACCGGACACGGCGCAGCCCTGTCCGGCTCGGCCGTGTCCGGAAAACCCGGATGTGGAGAGTTCGGGATCTCGCAAACAAAATAAATCCCGCCGCGCATACGGCCTTGTTCATCCCGTGTTCGCTGATATTGCACATAACCGGTCTCGCGCAGTTCCCTGAGCAGCTTGTAGATGCCGTCCCGCCCTAAATCGCCGCGGCGCTGCAGGTCCTTGATAAGCACCTTCCAGTCATCCGGCCGGGAGAGCAAGTAGCCAAGCAATCCGCGTGCCGCCCAGGACAGGCGCGAATCTTCCACGGCATCTTGATTGATAGTGACAAACCGGTAGCGCCGTGGCGCGCGGATGATGGTGTTGCTCACGCCTGCCCTGCCCCGATGATGATCCGTGCAACTTCGGCGGCCGGGTAGTAGACCCGGCGGCCGATCTTGCACCCGCAGATCTTTAGCGCGTACGTCTGCTGGTCGCTCGGGTAACTCAGGCTGTAACGCAAGCCGCCGGGAGTGCGACCAAGCAATTTGGCCAGTTGGGTATGTGACAACAACAGGCCATAGCGTTCGGTGATTTGATTCTCCAGCGTCGCTACGGCTGGGTTATCGGTATCTTGCATCATCTGTACTCTCCTACGATTGACTGCAAAGACACGAGCATGCCAGCGGGTAACTGGGTTAACCAGCGCAAAAACCGTCCGCCCGCGGTTGGCTTTCCCGCGATGAGTCAGCCAGGCAACGTAGCCATATATGGAAAGAGAAACAACCGGTTTGCGTAATCAAGTCACGCTAACCCCTTCACCGCGTGACCGCTTTTAACAGTATTTACTGAGAGCCCCGCGGTTATTATCAACAGAACACTACAACGCGATGCAGCACCTCCGTCCATGCAGCAACCATGCCCTATCACACCACGACTGATCCGACTGAGGGACGCGCCCTTCTATCTGGGCATGGACCGGAACCGCTTTAACGCCGAGGTGCGGCCGTATCTCGTTGAAATTCGCATCGGACAACAGGGCGTTGCCTTTGATCGGCTTGATCTGGATGCTTGGGTGGATCAATATAAGTCCCGCAACGGGCGTCCCTGTCAATCTTTAGGAGAACGACTATGGGACGAAAAAGAACGCCGGGATTACTCCTCCGGGGGAATACCTGGCACATCGACAAGGTCATCTTCGGACGACGCGTTGTCGAAACTACTCGAACAAGCGACCGCCAAGAAGCGGAAAACTACTTAGCGCGCCGTATCGAGGAAATTCGACAAGCCACCGTCTACGGAGTCCGACCTAAACGGCTGTTCAAGGAAGCTGCAGCGAAATACCTGCACGAGAACATGCACAAGAGATCCATCGGCGACGATGCCTCTCGATTGAAAGGATTGTTGCCCTATATCGGGAATACTGAACTGCACCTGCTCCATGATGGCACGCTTGCCCCTTATGTCGAGGCTTGCAAGTCGAAGGAACTGAAAAAGAAGACCATCAATAATGGACTGGAGGTCGTGCGGCGTATCCTGAATCTGGCAGCGCGTAAATGGCGTGACGAGAACGGCTTGACCTGGCTGGAGACACCTCCCCTGTTGACCATGCAGGATGTGGACGATGCCAGGCACCCCTATCCGCTTAATTGGGACGAGCAGCGGGAACTGGTAAGGGCACTGCCTGACCACTTGGCGAGTATGGCCTTGTTCAAGGTGAACACGGGAACACGCGAACAGGAGGTCTGCCAGCTGCGCTGGGAATGGGAGATCGATGTACCTGAACTGGATACAGCAGTCTTCCTGATCCCGGCCGATATCGTCAAGAACAAGGAGGATCGCCTGATCGTGCTGAACAAGGTGGCACGTTCGGTCATCGATGCCCAACGGGGCAAGCATCCAACACGGGTGTTTACGTATCGCGGTCGGCCATTAGCAGGGATGTACAACACTGCATGGAAACGCGGGCGTATGGAAGCAGCTAAAACCATGGCTCGCGAAAATGGCGAAACTGTGGTGTGGGGATTTGCGAACCTTCGGGTTCACGACCTCAAACACACATTTGGCCGGCGACTCAGGGCAGCAGGAGTACCGCTGGAAACAAGGAAGGTTTTACTTGGGCACCGGAATGGGGACATTACTTCTCACTATTCCGCACCCGAAATTGAGGAGCTGTTAGAAGCGACAAACAGGGTATGCGAGGGTAACTCCCGCAAAAATCCCGCACTAACAATCCTCAAAAGAAAAACGGCCTAGAGTGTGAACTCTAAGCCGTTGATTCTGAAAAATTAATTTGGTAGCGGGGGCAGGATTTGAACCTACGACCTTCGGGTTATGAGCCCGACGAGCTGCCAGACTGCTCCACCCCGCACCGGAGGCAGGCATGATACTGATTTATGTAACAAGATGCAAGATCAGTTGAATACTGCAGCACATATAGACATCAAACCGGCAGGATAGAGCCCCAGCGCGAGGATTGCAACACTGTTGGTGCTAAGCGCGATCTGCATGTCGCGGCCGCAGCTGATGGGTTGTGTATCCACGGCATCATCGAAGTACATCAGTTTGATGATTCTGAGGTAATAGAACAGGCCGATAATGGAGAACACTACAGCGACCACGGCCAGCCAGGTCATGTTGATATCGACCACGGCGCTGAGCACGGCAAGCTTGGCCCAGAAGCCCAGTGTCGGTGGCACACCGGCCATGGAGAACATCAGGATCAGCATCATGAAGGCGAACCACGGGCTACGTTGGTTTAGACCGCGATAGTCATCCAGTTCTTCAGCTTCAAAACCCGCGCGCGACATGTACAGCACGATGCCGAAACCACCCAGCGACATGATGGCATAAGCCAGGGTGTAGAACATGGCCGATGAATAACCGTCTGCGGTACCCGCCAGTATACCCAGCAGGATGAAACCGACATGGGATATGGTTGAGTAGGCCAGCATGCGTTTGATATTGGTCTGCGCAATTGCAATGATATTACCAGCGGCCATCGACAACACGGCGAGTATCACCAGCATCATCTGCCAGTCGGCATGCAGGCCGCCCAGGCCCTCGACCAGCAGGCGTATGATGATCGCAAATCCCGCGATCTTGGGCGCCGAGCTGATATAGGCGGTAACGGCCGTGGGTGCACCCTGGTAGACATCGGGTATCCACATGTGAAACGGTACCGCGCCGAGCTTGAACGCCAGTGCAACCACGATAAATACCAGCGCAAACACCAGGCCGAGCTGTGCATCACTGCCCTGCTCCACCGCAGACACGGCCTCGGCAACATCCGCAATCGCAAGACTGCCGGACAGACCGTAAAGAATCGACATGCCATAGAGCAGCATGCCGGATGCAATGGCGCCGAGCACAAAGTACTTCATCGCCGCTTCCGATGCATTGCCGTTGTCACGGTCAAACGCAACCATGGCGTATAAACACAGCGACATCAGCTCGAGGCCGAGATACAACAACAGCAGGTTGCTGGATGACACCATGATCATCATGCCCAGCACGCCGAACAGGCCAAGCACATAAAACTCGCCTTTGAAGATGTCACGATCGCGCAGGTAATCTCTTGAATACACGAAGATAACGAAGGTGATTGCCAGGATGAACAACTTCAGCGTATCGGCCAGCTGGTCCTGTATAAACATGTCGTTGAATGCCAGTACGCGCTGATCAGCTTCACCGAGAGTGATTAATGCGGCCGTCACCAGCAAGGTTAACTGGCTGAGCGAATACGTCAGGTTACGCCTGTTTTCTTCGATAAATACATCAACAACCAGTACCACGCAGGCCATTACCAGCAGGAAGATCTCG
>Ga0316193_10004784_pt1 | contig 10009 bp, 8 predicted proteins | sample MerIslsedime2_MG_FD_207735 | JGI IMG/M metagenome (GOLD analysis project Ga0316193, IMG submission 207735) | Coastal sediment microbial communities from Maine, United States - Merrow Island sediment 2 | ecosystem: Environmental > Aquatic > Marine > Coastal > Sediment | place: USA: Maine...
TATCCAGAGAAATATTGATGCGTGTAACGCCTGCCTGATGCAGTTCGGTGGCAAATTTGCTCAGCAGCGTACCATTCGTCGTCAGGGTCAGGTCTCTGATTTCTTTTAACTTGCCGAGCTGCTTGAATACCTCAATGACATTCCGCCGTGTTAACGGTTCTCCGCCGGTGATGCGTATCTTGCTGACACCGAGTTCGCTAAATACCTTGCCTATACGAACTACCTCTTCCAGTGTCAGTAACTGCGCACGCGGGACAAACTGCATGTCTTCTGACATGCAGTAGACACATCTCAGATCGCAGCGGTCTGTGACAGAGATGCGAAGGTAGTCGATGCGACGACCAAAACGATCAATGAGCTGATTGCCAGTGGCTGTTTCTGTTGTTGTCATATTATAAGGTGCGCCTGCTGCGAAGAAATATGCTTCCTATTCACTTAGCAAGATGTGTTCCAGTTCGAGAATTGCCTCTGCATTGCATGCGATTAACACAAAATTTGAAATAAATCTTAAATTATTACTCTATCTTCAGACATGACTGGGACATGTTGTACCTTTTATTGGTGTCTTTTGGGTCATTTTGTCCATCTGTGCGCCATCAAAGCTTTCCATTGCTGGTTTTGTCAGGGAACTATACTGTGCAGGAAGGTTGCAGCGGTCAGTCAGGTGGCCGTGCTGTCTAAAGAGAGTATGCAAACATGAGTTTCATGGCACACAATTTGCAATTGAGTAGTGACCTATTTGTTACATTTGTTGCTCAGGAGCACCAATGCCTGTTTCATCCTCTCTGGAAGAAAGAAAAAATACCATGCCGACAAGCATGTCGGTCGCCGTCATCATGGAGCGCCGCGAATCTACAAATATCTGGGCGGACGAAGTCTGGACGGCTATTGGTGTGACCGGTGATACACAATCGGATACTACTGAGAAAGCCGGTGGGCGTGTCATAAATGAGCATGCCGGTATGCAACAGGTGCTGTATCCGGGGTTTAACGTCACTCTGTATGTTGATGAATGTGAAAGTTATTACCACAACATCGTTTTGCCTGATCCCGGCATCTATGTGATTACCCGTGATAATGATGATGGTGTCCCGGTACCCTACATAGTCACACCGAGCTTCGATGAAGCAAATGCCTACCTGGAATGCGAGGGCGAGGCATTTACCGTGCCGATGCCTCCGGAGCTTTATATCTGGATGGAGGAGTTCGTATTACAGAATTACATGCCTGAAAAACGGGTTAAACGTAAGCGCAAGGACTGGCGAAAAGAAGGTCATGAAGGGCCGGGGTTTAAACTATGACTGATTCAGATGCAGATGCAGATTCACCATCACAGCACGAAGAAGGCTTTCTATCGCGCTGGTCACGCCGCAAGCATGTGGCAAAAACCGGCAGCGCTGAAAAACCGTTGCAGGAATCGATTGAGGATTCGCAGGATGATCCACTCTTAGCTAAAGCGCCCGCTGAGGAATCAGCCGAGATAGCAGCAGTTGAAGAAGATTTCCCCGCTGACAGTGATATGCCGCCACTTGAAAGTCTTGACAATGACTCGGATTACAGCGGATTCATGTCTCCAAAAGTTAGCGATGAACTGCGCAATCTGGCATTGCGAAAATTATTCCTCGGCGGGATGTTCAACACTCGCGACGGGCTGGATGATTACGATGATGACTTCACCAGTTTTGAAAAGCTTGGGGACATTATAACAGCGGATATGCGGCATCAGATGGAAATGGCTAAAGAAGCTTTAGCAGCCAGTGATGCGGCAGAAGAGGTGTTAGTGGAAGAAGAGGGGTCTTTGCTAGAGGCAGAATCACCTGCCATCGATGTAGCTGCAGATATAGAACAGAAAGCAGAAGATACAGCAGTCTCTAATGCTGAACATGACAGTGAAGAGAACAGGGTGGCTGATAGCAGGCACGCTTACGAAAATGAACCTTATATAGAGAATCGCAATGCCGACCATGACAAGTGAAGAAATGAACCATAAGGCTCGTGATGCTGCCCTTGCAGCAGTATCGGCCATGTCTGTACAGCCTACCAATCTGATCCAGTATGAATCACGTGGCCTGGTTGCAATTATCGGTGGTGAGGCCGCAATACAGGCTACAGCAATGATGCCGGGAAATCTTAAGCCCCATCTGATATATGAAGGCAAGGGCTCTGTGGATGGGGTTCCGACAACGCGAATGCGCCAGCGCGGGATTCATATTGATGGATATCTTGGCAACTTTACCATTACCGTGGAAGGCGTGAGTCCTGACGCTGAAGCGAAGCTTGATGATACCGAGAGTGTGAAGGCAGACCTCGTTCTTGACCTGTCTGATGTACCTATTCTGAAAATGCCGCTGAAACCACCGGGCTACATGTCCAGCGGTGTCACTGAATCCGAGCTGCAGGCAGCTGTCGATGAGCTGGCTTTCATGACCGGAACCTTTGAAAAACCGAAGTTTTTCGAATACAACCCTTCCATTTGTGCCCATGGGCGGTCAGGCATTTCCGCGTGCACTCGATGCATTGATGCCTGTCCTGCTGAAGCAATAAGCAGTCTTGCTGAAACGATAGAAGTTGAACCTCATCTGTGCCAGGGGGGTGGCGCCTGTGCCACGGCCTGCCCAAGTGGCGCTATTCGCTACGTTTACCCCTCTGCCGATGACACCCTCGCTCTGATGCGACGGCTGTTGAGGGTTTATATTGAGCAGGGCGGGGAGCAGCCTGTGGTGGTATTTCATGCGACAGAATCAGCAATGCCTGAATCGTATGCCACTAATCTATTGCCTGTCTCGGTTGAAGAACTTGGCAGTGTCGGCATCGAAATCTGGTTATCTGCTCTCGCCTATGGTGCCCGCAGTGTCCTGCTGTTTGATGACGGCAATGTTCCTGCACCGGTTAGCAGGGAGATTGGCCAGCAGTTGATTACGGCAAATGAAATACTTGCCGGAATGGGTTATCCGGCCGATACCGTCCGCTGCGTAGATGCTCATTCATTTGTCCAGGCACAGCAGCCAATGATGCCGCTGATCACACCAGCAAAGTATGCAGGGGCAGGAGGGAAGCGCCAGACTGTATTCCTGGCCATTGATGCTCTGTACGAACAGGCCTTTGCAACGATGGACAAGTCGTTGCCACAGATGGTGACACTCAGCGCAGGCTCGCCGTTTGGTGCAGCCGAAATCGATGAAAAAACCTGCACTCTGTGCATGTCCTGTGTCAGTGCCTGTCCGGGAAAGGCCTTGCAGAGTGGCCAGGATGTCCCGCAGCTGCGCTTTATAGAGTCAAATTGTCTGCAGTGCGGGCTCTGTAGCAGTACCTGTCCGGAGGACGCTATCTCGATTGCTCCGCGCCTGCTGTTTGACCGTGAATCGCGTAACCGTGCGACCACGCTGCATGAAGAAGAGCCGTTCTGCTGTGTCTCATGCGGTAAACCGTTTGCCACCAGGTCCGTCATTAGCAATATGCTGGCAAAACTGGACGGCCACTGGATGTTTACCGATGAGCGTTCAAAACAGCGACTGAAGATGTGTGACGACTGCCGGGTCGTTGATGTAATCCAGGATGACGACATGATGGGCAAGGGTATTGACCGCGACAGAGTGACTCATTAGTCCTTTACTGGCCATCTGGCCGACATGCTTTAGTACTTTTATTCCTTAATAGTCATTATTTTCATTTAGCAGTTGGCTCGTAAATTGCAATAACACAGGAAGGAGAAATTGAATGCCCGAATTACAGACATCGACAAGTGACATTGAAAGCAGCCAGCCCGTTGGACAGGTTGCCGTCGAATGGCATGAAAATCCGGTTGAGCAGGAGCAGCAGTATCGTGCTGCGGCTTATGGCATGCTGGCTGCCTTGTTGAGGGATGTCCCCGATGCAGCGTTGATGAGTCAGGTTGCAAAGTTCAGCGGTGTTGATGAAGGCGGCGATGAAATGGCGCTATCGATGTCCCTGCTGGGGCTGGCGGCTGAAAGGTGTTCCATTGAGTCTGTCAACGATGAGTATCATGCCCTGTTTATCGGCATCGGGCGCGGAGAACTGCTTCCTTACGGGTCATTTTATCTGACCGGGTTTCTTATGGAGAAACCGCTTGGGGATCTGCGTGACGATCTTGACCGCCTGGGTTACGAGCGCGAGGCGGAAGTTCATGAACCGGAAGATCATGTTGCTGCTTTGTGTGAGGTGATGGCCATGCTGATTCAGGATGGCAGCAGTATTGATACCCAACGTGTTTTTTTTGTGTCGCACATCAATAGCTGGTTTAAGCAGTTTTTTACAGAGATGTCTGCTGCACACAATGCAGTTTTCTACAAAGCAGTTGCTCGTTTCGGCGCCGCATTTCTGGAGATTGAAAAACGTTATTTATCCGTTGAGTGATGATGTATATCGTTATCTCTGCGTAATCGTCTTAGTTGAATTGATTTAGACAAACATTCCTGTCAGGAGGAAGCAAAATGAAAAAGCAAGAATTGAAACAGACCGGCCGGAGAAAATTCCTGCATAGCAGCGCTGTTGCCGGTGCCGGTGTCGCTATCGTTGCAACTACACCTGCATCTGCATTGGCCCTGACAGAGACAGAGCATACAGAAAAAAAATCCAATGGCTACCGCTTAACGGAGCATGTCGCTGCTTACTATAAAACAGCCGCTGAATAAGTGTCCGGGCAATCAGGAGAACAGTAATGAAATTGACGAAAACTTCGAATCAGGTTACAGACAATAAGAAAGCCCAGCCAGCGGTATCTGCAGGCGGTGGCAGAGCTATCTCACGACGCGGTTTTCTGCGTAATTCAGGATTGATGGCTGGCGGAGCCGCCCTTGCTTCAACGCTTAGCCCGGCAATGATGAAAAAGGCTCAGGCCAGTGCCGAAGCAGGTGCCGGTGGTAAGACAGATGAAATCAAGACGATCTGCACCCACTGTTCAGTAGGCTGCGGTATTGTTGCCGAAGTTCAGAACGGTGTCTGGACCGGGCAGGAACCCGCATTTGATCATCCGTTCAATCATGGCGGCCATTGTGCTAAGGGTGCCGCAGTTAGAGAGCATGGCCATGGCGAGCGCCGGCTAAAGTATCCGACCAAGCTGGTAAATGGTAAATGGACAAAAATATCCTGGGACCAGGCGATCAATGAGGTAGGGGATAAATTGAATGGCATACGCGAGCAGTCGGGCCCTGATTCTGTTTACTGGCTGGGTTCTGCCAAGCATAACAATGAGCAGGCCTATCTGTTCAGAAAGATGGCCGCCATGTGGGGCACAAATAATGTAGACCACCAGGCTCGTATTTGTCATTCAACTACGGTAGCCGGCGTCGCCAATACATGGGGCTACGGCGCCATGACCAACTCCTATAATGATATTCATAACAGCAAGGCAATCCTGATTATTGGTGGCAATCCTAGTGAAGCCCACCCAGTATCCATGCAGCATGTGTTTAAGGCCAAAGAAGAAAACAATGCGCCTATAATCGTCATTGATCCTCGTTTCACGCGCACTGCTGCGCATGCTGACCAGTTTCTGAGGATCCGTCCCGGGTCTGATGTGCCGATCATCTGGGGTATGTTATGGCACATATTCAATAACGGCTGGGAGGATAAGGAATTCATTAGACAGCGTGTATATGGTCTTGATGAAGTAAGAAAAGAAGTCGCAAAGTGGACGCCCGAAGAAGTCGAACGTGTGTCAGGCGTTCCAGAAGATCAGGTTTATACTGCGGCCAAGACGATGGCTGATCACCGCCCTGGCACTTTCATCTGGTGCATGGGTGGTACCCAGCACACGATAGGTAATAACAACACCCGAGCTTACTGTACTTTCCAGCTGGTGCTGGGAAATATGGGTGTCTCCGGTGGTGGCACCAATATTTTCCGTGGCCACGATAATGTGCAGGGCGCCACCGACTTCGGTGTTCTGAGTCATACTCTACCCGGCTACTACGGTCTCTCTGCAGGTTCCTGGGGTCACTGGTCGAAAGTCTGGGGTGTCGATCCGGAATGGGTCAAGGGCCAGTTTGATTCGGCCAGTTACGAACAGACTAAAGGCAAAGATGTTACTGCCATGCATACCAAGGGAATACCAGTTTCGCGCTGGATCGACGGTGTGCTCGAGGACAAGGCAAATGTCGCACAGAAGGACAACATTCGTGCGATGATTTTCTGGGGGCATGCGCCAAACAGCCAGACCCGTGGCAAGGAAATGAAAAAAGCCTTCGAGAAACTGGATACGCTGGTTATTATCGATCCTTACCCAACGGCTTCTGCTGTAATGCACGATCGCACTGATGGTGTTTACCTGCTACCTGCCTGTACTCAATTTGAAACCTATGGTTCGGTAACCGCGTCCAATCGCTCTTTGCAGTGGAGAGACAAGGTAATTGAACCACTGTTTGAGTCATTGCCAGACCATACAATTATGTACAAGCTGGCGAAAAAGATGGGTTTCAGCGAACAGATGTTCAAAAATATTGAAGTAAAAAACGATGAACCGCTGATCGAAGATATCACCAGGGAATTTAATAAAGGTATGTGGACCATCGGTTATACAGGGCAAACTCCGGAAAGAATGAAGAAACAGCAAGAGAACTGGGGTTCATTTGACTATACATCACTGAAAGCAGATGGCGGACCCTGTGACGGCGAGTTCTATGGCCTGCCGTGGCCGTGCTGGGGCACGGGTGAAATGGGGCATCCTGGCACACCGAACCTTTACGATGGCAGCAAACCTGTGGCGGATGGAGGGTTGACTTTCCGTGCACGGTTTGGCGTTGAGCGTGATGGCGTCAATCTGCTGGCAGAAAATTTCTACTCACAAGGATCTGAAATCAAGGACGGCTACCCGGAATTTACTGACAAAATGATCAAGAAACTGGGCTGGTGGGATGACATGACCGATGCTGAAAAAGCTGCAGCAGAGGGTAAGAACTGGAAGACGGACCTTTCAGGTGGCATCCAGCGTGTAGCAATCAAACACGGCTGTGCACCATTCGGAAATGCCAAAGCGAGGACAGTGGTCTGGACTTTCCCGGATCCGGTACCAATTCACAGGGAAGCACTCTATACATCGAGGCGTGATCTGGTTGAGAAATATCCAACCTATGAGGACCGTAAATCACACTACCGTCTGCCAACGAGATACGCTTCCATACAAGCCAAGGATTATACACAGGACTACCCGATTATCCTGACATCCGGCCGTCTGGTTGAATACGAAGGTGGTGGTGATGAGACACGTTCCAACCCATGGCTTGCAGAACTTCAGCAGGACATGTTCGTGGAAATTAATCCGCGGGATGCCAACAATAATGGCGTCAAGGATGGCGAAGATGTCTGGGTTGAAGGCGCAGAAGGGGCCAAAGTAAAGGTCAAGGCTATGGTTACACGGCGAGTCGGACCCGGTGTCGCATTCATGCCATTCCATTTTGCAGGTCATTTGGAAGGAAAGGATTTGAGGAGCAAGTACCCGGCAGGCTCAGATCCGATTATCCTCGGTGAGGCAGCGAACACGGCATTTACCTATGGCTACGACTCAGTAACCCAGATGCAGGAGTCGAAAGCGTCTCTGTGCAAAATAACTAAAGCTTGATAACAGGAGAATAGAAAAATGGCAGCTATGAAATTTTATTGTGACGCCGAACGCTGTATCGAGTGTAATGGTTGTGTTACGGCGTGTAAGAATGAAAACGAAGTACCATGGGGTGTGAATCGTCGCCGTGTTGTGACCATTAAAGATGGTGAGCCGGGTGAACGATCTCTGTCTGTTGCATGTATGCATTGCTCAGATGCACCGTGCGCAGCGGTATGTCCTGTTGATTGCTTTTATACTACCAGTGACGGCATTGTGCTACATGACAAGGACATCTGTATTGGCTGTGGATACTGCTTCTACGCGTGTCCGTTTGGCGCTCCACAGTTCCCGAGTGATGGTGCCTTTGCTTCCCGTGGGAAAATGGATAAATGCACATTCTGTGCTGGCGGGCCGCTTGAAGATAATAGCAGCGAAGAATTTCGGAAGTACGGTTCAAACCGCATCGCCGAAGGCAAATTGCCTGCCTGTGCCGAAATGTGTGCGACCAAGGCATTGCTCGCCGGTGATGCCGATATGGTTGCGGACATTTATCGCAAGCGTGTCGTCAATCGCGCATCGGCTGCTCTTGGCAGCGGCTATCAGTTGCGAGAACGAAACCTGGGGTCCAGGGGTGAAATGAAAGGGAAGGTGACAAACTGATTCTTTCTTTTAACACAATTCTGTGCCCGCTGTAGTACAGTAAAGTTTACCAGACTATAGGAGTGCTGCATCAAATGCGTATGACAACAACCAGGCCCAGTCGAGGTCAGAAGATTATAAAATGGGTTGTCGCCACGGTTTTTCTTGTTTTGGTTTTACCGTTGGTGCCATATGCGTTTGATGCATATGCAGAGAAGTCGCCTGTTACATCTACTTCTTCATCCGTACCCAACCCGGGATCTGATTTATGGCGTGAAGTAAGACAGCGTGATGGTATTGTAAGCGGCACAACACAGGCCAGGGGCGTTGATGCCGGTACACTCATCAATTATTCTGGCGAAGAGTGGCGTCAGTACCGCAATAGCAAGCTGGTTCCTTATAGTGCTTACATATTAGGTGCGATGCTTGCTGTCTTTCTAATCTACTATCTGATACGCGGACGCATCCGAATCAAGGGTGGCCGTTCTGGTGTATTGATTCCCCGATTTACACTGTTTGCACGTTGGGTGCATTGGGTTGGTGCTGTCTCTTTCATGGTATTGGCCTTTACTGGCCTGGTACTACTTTATGGTAGATTTATTCTAATCCCTGTACTTGGTGCCGAAGGCTTCGGAGTTACTGCGTCTATAGGAAAATGGTTGCATGATGTCTCATCCCCGGTGTTTTCTGTTGCTCTGATCTTTATGATATTCACCTTTCTGCATGAATCATTAATTAATTTCAAGGTCGATATGATGTGGTTCCTGCGAGCCGGTGGATATCTTGGCGGCAAACATCCCAGCGCTGAAAAGGTCAATGCTGGTCAAAAACTCTGGTACTGGGCCGTGGCGCTGGGTGGCCTGGCAATTGTTGCCAGCGGTCTTGTGATGTATTTCCCTAATTTCGGTCAGGGAAGGATACTGATTCAGGATGCCCACATGATTCATACATTGGCATCAGTATTCGTGATTTCATTTATGATCGTGCATATTTATCTTGCTTCGTTTGGTGTAGAAGGTGCTCTTGAATGCATGACAACAGGTTATTGTGATTCCAATTGGGCCAAGGAGCATCATGACCTGTGGTACGAAGAAATGGAAAAAGAAGGGAAGATTGGTACAACATTCGAAAGTGAGCAGCAAGCTGCTGCTACAGCTTCTGCCAAGCCTACAGAAGGGTAGAGTCAGCTAATAATGTTGTCATAGCATTCTTTTCATCAGGGGTGCTTCCGCACCTGCCTTTAGCAATTAAGTGTCGGGAAACGGCGACTTTATTTATTCCCACTCTGTCGAGATTTGTTTCTTCGCGACAAATATCTCTGGCAGTAATAGCGCACAATTAAACTTATAGTCCAATGACAGTATTCCAGTTCCTTCTGGGATACTAATACTTATTTCAAAGTTACTTCCCATCTACTTCTTGCCGAGAGCGGTTGGGATTGTTTGTCTACTGTGTGTAAAATTCCCCCTCCTTCATACTAATACTGGATTTATTGACAATGCCATCTTTTGCAGGTGCTGAAGACTTTAAACACAAGCAGCAGGCTAGAATCGGAGTCATGCTGGTTAATCTTGGTACACCGGATGAAGCCTCGGTGAAGGCAGTTCGACGTTACCTTGACGAATTTCTGTCAGACCCCCGTGTGGTGGAATCACCGCGCCTTTTATGGTGGCTGGTGATGAATCTCATTATCCTGCGCTTTCGTCCGCGAAAGGTGGCGAAAGCTTATGCTACTGTCTGGAAATCTGGAGGTTCACCATTGCTGGTGCATTCCAGAGACCAGGCTGCAGCCCTGCAGACAGAACTGGACAA
>Ga0316193_10004792_pt1 | contig 10001 bp, 8 predicted proteins | sample MerIslsedime2_MG_FD_207735 | JGI IMG/M metagenome (GOLD analysis project Ga0316193, IMG submission 207735) | Coastal sediment microbial communities from Maine, United States - Merrow Island sediment 2 | ecosystem: Environmental > Aquatic > Marine > Coastal > Sediment | place: USA: Maine...
ATCCGCTCCCAATTGAATCAGTCGGCTTTTTAATACACCTTTGAATTGGATAGCCCTTCTCAATGCTGTTAGATGTCTTCCCTGCCCATCCGTAAATCTTGCGAAGTAACAAAATATTGCATCGGAATCGTCCAGAGCATTCTGATCAATATCCAGATTCACTGCTTCGTGCAAATTCCTCATCCTGACAGCAAGTTCATCTTCTAGTGGAAGGTAAACATGCTCACATCCGGAATGTTTCTCGGACGGCTCATATCGAACCGGTTCGTTGGTCAGCTTCTGCATGGCATCCCAAGTCGCCAACGCCATTTCACCAAGGGCCTCCTGTACGCCTTCATCTACCATGACACAGTGAAAGGCATGCTCGTCGCCATCATCCCGCCCCACTCCAAATTCAACTGTGCGAATGGAATTAAGATCAAAATGCATTATTGGCCCCCTGATTCGAAGTACACAGTATTACTTAATCGGTATGCCTCGATTTTTTCGTCATCAGACACAGACACACGCTTCGTTATCAACACCATGCTCGTTTTTCCACTGAGCGGATTATCATCCGTCCTTGGATAGATGGTAAACACGTGGTAGCCAAACACGGCAAAAAGAATGTTCATGTAATGAAGATTCAGGTGCCAGAACATGAAAATAATGAATGCCAGCGCCACCAGCGCCGTAGTCATATCCCGCCAGGCATCCAGGTCCGCTGAATAGAATGGGAGTAGCATGGCGAACAAGTATACCAGCAGGTGATCTCGATGGTCTTCCGCCTTACCTACTACGATAGTGCGGAGCTGTTTAAGCCTCTTCGCCATCACGATGCGTCGCCAGAGATACCCTGTAGGCACGATGACCATGAAGACACAAAGCCCGAGGAAGTAATATTCCGGTATCAGGCTGTTGCCCCGAATCGCCCACAAAATAAATAGTGGGGAGATGCTGCTTAACACCATCATAAGCCGCGCGATTGCAAGTCCTTCCTTAGCTGGCTTCACAACCCATTCTCCTTTTCACAATTTTGTTCTCTGTTATTCATACGACAACCTCTCCGTTCATCAGTCGAGGTAGAAGGAGGTCACGGGCCTGTTGAAGTTTCAAAATCGACTGTTTAAGAACACGCACCTGCTGGATGACATGACTCGCTGGTTCAGCAAACTCATTAACGAGGGAATCCGGCGGGACAATTATATCCATATCACGAAAGCGCCCCTTGCTGATTTCCGGATAGGTTGTTCCTTTTGCGTTGCTGCGGATTTCTTCAACCCGGCTCATGAGATTGAACAGCAGCCACATCCGCGCATTAACGTCGTATGGAATAATGTTGATGAAGCCTTGATTGGTGCAAACTTCGTAGTCCATTAGTGCGAAGTAGCCGACCGACGCACGACTGGTCATTAATATGGTTTCAGCAGGAACCATCTTTGCCGACGACTCTCTGAGCCCCTTTTCAGTAATCTTCCGTTCTGAATCGAGCAAAATCAGGCAATCGTTCTTGGTAACATCCGATGGGACAATCCAGGTTATGTCACCCTCCCAATACTCAGGTACCTTGGTGGAAGGCGTCCCACCTCCGACAGTTTCACAGATGTCAGAAATCTTTTTCTTCTCCCACCCCTCCGGTACACCGTCTTTGATTTTGACGTGTTCGTGGCCGGGAAAGCGGAGGTGGACGAACCATTCCTTGTAGAGCAGCCGTGCTGCCTGTTCGAGCAGTTGGATTCGGCGGCGGTTGTTTTCGATCAGGTTGTCGTAGATAGTAAGCACAGAAGTAACTCGACGCTGCTCGTGAATTGGCATCCATCGTACTTTTAGGTTCCGCTGTGCCGTAATACCGATATAAGGTCGCGTCGCCTGCTGAGCTAGGGACTTCATGGTTTTCTGAAACAATGGTTCTTGAAATGCGTACATCAAATAGCGATTTAATAGCTTATTATTCTCTGTACGGTAATAAGTCACTTGAGGTGTGAGCATTAAGTATGGAAGCTCAGTGTCTACTACTGCGGTATTCCCGATAGTTCCCTTGTGAGTCAGAAGAACATCTCCTGCTATTGCGAATCCGATGCGCAGACTATCTGCAAGATTCGGAGGCAATTTTGCCGCCTTTTCTACATCAACAGCATTGTTCGTGACGTTGTTTGCCATGATGAATGGAATCCCATCATCAACATAATCGGTTGCTTTGGGATGCTTCTCGCCGTGGTTTCCATCTTGAATTGCCAATATGGAGCCATCACTCTCCAAGTCGCCAATCGACACCAACCCAGAATTCCGACTCATATTCCCAGCTCCTCAAAATTCCTTTTGATGGTCGCAGCCAGTTGCACGGCTTCGGCGTTGAGGCCTTCCAGCTCCACGTGGATGTCACGCAGAACTTCCTCGAAGTCGAAGTCTTCATCCTCTTCCTCGGGGGCGACGCCGACGTAGCGGCCGGGGGTCAGACTCCAGTCGTTGGCTTCTATCTCCTTGACATCCACCAGCTTGACCAGGCCCTCTACATCGCACAGCTTGGCTTCCGGAAAGCGTTCGGTGAGCCAGTGAGCCTGGCGCCAGAAGTAGCGCACCTGCTTGAGCTGTTCCACCGCGATCTGTCGGGCTTCGTCGGCTGCCTTGCGGGCGCGGGTGATGTCTCGGTTGTTCCATGCGTCGCTGCTTCGGGCGTCGCAGTCGTTTTCGCAGGTTTCGATGAGCCGGGTGACGAGCTTGTAGAGCAGATCGGTTTGTTTCACCAGATCACGGCTGGTTTCCGCCAGTGGCGCAAGACGATCGACAGCATTCTTCAGTTCGCCGTTGCTGATCTTCTGCTTTTTCCAGGCCGCCTGTTGCTTGCCTATGGTCTTTTCAAATGATTCAACATCGGTCTTGAATATTGGCACTGCTTCGTTGAGTTCATCGAGCGCCTCTTTATATCCCCTCTCCCCTGCTCCCTCTCCCTGGGGGAGAGGGGAATCAAGGAAAGGTTGCAGGGCATCATGCAGCGCATCGAGTGAAGCTATGAATTCCGGCAGTGGTTCGATGATTTCACCATCGTCATTCGCAGCCGAAAAACAGCCCGCGCCTTCTTCCAGCATCCGGTGGCAGTAGCCAGCTACCAGTTCCAGGTATCTTTCGGTCTCACCGCGGTAGAGCCAGACGATGGCGAGCAGATTCTGTTCCTGCTCGGGACTGAAGTCATAGATCTTGCGCGTAACCTTGCGGTAGATGTTGCGCGCATCGAGCATCAGCACCTTGTCTTTGTGTTCCTCCGGCTTGTTGCGGTTCAGGAACCACAGCTCGCAGGGCACGGTGCGGGTGTAGAAGAAGTTGGAGCGGATGGCGATCATGATGTCCACGTCACCGCTCTCGATGAGTTTCTGGCGCACCTTCGCCTCGTCGCGCCCGGCGCTGGAGGCCTGGGAGGACATGACAAAACCCGCGCGGCCTTCCTCGTTCAGGTAGCTGTAGAAATAGCTGATCCAGATGTAGTTGCCGTTGCTGACCTTGCCCTTCTTGTTCACGCCGGGCAGGCCGAAGGGCAGGCGCGGGTCGTTCTTGATCTTGTCGGCGTCGATCTCGTCCACGTTGAAGGGCGGGTTGGCCATGACGGTGTTGGCCTTGCCCAGCAGTTCGTGCGGATCTTCGTAGTAGCTAATGGCCTTCTGGATGTCGCCTTCGAGGCCGTGCACCGCCAGGTTCATCTTCGCCAGGCGAATGGTGGTAGCGTTCTTCTCCAGTCCGTAGAAGGTGAGTTTCTCGGCCGGGTTTTCGTGTCGCTGCTCGACCACGCGGGCGCTCTGCACGAACATGCCGCCGGAACCGCAGGCCGGATCCAGCACCGTGCCGCTTTCGGGCTCCAGCACATGGGCGATCAGCGAGACCAGCGAGATGGGGGTGAAAAACTCCCCGCCATCATGGGCCTTCTGGTCAGCAAACTGAGTGAGGAAATACTCGTAGATGCGTCCGAAGACATCGCCGGAGACTTTCTTCAATTCATCCGGGTTTAGGGTGCGCAGCAACTGGCCGAGCACGGCGTTGTCCAGTTCCTGGTATTCGCTCTTGGGCAACACGCCGCGCAGATTCTCGTAGTCGCTCTCGATGGACTCCATGGCCTCGATAATGGCGCGGGCACGGTCGTCGCTGTCGGTGAGCGCAACCAGGGTGTCGAACTGGGCCCTGGGCTGCAGGAATATGGCGCTTTGCTGGGAAAAATCCTCCTTGGTCAGTGCACGTGCCTTGCCACCGCGTTTGGGGAGACCAGCCTCAATGGCATCCTTCACGCCCAGGTAGCGGCTGTAAGCGTGGCGCAGGAATACCAGGCCCATGACCGGCAGGAAATACTCGTTACTGGCGTAGTTCGAGTTCGCGCGCAGGGTGTCCGCCGCAGCCCACAGGCGTTTTTCGATGGCTTCAATGTGTTCAAGTTGCGGCATCGCCTGCTTCCTCATTGTCCGGCATGTCTGGGATATCCATGAAAATGTTCATCAGTGGACGGTTGACGTAGTAGTTGTATCGCCCGATTTTGTGCTTCTCGATGAAGCCCTTGTCTGTTAGCTGCTCCAGGTATTTTGCTGCCGTCAGCCGTGACACACCCAGGTCCGCCTGTACGGATTCGATCTTGGTATAGGGGTGCCGGAACAGATTATTGAGAAGATCCTGACTGTAGATCTTCGGTAGCTCGGAACGGATGCGGTGCTTGTAAGCCATCATGATTTCCTTGATGTGCCGGATAATCCAGATGGTCTGACGCGCAGTCAGCTCGACGCCGTCGAGCATGTAGAGAATCCACGGTTCCCAGTTGCCGGTATCGCGGGTCGACTGAAGGAGTCGGTAATAGTCTACCTTGTTACGGATAATGTAACGGCTGAGATAAAGCACGGGGATGTCCAGCAGCCCCCTGACTACCAGATACAGGATGTTAATGATGCGCCCGGTACGGCCATTGCCATCATAGAATGGATGGATGCTTTCGAACTGGTGGTGGATCACTGCCATTTTGACCAGTGGGTCCGCGTCGTACAATGCATCATCATTGATAAACTGCTCCAGGTTATTCATCAGGCGAACGATTTCAGCGTGATCCGGTGGCGGTGTGTACACCGTTTCACCTGTACGCCCATTCTTCAGCGCGGTGCCCGGCAACTTGCGGATACCGGCATCGTTCTGTTCCAGCACCCGGTGCGTATCCACGATGCGGTTCACGCTGATCAGCCGGTCTCGCTTGACCTGCTCGAATGCAGTTTTCAGCGCGGTAGCGTAACGGCTGACTTCCTTGGCGGCGGGATTTTTGACGTAGTCCGAGAACAGGTCCGCCTTGTAGAGCTCATCGTGGGTGGTGATCACATTTTCGATCTCGGAACTGTCTTTGGCCTCCTGCAACGCCAGGGTGTTGATCAGGATGTGCTCATTGGGAATCGTGGCGGCCAGCCCCTTGAGTTCAGCCAGGTAACGGTGAGCGGGCGCCAATGCCTTCAAGACCGAGCGGGTTTCCAGCTCGGCATCGGGTGGTAACAGTGGGATCGTCCCGTCGGTCATTGTAATTATCTGCGGCCCCAGTTATGTATAGAAAGTAGATACTTTCTATACATATAATCGGCTCATGTCAATAAAATATTGTTTTTCTATACATGTGAGAGCCCATATGTATAGATCGTTTCATAATCTAATCAGAACGATATAGCCTGTCAGAGTCAGTGTGTTATCAATCTATTTGCCCTGAATTACGCGCCCCGTGTTCAACGAACAGGCGCAAAATCATGGAAGCACACCTCCTACGGCCACCTCACCGACCAAGATAAGCCCCAACCACAGCCTCGCGCTCATGGCCCAACTCATGACTGATGGTGAGCCGTGCCTCCTGATCCCGCTCGCGCTGCTCCGGGGAAAGATCCTTTGCTACCGGCCCGCCGGCGGCCGGACATGGCCAGCCGGTCAGCTCCTCGTAGCGGTGCTGGGCATAGGCGTGGCGCAGGCCGTGCATACGGGACAGCCCGGCGCGCAGTGTGTTGCCCTCATATACGCGGAGTTGCTGCGCGTAGTTGCGGCTGCTCGGGATCAGGGAGCCGAGACCGGCCAGCCGCCGCGCCCGGTTGAGTACTTCGCGCTGTTCCTCGGTCCGGATCGGGATGATCCGCTCCTTGCCGCCCTTGGTCCAGCTTGCCTTTAGCACCAAATGATCACCCCGGTCAGCGAAGCTCGGCTGGAATTTCATCGCCTCTTCACGGCGCAGGCCGAAGGCCTGCTGCAGTTCCAGGCTCATGCGCACATGTTCATCGCGAACCTTTTCGAGTTGCTCGCTGGTCACCATCTTAGCCTTGGATTCATTGGTGATGAAACGCCGGTCCGGGATGCCGTAGTGTTCGTTGGAACGGGCCACCACGTTCTGCTTGTCAACCTTGTGCGCCCACCAGCGGATCGCGGCCATACGATTTTTGATGGTGCCGATGGAAAGGCCCTGGGCAAACCAGTGTTTGACCAGGGCCTCGATATGTTTCGGTTTCAGGGACCGATTAGCCATGTTGCGATAGCCGAGGTTGTGGAGCTGGTTGGCTATCAGGGTCAGCATGCGCTCGCGTTTGACCTGGGTGGCATAGCTGCCTTCCCGACTCCGACGACAAAGTTTTTTCAGTTGGTAGTTCAGGTCTCTCACAGTGTTCTCGCATTCTGGTTAGTGTTTCTGACCTACCTGACAGCCGTGGCTGGCAAGTCCGCTTGCACGGAACGGTCATGGGGCACAACCCCCAAACGACCTGACGATGCCTGGTCAGAGGCAACACGGGATTTCCTCTGTTGTGGAATGGCCCCGTGCAGACCAACGTACCCGTAAACGGGCGGTTTCTTGAGTGTGGTTACACCTCCTTTGAAGTCAGCGGGACAATCCCGCGATTAATGAAAGATGAGCACGACAAGACAATGGCCGTAAGCCATCGATGTGCACGCTGCTCGAGAGTGGAAAACAGGCAAAAGCCTGCCTGGATGATTAGATCGCATGATCCGTTCTGTTATGGAAAATGGATCGCGGCTTTCGCCGATGCACCGTTACACGATCCGGATGGTGCCTTGTTTGCCACTTTGCCGTAGTGGCCACGGATAAAACCATTGCGTGCAGCCAGTATAGGCGGGCCGCACGCGGCTGTCATTTACCGGGTTGCTAAATCTGTTTAGCAACCGACACCATCATCCCCACGGCATTCGAGCGTACCCTGAAAAATTATATGCACGTTATGCACTTAAGCCACGATTGCGTCCGCGTCACTACCGCGCTGCGCGGTGTAGTGACACGGACGCTCGCACGGTGCACACAGTGCGGCAGCGGTTACAGTGTAACCACTCCGGTCTTGCGTGCCTCTGCAACCCGATTGGCATATCTGGGAATGAATTCGCCCCGCTGCATGCGGCTGACCAGGGCACGCAGATAGCCCAATGGTGAGTTGCGGATCGCTCCCGCAGCGATGATACCCGCCCATTCGTCGATCACCATCTGTGCCAGCGGTGTGCTGAGTTCGGCGACCTGGTGCGCGGCGGGCACTCTCAATTCAGTGGGCACCCAGTGGGAGAACTGCACGCCAGCTTGATCATATTCACCACTACCACTGCCGTTGGTATAAATCGGTTTTGTAGTAGTTGTCCCGCTTAGGTCTTTATCGGTGTTAGGTAATGCTTCCGGCTTCACCGTACACGGCGCAGCCGTATCTGACTCAGCCGTGTCCGGCAAATCCGGATGTGGCGAGTCCGGGATCTCGCGGACATAATAAACCCCGCCACGCATACGGCCTTGTTCATCCCGTGATCGCTGATATCGAACATAACCGGCCTCGCGCAGTTCCCTGAGCAGCTTGTAGACGCCATCCCGCCCTAAATCGCCGCGGCGCTGCAGGTCCTTGATGAGCACCTTCCAGTCGTCCGGCCGGGAGAGCAGGTAGCCCAGCAGGCCGCGTGCCGCCCAGGACAGGCGTGAATCTTCCACGGCGTCTTGATTGATCGTGACAAACCGGTAGCGCCGTGGCGCACGGATGATGGTGTTACTCACGCCTGCCCTGCCCCGATGATGATCCGGGCAACTTCGGCGGCCGGGTAATAGACACGGCGGCCGATCTTGCACCCACAGATCTTTAGTGCGTACGTCTGCTGGTCGCTCGGATAACTCAGGCTGTAACGCAAGCCGCCGGGAGTGCGACCAAGCAGTTTGGCCAGTTGGGTATGTGACAACAACAGGCCATAGCGTTCGGTGATTTGATTCTCCAGCGCCGCTACGGCTGGGTTTTCCATACCTTGCATCATCTATGCTCTCCAACAATTAAATGTAAAGACACAAGCATGACTGCGGGTGACTGAGCTAACCAGCGCAAAATCCGTCCGCGGGCGGCGTGCTTTCGCCAGTCAACGTAGCCATATATAGAAAGAGAAACAACCGGCTTGCGTAATCAAGCCTCCAAAACCACGTCACCGCGCGTCCGCTTTTGACAGTATTTATCGAGAACTCCGCGGATATGATTAGCGGGACACTACAACCCGATATGGTACTCATGCGCATGCAGCAACCCGGCCCCGTGACACCACGACTGATCCGACTGAGGGACGCGCCCTTCTATTTGGGCATGGACCGGAACCGCTTCAACGCCGAGGTGCGGCCGTATCTTGTTGAAATTCGCATCGGAAAGCAGGGCGTTGCCTTTGATCGGCTTGATTTGGATGCCTGGGTGGATCAATATAAGTCCCGCAACGGGCGTTCCGGTCGACTCAGAGGAGAATTGACATGGGACGCAAAACAACACCGGGGCTCAAGAAACGCGCGGGCATCTGGCATATCGACAAACGCATCGGCGGGCGGCGCATTTGCCAGAGCTGTGGAACAGGTGACCTCGCGGAAGCAGAATGCTTCCTCGCGCGACTAATTGAGGAAACCCGGCAAGCACAAGTCTACGGCATTCGCCCGTCACGGACGTTCGAGCAGGCCGCAGCAAAGTTCGTGCTGGAAAACCAGTACAAACGCAGCATCAAAGATGACATTGGACGTTTGAAGTTGCTTATGCCCTGGATCGGACAGGAGAAACTGGAGCGGCTCCATCGGGGCACGCTGGACCCCTGGATCGCCCACCGGCGCAAGGAAGGCGTTTCGGCTGGCACTATCAATCACGGTTTGAAGGTAGTGCGGCGGATATTGAACCTCGCGGCGAGCGAATGGATCGATGAGTATGGGCTCACATGGCTGGCAACAGCTCCAAAAATCAGGCTATTGCCGGATACGGAAAAGCGCCAGCCCTACCCGCTCTCATGGGAGGAACAGGCAAAGCTGCTTAAGCAATTGCCTTCGCATCTGGCTGAGATGGCGCTGTTTGCCATCAATACCGGTTGCCGCGATGGCGAAATATGCCGTCTGCTGTGGGATTGGGAAGTGAAGGTTCCTGCCTTTCAGACATCGGTATTCATCATACCTGGCCGGTATGTGAAAAATGCCGATGACCGGCTAGTGGTGCTGAACCGGCTTGCTGCATCAGTGGTGGAGACACAGCGTGGCAAACATCCCACGCATGTTTTCAGCTATAGGGGACAACCGATCACCAGGATGCTGAATTCCGCATGGTTGCGGGCACGAGAGAAGGCGGACCTTAAGCAGGTTCGAGTCCATGACCTCAAACACACATTCGGAAGACGCCTGCGTGCCGCCGGAGTGAGCTTTGAAGATCGTCAGGACTTGTTAGGACACAGATCGGGACGGATTACGACACACTACTCAGCCGCAGAGTTATCACGGTTGATCGAAGCGGCCAACGCAGTGTGTGAGCAAGACAGTGAGAAACCCGAACTGGTGGTTTTGCGTCGCCTCAGCGGCTCATAGGGTCACGCAAAATTCACGCAAAGGAATTTATGACAAGGATGTTTGGAACGGTAAGCCACTGAATTGATTGGTGGCCGGGGGCAGAATTGAACTGCCGACACGCGGATTTTCAGTCCGCTGCTCTACCAACTGAGCTACCCGGCCATTTTTGATATAGCTAAACTTTTTGGCGCTCGAACTCCCTGTCCTCGCT
>Ga0316193_10004793_pt1 | contig 10000 bp, 5 predicted proteins | sample MerIslsedime2_MG_FD_207735 | JGI IMG/M metagenome (GOLD analysis project Ga0316193, IMG submission 207735) | Coastal sediment microbial communities from Maine, United States - Merrow Island sediment 2 | ecosystem: Environmental > Aquatic > Marine > Coastal > Sediment | place: USA: Maine...
CTTTTACATGATGTTTATCATGTCCTCGGATATTGAACCCAAGGGCCTGTTTGTGGCCTATGGCGCAGCGGCTGGCATTATCGGCCTGCAAAGCTACTGGATAGCCCGGGGTTGGCGCAAAAACCATTTCAGCACTGTTCTGATGGGCGCCATCGGCATTGCTCTTACCCTGGGCCTGCTTTCACTTTATGTATCCCTGCTGTAATTCGTACTGACAAAGGAAAAGGATGTCGGCCAGCTCATGTCAGGCACTCCGTGTCATCGTGCTTCGGACTGTTTACATGCCGGCTTACCGGATGTGCATCGATTCCAGCTGAGAGCGGCTGAAATGGTCTGTATTTAACCAGGTGTTGTACTGAGCTTTATTCGGTATGACTGGCATGCGATCATGGACGGGTCGCATTGTCTTATTTGCAGCAGTAACAATAATTGCACAGCTGTCGAACCCTTCACCCTCCCTGCAGACGCCTTATCGGGAGGCACCATCCGCGTGATCTTCGAGCCTGTGGACTTCATTGCCAAGTTGGCCGCATTGGTGCCCAAATCCAGGGTGAACCTGACTCACTATCACAACGTGTTTGCTTCATCGTACTTTTGACCCGGGTTGCTGCGTATTCATAGCTGTAATTGAATGACCGCTATGCAGTTTTAAACGAACGTTCACCAAAATCTGGTAAAGGACGTGTTTTGGCCGTTCCAGGAAGTACAGGAACCCCGCATAAGCTGGGTTCTGGTTTTGGGGAATGACAGGTTCTGGCCGGAAGTCGTCGTTTAGTGGTCGTTAATATTAAAGCCAGGTGAAATACCGGAAACGACCCAAGCCGGTCAGTCCCCGGGCAGAGAGATCGCCCTATATTCATCTGGGCGCAAGGAAGGGACTCGGTGACATAGTGCTCGGCGCTGGAACCCGGGAAATAGTTTCTGAGTTGTGTTATTACTTTGCTGGCCAGAGTTCTACCGCAAAGAGGAAAAACGGCGACCCGGGCCAGCAAGGATGGAGCAATTGCATAATGGAATCTGATCTGATCGCGGAAACACAGGCCAGCGATGCGTTGCGCAAGCGCTGGGGACGCATACTCGAGAACTCGTTTGACGAGATCTACCTGTTTGCGGCCGATAACCTGCATTTCCTCCATGTCTCGCGGGGTGCCTTGCAGAACCTCGGCTACACCATGCAGGAAATGCGACAGCTGACCGCTATCGACATTAAGCCCGAAATCAATCCAACGGAGTTTGCCGCCCTGCTAGAGCCATTGCGGGACGGATGGCAGGAACGGGTCGTTTTCGAAACATTTCACCAGCGCAAGGACGGTAGCCGCTACCCGGTCGAGGTACGACTCCAGTTCGCCGCCGAAGAATCCCCACCTGTGTTCATCGCCATCATCCTGGATATTGCCGAACGCCAGCAGGCGGAGCAGACCGTGCGGGAAAGCGAACAGCGCTACCAGGCACTGGCCCGCATCGCGCCGGTGGGTATCTTCCGCACTGATGTTGACGGCAACTGTATCTATGCCAACGAGCGGTGGTGCCAGATGGCAGGTATGCACCTCGAACAGGCGCTGGGTGAAGGCTGGTCGGCGGCGCTGCATCCAGAGGACCATGAGCGTGTGTTTGCCGAGTGGTACCAAGCGGCAAAGACGCAGGTTCCGTTTTACACAGAATGTCGATTTCAGCGTCCCGACGGTAGCGTTAGCTGGTTGCTGGTGCGGGCCACGGCCGAACAGGACATAAAGGGTGACGTGATCGGCTACGTGGGAACGATCACCGATATCAGCAAGCAAAAAATAATAGAAGATGAACTTCGTATTCATCGCGACCACCTCGAAGAACTGGTTTCGGAACGTACCCATGCAATGGAAGTCGCCAACCGGGAACTGGAAGCGTTCGCCTACTCGATATCCCATGACCTGCGCGCGCCGCTGCGCGCTATCGACGGGTTTTCTTATTTGCTGGGAGAAGATTGTGCGGACGCTATCAGTGACCTGGGAAGGGATCACCTGCGCCGGGTGCGTTCCGCCAGCCAACGCATGGGGAAATTGATCGATGACATCCTGCAACTGGCACGGACGACCAAGGGCGATATGCAATGGTCCGACGTGAGTATGAGCAAGCTTGCGAATGAGGCTGTCGACAGGTTACGGGAAGCAGAGCCCGGGCGCCGGGTGGATGCGCGGGTGGCGCCGGACATGCTGGTTACGGGCGACAAGACGCTGCTCGGTGTGGTGCTGGATAATCTGATCGGAAACGCCTGGAAATATACCAGCGCGAAAGACCACGCTTGTATCGAAGTAGGTGTATTGGAGCAGGACGAGGAGCTGGTTTATTTCGTAAAAGATAACGGTGCAGGCTTCGATATGAGTTACGCCGGCAAGCTGTTCGGTATTTTCCAGCGCATGCATAAGGCCGATGAATTCGAGGGCACCGGTATCGGGCTGGCGACCGTGCAACGTATCGTTCACCGTCACAACGGCCGCGTCTGGGCCGAGGCGGAAGCGGGCAAGGGCGCCACCTTCTTTTTTACGCTTGGCGGGCAGAATCGCTCTTGAACCTCTGGCATAAAGCGGCAGCGCCAAACGCAGACGTCCGCCAGCCCAGGCAGGCGTATTTCCTCTTTCTGGAGGGCCTGCTTTACCTTTTTAACCTTGAAGTGTTGAATCCGCAGCCGATTAAGGAAGTACAGGAGCCCCGCGTAAGTGGGTTTCCTGTTCCCGGGAATGACCGGTTCTGTCTGTTAGCAGACGCTCAAGAGACTCCCTGTTGCTCCGATGGTGAAAGCCGCTGCCGCATCAATGCATAGTACATCACCGGGATCACCACCAGTGTTAACACTGTTGAAACGAGCAAGCCAAAGATCAACGCAATTGCCAGTCCGCGGAATATTGGGTCATCCAGAATAAACAGCGCCCCGAGTACAGCCGCCAGACCAGTCAGCACAATCGGCTTTGCCCGAACGGCACCGGCTCGCACCACGGCATCTTCGAAACCTACACCCCGCGCGACTTCCTCATTGATAAAATCGACCAGCAGAATGGAGTTGCGCACAATAATACCGGCCAGCGCGATCATGCCGATCATGGAGGTAGCAGTAAATTGTGCGCCCAACAGTGCGTGACCTGGCATGACACCGATGATCGTCAGGGGAATCGGCGCCATGATAATCAGCGGCACCAGGTAAGACCTGAACTGCGCCACAACCAGCAGGTAGATGAGTATCAAACCTACTGAATAGGCGATTCCCATATCGCGGAATGTTTCATAGGTGATCTGCCATTCACCATCCCATTTAAGGCTGTAGCGATAAGGATTTTCCGGCGGCCGAATGAAATACTGTTCTATCACTTCGCCGTATACCGACAGCTGATCGCCGATAGACTGGTACAGATTCGCCATACCGTATAACGGGCTGTCAAGCTCACCCGCCATATCACCGGTGACGAACACCACCGGCAACATATCCTTGTGATAGATCGATCGCTCGATGGTCGATTCCTTTACGCTAACGACTTCCGAAACTGGCACCAGTGATCCTTCCCTGCTGCGCAACTTCAGCGCCAGAACGTCTTCAATATCCGCTTTTTCAGCCACCGGCAGTTCCATCCGGATCGCCACCGGGTACTTGGCGTTGGGATCATGCAGGTAACTGACATCTTCGCCACCGAGCATGGTGCTGACGGCTGATACTACCGTCGCCTGATCAATACCCAGCCGTGCAGCCTTTTCCCGGTCTACGTCAACGATCAGCCGTGGCGCCAGGTACTCAACACTGTCATCAATATCGACTATATCCCCTGTGTTCTGGAACACTGCCTTTACCTGGGTCGCAATATCAATCTGACCCGCATAATCCAGGCCATAAATTTCCGCCACCAGTGGCGATAGCACTGGCGGTCCAGGCGGCACTTCCACGACCTTGACTGCCGCACCGTAGGCCGCACCGATGGCCGCTAGCGGTTCACGTACCGCCCGGGCAATTTCATGGCTCTTGCGCTCACGCTCTGATTTGGTGGCCAGGTTAACCAGGATATCGCCGACGTTGGCACCGCTGCGCAGATAGTATTGACGCACCAGTCCATTGAAATTAATAGGCGCAGCAGTTCCCGCATAAATCTGGTAATCGGTTACTTCGGGCACGCTGCCGATATACACTGCCAGTTCCCCCAGCACCCGGTTAGTCTGTTCAAGCGTAGTACCTTCAGGCATATCCACGATCACCTGAAACTCCGACTTGTTGTCGAATGGCAGCATCTTCAATACCACCAGCTGTACCCCTGCCAGGCCCGCAGAAAAAAGAATCAAAACAATAACAGCTACCAGCATCAGGTAACGCGATTTACGGCCCTCACGCCCGCGCAGAAACGGTGTCAGCAGACGCCGGAAAAAACCCACCAGTCTGTTGTCCGTATCGCCGTGCGCATCAGTTGCATGCGCCGGCTCTTTACTCAGCAGTTTAAGCGACATCCAGGGTGTCACTACCAGTGCAACGGCCAGCGATATCAGCATACCCATGCTGGCATTTATGGGTATTGGGCTCATATAAGGCCCCATGAGCCCGGTAACAAAAGCCATGGGCAGCAACGCGGCTATAACGGTAAAGGTAGCGAGAATCGTTGGACCACCAACTTCATCGACAGCGCGGGGGATAGCCTCTACCAGCTTCAGCTTGCCTATCTGCATATGCCGGTGGATATTCTCCACCACCACTACCGCATCATCGACCAGGATACCGATCGAGAATATCAGTGCGAACAGGGACACCCGGTTTAGCGTGAAGCCCCATGCCCAGGAGGCGAATAAGGTAATGGCAAGGGTAATAACAACCGCCGAGCCAACAATAATCGCTTCCTTCCAGCCGAGACTTAACATCACCAGTAGCACAACTGACGCCGTGGCAAACACCAGTTTCTTGATCAGTGTCCGGGCTTTCTGGTCCGCGGTATATCCATAGTTGCGGGTAATTTGGGTATGTACACCATCGGGGATAAATATGCCCTGCAAAGCATCGATGCGTTCGACAATCTGGTCGGCAATCTGCACGGCATTCGTGCCGGGCTGTTTGGCAACAGCAAGCGTAACGGCGGGTTGCGCGCCGATAGCCTCTACTGTTTCTTTTGTAGCGGGTCCACTGCCGTACCACACATATTGCTCGGGTTGGTCATTGCCGCGGCGGATCTCTGCGACATCTCTCAAATAAACCGGCGCGCCTTCATGCATACCCACAACCAGACCAGCCACGTCTTCCGCATGACGGAACAGCTTGCCGGCCTTTACCCGGATCTCCTGATTGTCACCCACCAGCGCTCCGGCATCCGCCGAGCGATTAGCCATCTGTAATGCAGAGCGAAGGTCTCCCAGGGACAACCCGTAACCGCCCAGACGTTGTGCATCCAGAAGCACATGCACGACAGGTTCAGGGCCACCGGTTGTATAAATATCACGCGTACCGGGAACGCGCTTTAGCTCGACCTCGAGCGCATGCGCCACACTGCGTAGTTCTGCTGCGCCTTGTGTGTCGTCGTCTGTCCACAAGGTGACGGTGACAATGGGCACTTCATCGATGCCCTGGGGCTTGACCAGTGGCTGCCCCACACCCAGGTCTGCCGGCAACCAGTCCTGATTGGAATACAGGGCATTGTAGAGTCGAACGATGGCTTCAGTCCGTTGTTCACCAACTTTGAATTCAATGGTCAGCACTGCAATACCGGGACGCGAAACCGAATAAATATGCTTCACGCCTTCAATCTCGGAGAGCACTTGCTCTGCCGATGACGTCACCAGTTGTTCAACTTCGCGTGCCGACGCACCGGGAAAGGGAATAAACACATTGGCGAATGTCACATCGATCTGCGGTTCTTCCTCGCGAGGTGTGACAATAATCGCAAACAGACCCAGCAGCAGGCCAACCAGCGCCAGTAAGGGTGTGATCTCTGTCTGCAGAAATTTCCGGGCAACTGCCCCTGAGAAACCCAGTTTTTCACTCATTGGCAGAACCAGACCGCTGTTGTTTTAGCCGAATACCAGCGGCTACCGGGTCAAGCGCAATACGCTCTCCGGTTTCAAGACCGGCGAGCACCACGGTAAGACCACCGGGCATTTCCCGCCCGACCCTGAGTTGCCGGAACTGTAACGCATCATCCTTGCCTGCGATGTAAACACCAGTGACTTCACTGCGATGCACAATAGCCTGTGAGGGAATCGCAAGATAAGCCTTTTCGCCAACATTGAAACCCATCTTGACCAGCATGCCGGGATATAATCCGTATTGCCCTTCCGGCAAATCCACACGCACGCTGAAAGTATGACTTTTCGGATCTGCATACGGGAAGAAGGTCAATTGCTCTGACTCAATCAAGCGTCCGTCCGGCATCGCCACCAGGGCCAGACTGCCTTCGCGCACGCGCTGCGCATAAGTGGCCGGCACCTCTGCCTTGACGCGCAGTTTTTCCAGTGACAGTCCCGTGCCCAGCGGTGTGCCCACCTGCACATGTTCACCTGTCTCTACCAGACGCTCGATCAGCACACCGTCAAAAGGGGCTTTAACCGTAGTGTACTCCCATTGTTCGCGGGCCTGCTTCAGAGCTGCTGCCGAAAGTTCCACCTGGGCGCGGGCGGATTCCAGGTTCGCCTCGGATTTATCCAGCTGCGATTTACTTACCGCGTTTTCCTTGATCAGACGCTTGTTGCGCTGATGATCTGATTCCGCTTCCTTCAGTCGCGCCTCCGCTTCAGCCTCGTTGGCGATCGCTTTATCGAGCTCAGCTTTCTGGCGGGTATCATCAATACGTACGACAACAGCGCCTTTGGGCACGAAATCGTTCACATCGAAGGGTAATTCAAGAATCTCGCCGGCAGTCTGGGCTGACACCGTGGAACGGTGAACCGCTTCCACCACACCGTCAAAACGGCGTTCGTTTACCAGCGTGTGGAAACTGACTTCAACAGTTTCAACAACCGATGACGGCGCAGCTGCCGCAGCGTAACCAGTCAGCATCAGTGTAGAGAGGGAAACCGGTAACAGAAAATTCACGATAAAAGCGTTAGCTGGAGAGGATTGCAACACTTCACACCTCGTAGATCAGAAAGAATACCGGCTATTATCGGGCATCATGAGAAAATGGCAATGTTCCGGCCAGCCCGGCGAACAACGTATAATCAGCGTGCACTTTTCTATACAATATAGCGCCATGAATCTACCAAACCACCGGCCCAACTGTTGAATTACACCAGACTGTAGCGGTGAAAATTGTCGTAGCCCCCAACGCACTGAAAGGCTCTCTTAGCGCTGCCGAGGCCGCCGAGGCCATGTGTCTCGGTATTCGCCGTGCCCTGCCCGATGCCGAAATCCAGGCTATACCGGTCGCCGACGGTGGCGATGGCCTGATCGAAACACTGGCAGAACCTCTTGCGGCCGAACGCATCAGTCACACCGTAACAGGACCATTGGGCGCCCCAACCCATGCCGATTTTCTATATGCTCCCGACCGGGACCTGGCCATTATCGAAATGGCGCAGGCATCAGGCCTGGCCCTGCTTGAACGGGCACAGCTCGATGCCCTGTCGGCGTCCAGCATCGGCACCGGAGAGCTGATAGGCGCTGCACTCGATCGCGGCTGCAAGCATATCGTACTGGGTATCGGTGGCAGCGCCACCACCGACGGCGCAACCGGATTAGCCACCGCGCTTGGCATTCACTTCGAAAATGAACAAGGTGAATGGATCAGCGCCAGCGGCGCCAACCTGCAACACATCCGGCACATTGACGCCAGCGAACTCGACAACCGGTTGCAGGGCGTGCGCCTGGAGATAGCCTGCGACGTTGACAACCCGCTACTTGGCGAACAGGGCGCAGCACATGTCTATGCCCCGCAGAAAGGCGCCAGTCCCGAAGAGGTTCAACAACTGGAAGACGGATTAAGACATCTGTCCGGTCTGCTTGAAAAGTACACTGGCCGGGATATCAGTTCACTGGCCGGTGGCGGCGCCGCCGGTGGTGCGGGTGCCGGCCTGGTTGCATTGTTGGGCGCAACCCTTAAACCCGGCGCCCAACTGGTACTCGAGTTACTGGAAGTCGAACGGGCCATCGAACAGGCAGACCTGGTACTCACCTGTGAAGGCCAGCTTGATTATCAAACCCGCTTTGGAAAGGCACCTGCAGCTGTAGCAAGCCTTGCGCTAGAGCACGGCGTCCCCTGCATCGCCATCGCCGGCTCACTGGATGAATCCGCCTACCGCCTGCATGAAGACGGTTTTGATGCACTTTTCAGTCTCTGCCCGGGCCCCGTAAGCCTGCAGCAGGCGATTGCAAACGCTGCTCCGTACCTGGCGCAAACTACTGAACAGGTGATCCGTTGCCAGCAACTGGGACCTATCCGGGCAACTGAAGCGAACTGATGCACACACCGTTCACACATCCCGACTGCCCACTGGTCATCTATACCGACCTGGATGGCACGCTGCTGGATCATGACAGTTACGCTTTCGCGCCCGCTCTGCCAGCGCTGCAGCGGTTGGCAACGCTAAACGTACCGGTGATCCCTGTAACCAGTAAAACGCTGGCGGAACTGCGGGTGCTTGGCAGGGAGCTCAACCTTCACGGGCCATGTATCGTTGAAAATGGCGGCGTGATCGCTGTTCCTGAAGGTTACTTTGGTGACGATTCCCCACTGCCAACACAAGATGGTTATCAGCTCGAGTATCTGTCGCCACACTATGAAACTATAGTCGGCCACCTCAACGGGCTACGCAATCGATTCGGTTTCAGGTTCAATGGATTTGCAGATCTGTCGACAGACGCTGTTGCCGAACAGACCGGTCTTGGCACTGAGGAGGCACAACGGGCACGCCAGCGCCTGTGTTCCGAACCACTGATCTGGGACGACAGCGACACCGCGTTTGAGCAGTTTGCCACCGAACTGGGCGCACTGGGTTACACAGTGGTCAAGGGCGGGAGGTTCTATCATGTGCTGGGGCAGACCGACAAGGCTCGCGCTATCAGCAAGCTAAACGCTATGTTTTCCCATGCCGGCTTTACTGGCTACACCAGTCTCGCGCTGGGTGACAGCCCCAATGACAGCCAGATGCTGTTAACCGCAGACGTGGCCGTAGCAGTCCGGCGCAAGGACGGCAGCTGGCTGGATCTGGATACCGATAAGGCAATCATCCAGACGTCGGCCATGGGCCCTGACGGCTGGAACGAAGCAATTCAACATTATCTCGACAGTACCGCCGCACAGCGAGCGGCAGAAAGGACACAGCATGGCTGACTTTTTCCAGAATGGCGATATCACCACACTACACAAGCTTCGCGAACGCCCCATAGAGGCGCTTGAAGAAGAGCTGACCGCCTTTTCCAGATCACGCCCCATGGCTTTAATACTGCCCAGTCTTTACTCGGAACTGGAAGGTGACGCCCTGCCCCGCATCGTGGAGCACCTCAAACAGGCGAACTATATCGGCGACATTATTATCGGCCTGGATCGGGCCACCGAGGCCCAGTTCCAGCAAGCGCGTGAATTTTTCAGCGTATTGCCGCAACGCACCCACCTGCTCTGGAATGACGGTCCCCGCCTGCGCGCCGTGGACAAACAACTGTCAGCGGAGGGCCTTTCACCCCAGCACGAGGGTAAAGGCCGCAATGCCTGGTTCTGTTTCGGCTATGCACTTGCCCTTGAGCACGTTGAGTCGGTAGCACTGCACGACTGCGACATCATCACCTACGACCGAAGCTTCCCGGCACGACTGTTTTACCCGGTAGCGAATCCAACCTTCAGCTTCGAGTTCTGCAAGGGCTACTACGCGCGCATCTATGACAACAAACTCGGTGGACGCCTCACCCGACTGTTTGTCACGCCGCTATTGCGTGCCATGAAAAAAGTTGTCGGCGCCATGGATTACCTGGATTTCATGGACAGTTTCCGTTACCCGCTATCCGGTGAGTTTTCCCTGCGGCGTGACTTTATACAGACGGTACGTATACCCGGGGACTGGGGGCTGGAGGTAGGCA
>Ga0316193_10004795_pt1 | contig 9999 bp, 3 predicted proteins | sample MerIslsedime2_MG_FD_207735 | JGI IMG/M metagenome (GOLD analysis project Ga0316193, IMG submission 207735) | Coastal sediment microbial communities from Maine, United States - Merrow Island sediment 2 | ecosystem: Environmental > Aquatic > Marine > Coastal > Sediment | place: USA: Maine...
CCTTTTTCGTTTAAAAAATTCTCCAGTGCCCGGCTTAGACCATCGATAAGGTCGTTGGTCTTTACATAGGCCACACCCCAGTTTCTGCAGGGCCGGTCCCCTTTCTTGTTTTCTTTTATCAGTTCCTGCTTAAAGGGGATAAAGAACGTGACAACTGTCCTGGCTGAACGTAAAAGATCATGAGGATGAAGGTGGTCATCGATTGCAACTTGAGGCAAAATATCAAACCGATGATCAATGGGCGCACTGGATAAAAGCGGGGTTTGCCACCAGCCTCCGGATTCAAGCCCAAATTGTTCGGCTGAGACATATTCTTGTGTAAAGAAACGTAAATCTTTAATAAAGACCTTGTTCATATGAACCTTTCCCTCTCCAGGCATCAAACGGTAAAGGAAGCTGTTGATATTTTTTCATCTTACATGATTTATCAACAAAATTCGAGATAGAAATTCCCAACAGTCGAACTTTTTTATTGCCGACCTCGGTATTGTCAAGCATGGGCCTTATATATTTCATCATTATATCGGCCTTCGTAATCGTTGTTCTAAGGGTCATGCTTTTGAAATCAACATATTTTACCTTCAATGTGACCGTCATTCCCTGTCGAAGCTTATTTTTAAGAAAAATCATAAGCGGGAATACAGGCCTCCTATATCCAATATCCTCTATTTTCGGCCGATTTGGAGCTAAATGCCGGCTTGACAATACAATATTCATTTGTTATTCGATTTTCGATTGTCTGAAGTTGGTTGGGACTTGTTGCCGCGTCAGTGGCAGCACAATATGTTGTTACTCATCCCCAGCCGTCACACAACATTAACAACCTAAGTTTTTTCTTTAAAAAGGGAATTTTAACCCTTTATCTTTTCAACGACTTCCCAGACGATAAGGAGTTAATCCATTGGCTATTCGTTCATATCATTACCTGCTAATATATTTTCTGATACCTCTGGGCTACTATATTCTGCGCTTCTACCTCTCTATGCTGAGGATCCGGGTCATCGGCGAGGAAATAGCCCTTGGGTGCCTTGCAGATTATGAACGAATGATCGTTGCCGTTTGGCATCAACGCTTTTTACCCGCTGTGGCCTATTTCAAGAAATTCAAATATCTCAAACCCATTGTCATGATCAGTCAGAGCCAAGACGGAGAGTGGGCCGCAAGGCTTGCAGACCGGCTGGGATTCATACCGGTGAGAGGATCCAGTTCGAAAGGTGGAACGACAGCCCTGGTGGCCATTACGGAAGCACTTAAGAAAAACCCGGTCGTTATTCATATCGTTGACGGGCCCAAAGGACCCAAGGGGATTATCAAGCCCGGGCTCATCAGTATGGCCCAGATATCCGGAGGTGTCATTCTGCCGATCATCGTATCCGCTAAAAAGGCGTGGATTTTAGGAAGCTGGGACCGATTTCTGATCCCCAAACCTTTCAGCGAGGTGACCATCGAATGGGGACAACCATTTATCGTTCCCCGAGACTTAGATCCGGATAGATCTGAAGAACTCAGGATGGAAATAGAGAAGAGTCTTTCAGAGGGGTACGCAGAGGCTGACCTGAATTCGGGCTGGGACCACCCTATTTGACCCTGTGTTGTTATGTAAAAATCCGTTTGGAGGTAGTAACTTAGACGATGACTATAGAAAAATCAAACTCGATACTTTCTTTTGTGTGGCGATCCAATGAGATCACTCATTCTGTGGTCGACGCGGCCCGGCGGACGTCTACCGGCGCCATCTTCGACGTCAGTGCGGATCACACCGTGGATACCGCAAAGGCCCTCAAGGCTTCGGGGGCAAAAGAGATAAGGATCTCTGCGGAATATTTCATGGAGCCGGAACTTGAAGGCTTTCTCCAAGCGACCGATGTGAACACCCTTTGGGTGGAATACAATCCGGCCATTGCAACCATAACTTCCGATGCATTTCTGGAGCGGCTGCGTGAGTTGTCGACCCGGTTCGTGTGTATCCCGATCAGCGGAGATCTGGATTTTTTCACCCTCTGCCTTGAGTTGGATCGCCCTCCCCCGGTTATTGCCATCAAGGGTGTCGAAGCCGCAGGCTTTGTAAGTAGAGAAACAACAGGAATTCTTTTCGCCACCCTGAGGAAAATGGCGAGCCATCGGGCCGAAAAGCCCAAATTGATCATCTGGGGAGGTGTGGCAACACCTGAGGCTGCTGCGGCCTTTCTGTGCAGCGATGCAAAGGGTGTCGTATTCGAGAGCCTCCACTGGCAGACAGATCTGGTATCCGTCAACCGAAATCAAGGACAGCGCCTGTCCGGTCTGCGTCCCGAGCACACCGAGGTGGTTGGCCATAACCTCGGCGTCCCCTGCCGATTTTTTGACAAAGGCAACTCGCTGGCGGTCAAAGAACTGAAGCAATACGTCGACGCTCTGTTCAGTTGCGAAGTTTCAGATCATGATCGCCGCACCTTTGCCCGAAAGGTCACAGAGACCGTTATACCGGCGCTGGAGAGTGACCTGGGCCGCCGGGATCTTGTTTTTCTGGGACCTGAGGCGGCCTTTGCGAAAACCTTCGCTGAACGGTTCGGCCGCTCTACCCGCCAGGCCATAGAAGCTTTTTTCAAAGAAGTCGTAAGACTCTGCTGGAAGGCCCCGCGCAAACTGGATGGTTTTGTGGAGAACTCCGCTGCCGGATCGCTGGGAACCCGATATCCGTTTATCCAGGGCGCCATGACCTGGATCAGCGATATGCCGGAATTTGCTTTGGCCGTATTTGAGGCGGGGGGTTTGCCCACGATAGCCCTTGGACTCAAAAGCCGCATAGAGCTGGAGCAGGACCTGGATCACCTTAAGGACGTCATGGGGGAAAATCCCTACGCGGTGAATTTCATCGCTCTACCGGAAAATCCTAACCTCGAACAACAACTCACCTGGATAGAGGAAATCCGCCCGCCATTTGCAGTCATTGCGGCAGGGGAACCATCTTATGCCGCCAGACTTCAGGAGAAGGGAATCCAAACCATCTACGTCGCCCCCAGCGAAGGCTTGATCCGCATCGCCCTCGAATCCGGCGTTCGTTTTGTTGTCCTGGAAGGAAATGAGGCCGGCGGACATATTGGGGAGCACTCAACCCTGACCCTGGCGCAGATTGCATTGGAGCTCAAGCGGAGAGAGCCTGCGCTTTTCCGGGATCGGCACGTAGTGCTTGCAGGCGGTATTTTCAATCGGGAGACCGCCTTCAGGGCAATTATGCTGGGTGCCGACGCCCTACAGATGGGTACAGCCTACCTGGCCACCAGCGAAATCGTTGCCACCGGCGCACTGAGCCCTTTGTACCAAGGTCTCATCGTCGATTCCCGCCCCGGTATGACAGAAATTTCCGGCGAGAGTATCGGCCTCAGGGTTCGATCACTCATGACCGCTAAAATGGACGCCATCTGCACTTTGGAGAGAGAATGGACTTCCGGCGCGCACGATGAGAGCTCTTTTCGGCGAAGTCTGGAAACCCTGAGTGCAAACAGTCTGCTTATCGCTGCCCGGGGCATCGAAAACCCCCGCGGCCAGGCTATCGACGAAGAAACCTGCCTCCGCGAGGGTCAGTTCATGAGCGGCGCCATATCCGGCACTATCGATCGCATAAGCACCATCGCAGAGTTTCACCGCGAGCTGGCCGAGGGGCCTCTGGAACTGACGCTTCCCGAAAAAGACGAACAGCCTGATCCGACTGTTGCTCCCCGGGTAAGGTTGAGAAAAGATGACGAGCGGGTGGCCATCACGGCAATGGCCCTGGTCAATTCATTGGGTAACACCCCAGGGGAAATCTGGAACGCCTCCCTGGCCATGCGGAGCGGGATCACCAAGGTGTCCCGTTCCAGGTGGGACCACGACCTGTACTATGATCCCGATCCCCGTGCCCAGGGCAAAACCTACTGCAATGTGGGTGCTTTTCAGAATATCGATATCTCCCGCAAGGAATTGGACATTGCGCCCCAGGATTTCCGTTCCATGGCCGATTCCACAAAACTGACCCTCTGGCTTGCCAAAGAGGTCATAAGGGATTCGGCACTTCTCGATTCCGGCATTCCTATGGATCGCATCAGCGTGCTCATTTCCCAGAACTCGGGGGAGACGGCCAACACGGTGACAGACCTGGTCTTTGACGTGCATTCCCACCATATCATTCGGTCCATGCAGGAAGTCATCCCCATGTCGCCGGACCTGGAAACGGCGATCATGGAGAAGATCCAGTCGGGCCGTCTCAGGGTGGACGACACCACCCTGCTGGGTCGGCTCAATTGTACGGCAGGCGGGTATGTCAGCAACAGATACGGATTTCAGGGCCCGACCTACGCGGTCTCCGCGGCCTGCGCTACCAGCCTGGTGGCCCTCTACAGCGCGATCCAGATGATTCGAAACGGCATTATCGACGCGGCTGTTGTGGGTGGCGGCGAAGAGAGACTTCAACCCAACCATTACCTTGAGTTCTCCGCACTCAAAGCCCTGGCCATGCTGTCAGGAATTGAATGCCCTGTCCAGGAGACCAGTCGACCTTTTGACGCCAACCGCGACGGCATGGTCCTCGGCGAAGGCGGGGGCATGATCGTCATCGAGAGAGAGTCGGTGGCCAAACAGCGGGGGGCTCCCATTCACGCTTACATCACCGGCATGGGCGCAAGCAACAATGATCAGGGTATGGTAGAGTCTCTTGCCGAAACCCAGATGATTGCCCTGCGGGCATCATACCGGGACGCGGGTTACGGACCCGATCTCGTGGACCTGGTGGAATGCCATGCCACCAGTACGGTTCAGGGTGACATTGAGGAGGTCAAGGGCCTCAAGGCTCTTTTTGCATCCTCAAAGAAGACCATGCTCAGCTCCTTCAAGGCCCAGATCGGCCACACCCTTGGTGCTTCCGGTCTCAACAATATCGTCCGTGGCGTCACCGCCATGCAGACCGGTATATTTCCGCCCACCCCGAACTATCGCACGCGCGATCCCCAGATAGATCTTGAGGCGGGTGGCTTCCATGTCCCCGGCCAGCCGGTCGAATGGCCGCGACCTTCGGACCGACCCCGACGCTTGCAGGTCAATGCCTTTGGTTTCGGGGGGGCCAATTACGTCGCCCAGCTTGAGGAGTGCCGGGATGCCTCCGGCCTCGTTATGACTTCCGGGCTACTATCCGAGATACCTGAACCTCACGAGGCCCCGGAACCCAAAGAGCGCGCGTCTGTTCAAGGCGTTTCATTTTTTGAAATGAATATGGCCGGCAAGCCTTATCGCCTGGGTGTCGTGGCTCCCAGTGAGACAGAATCCCGGGCCAAGGTGAAAACCCTGGCTCCTGTTGAGCCTGGGGAGACCTTGTCGAAGAAGTCACTCCGAGTCATGGCCCGTCAGGGAATATTTGCCGCGCCGACCGACCAGCAGATCGAACCCCTGGCCTTTGTGTTCGCCGGCCAGGGATCCCAGTATGTCGGCATGGGCAAAGAACTTTACCAGACCTTTCCCGGTATCCAAAAATGGATGGACAAGGTTGCAGCTGAGGCTGATTTTGACCTGCTGGACCTGCTTTTCAATTCCACAGAAGAAGATCTTCAGAAGACACGGTGGCAGCAACCGGCGCTCTATGCCTTGGAAGTTGGCATGGTTCAGAATTTGATTTCCATGGACGTCAAGCCCAAGGCCATGGCCGGACACAGCATGGGAGAACTCGTGGCCCTAAGTGTCGCCGGGGTGTTTTCCTATGAAGATGGTTTGCGGATTGTAAATAAGCGGGCCCAGTGCATGGATAAGGCGTGCGATTTCCACGGCGATCCGGGTACCATGATCGCCACTGACTCGCCTATGGAATATCTTGAAGAGAAATTAAAAAACTCCGACAACGTCTTTTTCACCAACTTCAATTCACCCCGTCAAGCGGTGCTCGGGGGGAATACCGAACCGGTGCTGGCGTTCATGGAGGATGTCAAACGCGACGGTTATAAAGCCACTCAACTCAAGGTGAGCATGGCCTTTCACTCTCCCATCATGAAGGTCATTCATGAAGAGATGGCCGATTTTATCTCAGACATTTCCTTTCACCGCCCCGGGATTCCGGTGGTGTCCAATACCACTATGGCGCCCTATCCCGACGACCCGAATCAGATACGTGAGATCCTCATGGCACATCTGGAGTCACCGGTGCACTGGATGCAGAATGTCAGAACCCTCTGGGATGATTTCGGCATCAGGTGCTTTGTTGAAATCGGCCCCAAAGATACGCTCTGCAGTCTCGTGGGAGAGACCATGGAGCAAGCCCTGTGCATTCCTACCTGTATGCCTGAGGGAGAAGAGGTGCTTACCTATCGGTCAGGTGTCGCCCACCTGTATGCTCTGGGGCATCTGGAGCAGGATCACGTTCCCCTGTTGGAAACAGCGGACCGCCGAAGCGTTTCGTCCCCTTTGCCCGAAATCACGACCCGATCCACATCCAAAGATCGGTTGGGTGCCATTGTCCAGCGTGAAATTAACGCCTTTGTTCTGGAATCCTTCGGTAAAATTATCAAACCGCAGATTGTGGAAGCGGTTCGCCGTGAGCTGGATTCCGGTTTTACCCCGGAGCGTCTCGATGGAATCCTCGAGCATTCACCCGTGCCTCTGTTTCCGGGTGAATCCCTGGTGAGCGGCGATCGTTCCGCTCAACCGCTCGACCAAGAGACCGATAGTGCGGACCTTTCTCCCGCGCCCCTGCCCGAAAAGGACGTGAAAGAAGAGGTCGATTATCTGGAAGAAGTCATCCGGATCATCATGAACGCGACCGGATATGAACGGGATGAGATCGAACCCGATATGGACCTCCGGAAGGATCTCGCCATCCGTTCGAGCCGTATGCCCGTAATTATGGACGGGGTCGAGCGACAATTCGGAATAACGATCAATGTCGAAGATTTCATGGACAAGCGAACGGTGAAGGAAATTGCCGACGGCATCGAAGCATTGGCGGACAAAACCGGCCGGAAGGGGTCGGTCGAAGGATCGCTTGACACCCCGCTCGTGGACACGGCGGGCGAATCTGCTGTAAAAGACCCCCCTCAAAAAGAATCGCTCAAGCGACTAATCCTGGAAGAGGCAGAGCTTCCTTCTACCGCTTTAAGCCCACTCACGCTCGCGCCGGATCAGGAGGTGGCGGTGCTCGGAACGCATCCCGGATCTGCTCTTGCTGCTGACCTGTCCCACCTCATAAAAGAGAGGTTTGGTGCCCGCACGCTGCATTTAGACTGTCTGGGCTCTGACAAAGACGGCACATTCGATCTACGCACTTCTGAAGGTGCCCATAACGCCGCTCAGAAGCTCAAAGAGGCACGATCTCTTGCGGGTCTTGTCCTGGTTATAGAAGGCGAGCCGGAATCGGTTCTCTCGGGGACAGAGGACACCGTGGCCTTTCTCACCGGGTTCTTCGGATGTTTAAAGCGCCTCATGAGTTCCAAAAACAGGATCTTTTGTCTGAGCCTGATGCAAGATGTTGCCCAACACACATCTGAAACGGTGATCGGAGAAGGCATTCTGGGCATGTTTCTGGCAGCGGTCCAGGAGTACCCCTCCATGTTGTTTCGAAGCGTGGCGCTGGATACCCGCACGGACTTAAAAAGCGTCCTGGACGGTATCCTGGATACCGGGAACCCGATTGTTCAATTGATCTACCACGACCAAAAGGCTTTTTCCACCAAAGCCGTTGATGCGCCATTCTCTTTAAAGAGCGAGCCCCAACTTGAACTGGGCGCCGGAGATGTGGTCGTGATTTCAGGCGGCGCCAAAGGCGTAACCTATCGTATCGCCCGGGCCCTCGCCCCCTTCAAGGCCCGGGTTGTGCTGCTGGGGAGAACCGAAATGGATCCCGCCGCGGCTTATGCCACCCTCCGCAGTCTCAGTGATCCTGCTGAAAAAAAATCCGACCACAAGGGCGACCGACCGCAGGGTGACACGTCAAGGGATCTGGCAGCCCTGGATATCGCCCGCAACGTGTCCCGGCTTTCCGCTATGGGACTGAAAGCTTCATACCACTGCTGTGACGTGGCCGATCCTCACAGTGTGACTCAGACGCTGGACCAGGTTGCAAAGCGATACGGTAGGATAGACGGAATCATTCACGGGGCCGGCGTCATCCGGGACGCCTTCATGGAGTCCATGACCCCGGAGGACTTCAAGCGGGTCGTGGAGGTAAAGCTCCTGGGTGCCTGGAATCTTTTCCGCGCCTCCAGAGACCGCGGTTTGCGATTTTTTGCGGGGCTCTCTTCCATCGTGGCCATCCAGGGTAACGTAGGTCAGGTCAACTACTGCGCTGCAAACCGGTCGTTCTCCGCCCTGTTGCGCTCATTCTCGACCTCCACTGAGGGTTTGGTTTCAAAAGCCCTGATGCTTCCGCCCATCGAGGGAACAGGCATGGCCGAAGACCCGGAGGTCAAGACGCTCATGAAACTCAAGGGATTGGAACCCGCCTTTGTTCACGCAGACGAACTGGCCCAGATGTTCTGCCGGGAACTGTTTATAGGCCCGCCCCGACAGTCCTGGGTCATACTTGCCCGTACCTTTCCGGCGGTCAAGGGAACTCTGGTCCAACCGACGGAATCTGATGAGGAAGCATCGAGAGTTTCTTTGGGCGGCGTCCGTCTCCGGCAGAGGGATTTCCCCATGATCGGGGCCGTGGACGAACTGGATCTTGAAGAAGGTAAACTGGTTGCCAGACGAACCTTTTCTCATACCATTGACCTCTGGCTGGAGGATCACAAACCCTTCAAGTTCCTCAAACATGCTCTGGTCTCAGGGATCATGGCCGCGGAGACCTTCATGGAGTCCGCCCGTTTACTCTATCCACACCTGCTGGTGCTCGGTGTACGGCAGTTGAAATTCGAAGATATCCTGGAATGCCCCCAGGGTATGGAGCGAGAAGGGAGGATCGTTTGCCGAAAAGTGGAGGATTTGGGGAAAGAGGTCCGCTGTGATGTCCGGCTATCCAGTGCGGACATATCTCCTTCGGGACGAATACTGGACAACTGGTCCACAAACTACCAGGGGCAGATCATCCTCGGTCCACGAACAACATCCCTGCCCTCTTTGCCGGAGTTCGAAGTCAAAACAAATGAGTTGGACACACGGCCCATGGAATCCCCTGAAATCCAGGAGGTCTACGAAGAGCGTACCGGCCTAAAGGGTCGTTACCGCGTACTTGAGAGGATCCACGGCACCGGACCCGGAGTCGTAAAAGGCAGCATGGTTTACCGCGAACAAAAGGATGTGGCCGGTTTGGACCGGGTCCGTTACCAGTACTCACCCTATCTTATGGAAGCGCTGATGCACCTTTTCGCATTCTACCCTGCCATCCGGCAAGAGGAGGGGGCCTGGAATCTGATCCCCGCCGGCATGAAGGAGATGCGTTTTACCCGTCCCGCCCGGAATGAAGAGAACTGCACGCTCGAAGCACGGCTCCACTCCCATAACGATCAGGGTTTTACATGGGACGCCCGCGTCGTTGACGATAGCGGCATCACCATCCTGCAGGTTCTTTCTCTGAGGATGAATCGATTCAGCCAATAAGAAAAGGCCAGACCTATGAGCGTAAGATACCGGGCACCCGCTTCACACCCTCGAAATCAGGATCATATCGAGCACGGGACGATACACACCCTTGCCGGTCTTGTGCCGGGAGATTCCGTGGTCTTTGCGTTCACTCAATCAAGGCATGGAGCAGGACCCTGCCTGGCCTTTATGCTGATGCGGGCGATGGTGAAGCTCGATCCGCGCTGGCGCATCCCGCTCGGTAAAAACACCCTTACCCTTCAAAAAAGCGTTCTTGGAAGGCCATGCCTTCTTATAGGAGATAAACCTGGACCATCTTTGTCCTTCAGCCATGGTGAGGGACGGATCTGGGCGGCCATGTGCGGCACGAGGAGCGTTGGAATTGACGTCGCCTATCCGGAAGAGTTTGCGGGTGACTATCCTTTTGCCAGAGCGTTCAGACCGGAAGAACTGGATTTCGCCAAAGAACTCTGCCACAACGATACA